>ENA-UOIW01001147-UOIW01001147.1-human-gut-metagenome-genome-assembly--contig:-P58-NODE-1147-length-16704-cov-34.147877_pt1 | contig 16704 bp, 10 predicted proteins | sample MGYA00242334_ERZ723881 | MGnify/ENA metagenome assembly ERZ723881 | reverse complement strand
AAAAAAAAGCGCTTTTTGAACAACTCAAAAGCGCTTCAACAAGCGGAGAGACAGGGATTCGAACCCCGGGTACCTCGCGGTACAACGGTTTTCAAGACCGCCGCAATCGACCACTCTGCCACCTCTCCAAATATCTTTGTGTAAGTGCTTTCGATTTTCAAAAGCGATGCAAAGGTACGGATTATTTTGGAATTGACAAATTTTTCACTACTTTTTTGATTGTTTTTTCTCATTATCGTAACTTTGCCAGCGAAAACAACTTTGATAAACAGACAAAAACAAGGTATGATATACCCGCAAAACTTTGAACAGAAAATCGGGTTCGACCAAATCCGGACCCTTGTAAAAGCCAAGTGTCTGAGTACATTGGGCGAAGAGAAAGTAGACGAAATGACATTCTCCAGCAATTATGAAGAAATCAACTGCCGGCTGGAAGAGGTGGTGGAATTTATCCGCATACTGGAAGAAGAGGATGATTTCCCCAGCCAATACTTTTTCGATGTCCGCTCTTCGCTGAAACGTATCCGGATAGAAGGGCTGTATCTGGACGAACAGGAACTATTCGACCTGCGGCGCTCGCTGGAAACCATCCGTGATATAGTGAGCTTTCTGCAAAAAGAGGACGATGACGACGAAGACGACCCGAAATCGCCCTACCCTGCCTTACACGCGTTGGCAGCCGACATCCTGGTGTTTCCGCAATTAATAGCCCGCATCGACAATATCCTCGACAAATTCGGAAAAATAAAAGACAACGCTTCCACCGAACTGTTACGCATCCGGCGTGAACTGGCAAATACCACAGGAAGCATTTCGCGCAGCCTGAACAACATCCTTCGCAACGCGCAGGCAGAAGGATATGTAGACAAAGACGTGACCCCGACCATGCGCGACGGACGACTGGTAATCCCTGTGGCTCCCGGCATGAAGCGCAAGATAAGAGGTATCGTCCACGACGAGTCGGCTACCGGCAAGACAGTCTTTATCGAGCCAGCGGAAGTAGTGGAGGCAAACAACCGCATCCGTGAACTGGAAGGAGAGGAACGACGCGAGATTATCCGCATCCTGACCGAGTTCTCGGCTACCGTCCGTCCGCAAGTGCCTGCTATCCTGCAATCATACGAATTTCTGGCACTCATCGATTTCATCCGTGCCAAAGCCCTCTTCTGTTCCGACATCAAAGCCGTCAAGCCGGCTTTCGAGCAACAACAGGTCATCGACTGGATAGAAGCCGTACATCCACTGCTCCAGAAATCGCTGGCCAAACATAATAAAAAGGTAGTGCCGCTGGACATTGAACTGAACAAGCGCCAGCGCATCCTGCTTATCTCCGGTCCGAACGCCGGCGGAAAATCGGTCTGCCTGAAAACCGTAGGACTGCTGCAGTATATGCTGCAATGCGGCATGCTGATTCCACTGAACGAACGGAGCCATGCGGGTATCTTTGAAAGCATCTTTATCGACATCGGCGACGAGCAAAGCATCGAGGACGACCTCAGTACGTATTCTTCACACCTGACCAACATGAAGAATATGATGAAATACTGCAACGACAAAAGCCTCATCCTGATAGACGAATTCGGCGGAGGCACGGAACCGCAAATCGGCGGCGCCATAGCCGAAGCGGTATTGAAGCGTTTCAACCTGAAACGAACATTCGGCGTCATCACTACCCATTACCAAAACCTGAAACATTTCGCCGAGGACCACGAAGGAATCATCAACGGAGCCATGCTGTACGACCGCCACGAGATGCGTGCCTTGTTCCAACTGCAAATAGGCAATCCGGGGAGCTCGTTTGCCGTAGAGATTGCCCGCAAAATCGGATTGCCCGAAGAAGTGATAGCCGATGCTTCGGAAATCGTAGGCAGTGAATACATCCAAAGCGACAAATACCTGCAAGACATCGTACGCGACAAACGCTACTGGGAAACCAAACGGCAGAACATCCGCAAGAAAGAGAAGCAGATGGAAGACACCATCAGCCGCTATCAGCAAGAGATAGAAGAACTGGAACGCAAGCGGAAGGAAATTCTTCAGAAAGCGAAGGAAGACGCCGAACATCTGCTGCAAGAGTCGAATGCTAAAATAGAAAATACCATCCGCACCATCAAGGAAGCACAGGCGGAAAAGGAACGTACACGCACGGCAAGGCAAGAACTTGCCGACTTCAAGCAGGAAGTGGAAACCATCGACACGGCAGCCATTGAGGAACAGATAGCCCGGAAGATGGAACGCCTGCGCGAAAAGCAGAAGCGGAAAGAGGAACGGAAAAACAAGAAAGCGGCAGAAGCAGCCGCTCCTGTACAGCCGAAAGTGCTCCCGATACGCGAAGGCGACTATGTGCGCATTAAGGGACAGACCAGCGTAGGACAAGTGCTGGAACTGAACGAACGGAACGCGGTAGTGATGTTCGGACTGATGAAGACCAACGTAAAGACCGAACGGCTGGAACGCACAGACCCGCCCAAGAACCCGAACACTATGGCAAAAGCCACTTTCGTCAGCAGCGAGACGCAAGAACAGATGTATCAGAAGAAACTGAACTTCAAACAAGACATCGACGTAAGAGGCATGCGGGGCGACGAGGCGGTGCAAGCCGTGACTTATTTCATCGACGATGCTATCCAGGTAGGAGTCAGCCGGGTCCGCATCCTACACGGAACGGGGTCGGGCATCTTGCGTACACTGATACGCCAATACCTTGCTACCGTGCCCGGCGTAGCGCATTTCCAAGACGAACACGTGCAATTCGGCGGAGCCGGCATCACGGTAGTCGACTTAAAATAAAAGAAATAATCGTATATTTGCAGTATGAAATCAATTAGAGAACTCTACCGAATCGGGACAGGACCGTCGAGCAGCCATACAATGGGGCCACGGAAAGCCGCCGAACAGTTTCTGCAACGTCACCCCGAAGCCAAGTCGTTCGAAGTGACGCTTTACGGAAGCCTTGCCGCTACAGGCAAAGGCCACATGACAGATGTTGCCATTCTGGATGTACTGCAACCGCACGCGCCGGTTGAAATCTTATGGAAACCTCACGTATTCTTTCCTTTCCATCCGAACGGAATGACTTTCAAGGCATTCGACCAGGACAAGAAAAAAACAGAAGAATGGACCGTATTCAGTGTAGGCGGTGGCGCACTGGCGGAAGAAGGACACGACAAAGGCACGACTCCTGATATTTACAGTATGAATACAATGAGCCAAATCCTGTATTGGTGCGAACATACTGGACGCAGCTATTGGGAATACGTGGAGCAATGCGAAGGAAAAGACATCTGGAATTACCTTGCCGAAGTATGGGAAACGATGAAAGCGGCCATCCTGCGCGGACTGGATGCCGAGGGTGTGCTGCCCGGACCGCTGAACCTGCGCCGCAAGGCTTCGGCATACTACATCAAGGCGAAAGGGTATAAAGACTCACTCCGTTCACGCGGACTGGTGTTCGCCTATGCCCTTGCGGTGAGCGAGGAAAACGCATCGGGCGGAAAAATCGTAACTGCCCCTACCTGCGGCGCCTGCGGCGTAGTGCCTGCGGTGCTTTATCACTTGCAAAAGACCCGTGAATTCAGCGATGCACGCATCCTTCGCGCACTGGCTACAGCCGGGCTGGTAGGAAACATCGTAAAACACAATGCCTCCATATCGGGTGCCGAAGCCGGTTGTCAGGCAGAAGTGGGCGTAGCCTGCTCGATGGCTGCGGCGGCTGCCAGCCAACTCTTCGGAGGAAGTCCCGCACAGATAGAGTATGCTGCCGAAATGGGACTGGAACACCACTTGGGCATGACGTGCGATCCGGTATGCGGACTCGTGCAGATTCCGTGTATCGAACGGAATGCTTACGCTGCGGCACGCGCGCTCGATGCCAATACCTATTCGGCTTTTACCGACGGTCATCACCGTGTGTCGTTCGACCGTGTGGTAGAAGTCATGAAAGAGACGGGTCACGATATTCCTTCTCTCTACAAAGAGACCAGCGAAGGAGGGCTTGCCAAAGATTATCACCCGATGGACTGACACCGTTTTAATAACCTTGGTCTAACATATTATTACTAAAGGAAACGTTGGGAACCGTCCGTTCTCAACGTTTCCTTTTTATATAAAATACCTAAAAATACTGATTCTTTCACTTTTCCACCCTCCTATAAGCTTTCTGCAGCCCCTCTGCTTTTCATAAATTTTAGGTATTGCCCGCCCTTTTCAGTCGTTCTAACTTTGCATCGTCAAATAAAAATTAACTCAATTAGCAATATGAAACTGAAAAATTTATTAGCACTGGCAGCCATTGCCTTATTCACGGCTGCGTGCAGCGACGATGACAACAACAGTATCAACGAGAACCCTGCGGCTGACATCGCCGGCACCTACGCCGGCTATTCGGAAGCAGCTTTCCAGTACGTCGAAACACCATTGGTATCGGCAGGTGAATCGCTCACCGTCAAAAGCGATGCCGAAAACGGTGCCGCAACCATCACCTACACTTCTGCCAGCTTCGGCGAATTTACCATAAGCGGAGCTGAAGTCACTCATTCGGGCAACAGCTACACCATCAGCGGAAACGGCTCTACCCTGATGGGAATGGGCGAAAACGTCAGCGAATACGACTGCACACTGGAAGGAACCTTAAACGAAGGAAAGACCGAAGGGTCGTTCGTATTCAACGTACCTGCGGTAATGGGAGGCATGAACATCACCTTCACCTTGGGCGACATACCGGTTGCCAAACTGCTGGCAGGCTCGTACGACGGATGGACCAATGCCAAATGTGCTTACTTCGACGGTATGCAGGCAGACAACCAAAGCCTTACCCTGACTGCCAACAGCGACGATACCTTCACACTCACCTACACATCGGATGACTGGGGAGAATTCTCGTTCAGTAGCGTAAGCGCGACTGCATCCAACGGAGTATATACCCTGAGCGGTGAAGGCACCACGATGATGGGTATGGGCGGCAACGTCAGCGAATATCCCTGTACCTTGAGCGGAAGCATCGACGAGAGCAAAGAAAACGTAACGTTCGAGTTCACTGTACCGGGCGTTATGGGCGGACTGACCATCACATTCACCCAAGGCGAAGCACCTGCAGCCAACTAAACCGCGAAGAACATACATAGATGAAACCGTTACATCTTTATCATATATTAACGCTGGGAGCGATGCTACTGTCGCTCTCGGCGTGTAATGGTATTTTAGATGGCATTTACGACCAGCCCCGCACGACCAACGGATACGGATTCAATCCGAACAGCGACGGAGTGACAGGCACGCTCTTCATCGATGCCACCGATTATGCCCAATGGACTTACATCAACCTGCATACTGAAGAAATAGACTCTACCCGCATCACCGACGAGAACGGAACAGAAGTGCCGATGGGTGACAATGCGACCGGAATACCTACCGACTGGGACTTCGCCATACACCGCTACGACGTAAAGACTAACGGAGGCGCCATATTGGAAAGCGCAGCCACCAGTATGGATGCCGTATTGCTGATGAGCAGCATCCCCACCGGAAACTACGTGAGCGACACCGAAACCGAAATCACGATTGATATGTCGGGGATGATGGACGGAAACATCCTCTACGCCACTTCCAGCTACAATGCAGAACTTGCCAAATGGCTGGATGTGGATACCAGCACGATGCCGCCCATCTATACCTTATCTAATAAGGTGTACATCCTCCGGCTGAAAGACGGCACCCATGCCGCCTTGCGCCTCGAAGCATTCCGCAACGAGCAGAATACATCGGGATACCTCACCATCGAATATGCCTACCCGCTGGAGGAGGCTATCAACTAAAGCGTGATTCAATAGAAAGAAAACACTATGCAACAACTTATACTGAAAAACCTCATCGTGCTGGCAGGATGCCTCCTGCTTCCGGCAATCGCCGCCGCACAGCACTATGTATCGGGAAAAGTGATTGACGCCGACAGCGAACCGCTGGCAGGAGCAACGGTCTTCTTGAAAGAGAACAAGACCATCGGAATGACCACCGATGCCGAAGGAAACTACCGCCTGCGCCTCCCCGACAACAAAGAATATACCTTGCAGGCTTCCTTCATCGGCTATGTGACCCAAAGCCATCCTCTCCAGCCGGGACAAGACCGGATGGACTTCGTGATGGAAGAAGACGCCATCGGTATGGAAACCGTGGTAGTGACGGGCACACGCACGCCCAAACTGCTGAAGGATGTGCCCATCGTGACACGGGTCATCACGGCCGACGACATACGCAAAGTGGACGCCACCAACATCGGCGACCTGCTGCAAGCCGAACTGCCCGGCATCGAGTTCTCCTACTCGATGGACCAGCAAGTGTCGCTCAATATGCAGGGATTCGGCGGAAACGCCATCCTCTTCCTGGTAGACGGCGAAAGGCTGGCGGGAGAAACGCTGGACAACATCGACTACAGCCGCCTGAACCTGGACAACGTGGAACGCATCGAAATCGTGAAAGGAGCCGCCTCCTCGCTTTATGGCTCGAATGCCGTGGGAGGAGTCATTAACATCATCAGCAAGGAATCTGCGGAACCGTGGACGCTGAACCTGAACGGACGCTACGGCTCGCACAACGACCAACGCTACGGAGGGACACTCACCTTCAAGGCAGGCGACTTCCGGAACAGCCTCAACGTGCAGCATACGTCGACCGACCCGATTGAAGTGGGGAGCGTAGGCAAGGACGGAGAGGAAAACGACTTCAGCCGGGTGTACGGAAACCGCACGTGGAATTTCAAGGAACGCCTGGTCTACACCCCTACCGAGCGGCTGAAACTGACCGGAAGGCTGGGGTACTTTTTCCGCGAACGTGACAAGAGCACATCGAGCAAAGACCGCTACCGTGACTTCTCGGGAGGATTGCGGGGCAACTACACGTTCAACAAGAAAAGCGACCTGGAGCTTTCGTACAGCTTCGACCAGTATGACAAGAGCGACTTCGACGCCGGTCAGGACTACGACCTGCGCGACTATACCAACGTGCAACATACGCTGCGCGCCCTGTACAACTACTCGCTGAACGAAAAGAACACCCTGACCGTAGGAGGCGACTTTATGCGCGACTACCTGATGAGCTACCAGTTTACCGACAACGGAAGCCACGAACAGTACACAGCCGACGCTTTCGCACAGTTCGACCTGAATCCGGTGAAGAACCTTAACGTGATGTCGTCCATCCGCTTCGACTACTATTCGGAAGCCGACGTGAAGAACACCTCCTCGAAACTGGGCATTATGTATAAATGGAAGAACTGCTCGCTGCGCGCCTCGTATGCCGGCGGATTCCGCGCCCCGACCCTCAAGGAAATGTATATGGACTTCAATATGGCGAACGTCTTTATGATATACGGCAACGAGGACCTCAAGCCCGAAAGCAGCCAGAACTTCTCGCTCTCGGCCGAATACCTCAAGAGCCGCTACAACGTCACTCTCACAGGATACTTCAACCTGGTGGACAACCGCATCACCACGGTGTGGGACCAGGGGCTGAACGGAATGGTCTACTCGAACATCGCCCAAATGAACATCGCCGGACTGAATGCCGACGTGGCAGCCAAATATCCCTGCGGGCTGGGCGTACGCTTCTCGTATGCCTACACGCACGTCCACATACCGGAGGGCGAGCCTTACTTCTCGAGTACCCGCCCCCACTCGGCGACCGCCAAGCTGGATTACGGCAAAGACTGGAAAAACTACGGCTTCGATGTCACGCTGACGGGACGGGTGCTCTCGCAGGTGACCACCGACGAGTATGTCAGCTACTCCGACCCCGATGCCGGAACCACCTCGACCACCTATCCGGCATACACCATCTGGAAACTGAACGTATCGCAACGGGTGTACCGAGGCATCCGTGTGAACGTGGTAGTGGACAACCTCTTCAATTACCGTCCCGACCACTATTACAACAGCACGCCCACCACCACCGGCACCACCTTCTCCGTGGGGCTGGCGCTCGACGTAGACCAGTTGTTCTGACCCAAAAGAGTGCCCGAAGCACGTGCAAAATGCGCGGCGTGACCCCGAAACCGCATCGCGCACACCTGCAAAGTCCGATTCAGGAGCCCGAATTTGTGTCTCGCACACCTGCAAAGTCCGATTCAGGGGCCTGAATTGCGCCTCGCACACCTGCAAAGCCCGATTCAGGGGGCTGAATTGCATCTCGCACACCTGCAAAGTCCGATTCAGGGGTCTGAATTGCACCTCGCACACCTGCAAGGCCCGATTCGGGGGGCTGAATTGCATTTTGCACCTCTTCGGAAGGCCGGGACAGATACCAGAAACCGAACTAACAACAATTCGATAAAAACAAATGAGCAATGAAAAAGAAAACTATGATTGTGTTGGGTAGCCTCCTCGTGGCCGTCCTGCTGCTGTTCATCGTGTGGAACAGTTGGTTCAGCGCCACGAAGATAGGCTTCATCAACTACCAGGCCATCAACCTGGGAGAAATTTCGAAAGCCAACGACAACTCGTTCATCCGCCTCGCGGAGATAAGCACCGACGAACTGGACAAGCTGAACAGTTGCGATATGGTCTTCATCAATGCAATGGGCATACGCATCACCGAAGAACAGCGCGCCGTCATCCAGAAGGCGGCCGACGGCGGACTGCCCATCCTCTCGACGGCTGTCACCAACCCTGCCAACGACATCTGCTCGCTCGACTCTGCCACCGCAGCGCCTTTGCGTGCCTACCTTGCCAACGGCGGACGGCGCAACTACCGCAGTATGCTGGAATATGTGCGCAAGACGGTGGACGGCAAACTGATTTCCACCCGCGAACCGGAAGCCGTACAGGAAGCCTCCAACGAAATGCTATACCACATCGACCCTGCCCGCCCGGATGACGAGGCGAAGGGATTCAACACGGTTGCCGAATACGACCGGTTCCTGAAAGAAAACAAGCTATGGAAGGAAAACGCCCCGCGCATCGTCATCACCGGACAGATGGGCGAACCCACCGACCTCATCCGCCGGCTGGAAGAGACGGGCAACGTGGTCTACCCCGTGCGCCGGATGAAGAGCTTCATCACCCGCCACCAGATAGATTCGGTCCGTCCGGCAGCCGTCATCAATATGGCACACGGACGGATGGGCGACTATATCGTCGACTACCTGAGTGCGCAAAACATCCCCCTCTTCGCCCCGCTGAACGTGAACACACTGGTAGAAGACTGGGAAAACGACCCGATGGGAATGAACGGCGGTTTCCTCTCGCAAAGTGTGGTGACGCCCGAGATTGACGGTGCCATCCGCCCCTTCGCCCTCTTCGGTCACTATGCCGACGAGGAAGGGCTGCAACACGCTTTTGCCATCCCCGAACGGCTGGAAACCTTCGTGCAAACCGTAAACAACTACATCGCCCTGCAACGGAAGCCCAACGCGGAAAAACGGGTGGCCATCGTCTACTACAAAGGTCCCGGCCAGAACGCGCTGACAGCTTCGGGAATGGAAGTAGTGCCTTCGCTCTACAACCTGTTGGTGCGCCTGCGCCAGGAAGGATACCGCGTCGACAACCTGCCAGCCAGCAGCGCCGAGCTGGACAAGCTGATTCAGGAGCGCGGAACCGTCTTCAGCACCTACGCCGAAGGCTCGTTCGACAAGTTTATGAAGGAAGGACATCCCCAGCTGATAACGAAAGACGAATACGAAGGTTGGGTGAAACAAAGCATCCGCCCCGAACTGTACGACCAAGTAGTAGCCGCCAACGGAGCATTCCCGGGCAACTATATGGCCACGGCAGACGGCAAGTTGGGCATCGCGCGCCTGCAGTTCGGCAATGTGGTCTTGCTTCCCCAGCCGGCAGCCGGTGCAGGTTCCAACTCGTTCCAGATTGTGCACGGAACCGACGCCGCGCCGCCTCATAGCTACATCGCCCCCTACCTGTGGATGCAATACGGATTCAAAGCCGACGCCTTGATTCACTTCGGCACACACGGCAGCCTGGAATTCACACCGCGCAAACAGGTAGCGCTTTGCAGCAAAGACTGGCCCGACCGTCTGGTAGGAGCCCTTCCCCACTTCTATATCTACACCATCGGGAATGTGGGCGAAGGTGTCATCGCCAAGCGCCGCTCGTATGCCGGCCTGCAGTCATACCTCACCCCGCCGTTTATGGAAAGCAACGTGCGCGGCATCTACCGCGAACTGAGCGAAGCCATCAAGAATTACAACAACCTGCTGGAAGAAAACAGTCCGGCACCGTCCGCACTCGACAAGGCATCGCTGAAGGTAAAATCGCTGACCGTCAAGCTGGGCATTCACCGCGACCTCGGGCTGGACAGCCTGCTGACCCGGCCTTATACGGAAGACGAAGTGGCACGCGTGGAGAACTTTGCCGAAGAACTGGCAAACGAAAAGATTACGGGCCAGCTCTATACAATGGGTGTCCCCTACGAACAGGCACGCATCGAATCGAGCGTATATGCGATGGCAACCGAGCCGATTGCCTACAGCCTGCTGGCTTTGGACAAACTGAAAGGGAAAGCAGACCCGCAAACCGAGAAGCACCGCAGCCGGTTTACCGGCAAGTATCTGACTCCGGCACGTGCCCTGGTAACCCGCCTGCTTGCCAATCCCTCGCTGGCTACCGACGAGCTGATTTGCCGTACCGCCGGCATCACAAAAGCCGAACTGGATGAAGCCTGCGAGGTGGAAGCATCACGCCAGAACCCCGACGGACTGATGTCGATGATGATGGCCGCTGCCGAAGAAATGCAGGAAAAACCGGCCGCACAGCCCGCAAGCCATCCGTCAGGCATCAGCGAAAAGATGCGCGAGAAGATGCGGGAGGCTGCCAAAGGTATGAGCCCCGACAAGGCACTGGCAATGGCAAAGAAAATGGGTGCCGACTCGAACGCCTTGCACAAAATGGAAGAAGCGATGAAGCATCATACCACATCTTCTGCCAAAGCACCGGAAAGCGGTATGGCTGCTATGATGAAACGGATGATGCACAAAAAAGAATATACCAAAGAACAAATCACCCAGGCAATGGCGATTATGGAAGTGGAACGGACTATCAAGAACGTGAACAACTACCGTACCGCCCTGCTGGAAAGTCCGAAGAAAGAGTTGCAGAGTATGGTGAACGCACTCAACGGGGGCTACACGCAACCTTCACCGGGAGGCGACCCGATAGCCAATCCCAACGCTTTGCCTACCGGACGCAACCTGTATGCCATCAATGCCGAATCGACTCCTTCCGAAGCTGCCTGGGAAAAAGGCATCCGCCTGGCAAACAACACCATCGAGATGTATAAGCAACGCCACCACGACTCCATCCCGCGTAAAGTAAGCTACACGCTTTGGAGCAGTGAGTTCATCGAAACCGAAGGAGCTACCGTAGCGCAGATTCTGTATATGTTAGGCGTAGAACCTATCCGCGACGCTTTTGGACGTGTAAACGATATACGCCTGATTCCTTCCAAGGAACTGGGACGTCCGCGTATCGATGTCGTCGTACAGACCAGCGGACAGCTACGCGACCTGGCGGCATCCCGTCTGTTCCTGATTAACCGTGCCGTGGAAATGGCTGCCGCAGCCAAAGACGATGTATACGAAAATCAGGTAGCCGCCGGTATCGTAGAGACCGAACGTGCCCTGATAGAAAAAGGACTTACCCCGAAAGACGCCCGCGAGATGTCTTCCTTCCGTGTATTCGGCGGTGTGAATGGCGGATACGGCACCGGCATCCAGAGTATGGTAGAAGCCGGCGACCGCTGGGAGAACGAAAAGGAAATAGCCGAAACCTATATCCACAATATGGGTGCCTATTACGGAAGCGAAAAGAACTGGGAAGCTTTCCGCCAATATGCGTTCGAAGCAGCCCTGACACGTACAGATGCCGTGATACAGCCCCGGCAGAGCAACACGTGGGGCGCATTGAGCCTCGACCACGTATATGAGTTTATGGGCGGCATGAACCTGGCTGTCCGCAACGTAACGGGAAAAGACCCCGATGCTTACCTGAGCGATTACCGCAACCGGAACAACGTGCGGATGCAGGAAGTGAAAGAAGCCATCGGAGTGGAAAGCCGCACCACCATCCTGAACCCTGCCTACATCAAAGAAAAGATGAAAGGAGACGCAGGAGCGGCAAGCTCCATCGCCGAAATCGTGCAGAACACCTACGGCTGGAACGTGATGAAGCCGAAAGCCATCGACCAACAGCTGTGGAACGACATCTACGACGTGTACGTAAAGGATAAATACAACCTGGGCACACAGGGATACTTTGAAGGAAAGAATCCTGCCGCTCTGGAAAACATGACCGCCGTAATGATGGAAACCGCCCGCAAGGGATACTGGAAAGCATCGCCTGAACAACTGAAAGCGGTAGCCGGGCTGCATACCGAACTGGTAGCCAAATACGGAACATCAGGCGGAGGTTTCGCCGACAACAATGCCAAGCTGCAAGACTTCATTGCCGGCAATGTCGATGCCCGACAGGCAGCCGACTACAAGCAGCGCATAGACGAAATGAAAGAAGCCGCACTGGCCGACGGAGCCGCGCAAAAAGGAATGACGCTCAAGAAGAATACCGTAGGCACGGTAGACCAACCCGAAGAAGAAACCAACAAGTTAAGCGGAACCTGGGTGGTAGTCATCGTGCTTGTCGCTTTCGTCGTGCTGCTGGTCGTCTTGAAGAAGAAACGTTCACAAAACCAAAAACAGGAATAAGATGGAGCAAATCATTCTCATCCTTATGCTATTCATTGCCATAAACTGTGCTTTCAAGCTCAGTTTATGGAAGGGATGGCAAGCCGGAATCTACAGCCTGATCATGGCGGTTTTCACCATACTGGCTTATCCGTATGCCATCCTGCAATCGAAAACGCAGATAGCCGACTACCTGCAGAATACCGAAGCCTTGCAGAATATGGCAGTCATCATCACGCTCGAATCTGCACTCTGTTTCGGGTTCTGTGTCACCTACCTGCGCGGACTCTACGGAAAGAAGAATCCGTGGTGGGCAAAGCTGTTGTGGTGGTATCCCAGCCTGCTCCTGTTCCCCGTAGTGTTCTACTGCCTCACCGAAGCCATCTTCACCTTTGTGGGGATGCCTTTCACCACTGTCACATATATTGTGGCGGCGGTCGTGCTGATAGGCATACCGGCTTTGGCTAAAGCGGTAAAATACTTCGTTCCGGAAAAAGACCTGCGACTGGAGATTCATTTCCTCGTCAGCCTCTTTGTCTGTATCCTCGGATTGCTGACCACCGTCAACGGGAAAACGGTCTATGCCGCCGTCGACGAGCCTATCAACTGGAATGCGGTCATACTCGCCCTTTCCTTGTTCATCATCCTTTTCATCGTGGGTTACGTATGGGGAAAATTCAAGTACCCTCTTATCCAGCGGTGGAGAAAAAAGAAAAAACTCCTTTAATTGCTCATATCATTAAAACTATAAACTTAAAAGACAATGGAATTTATATCTAAAATGCTTTTCTGGGTAGCCAACAGCCTGTTGATTCCCGATGTGATTATCTTGCTTTTCCTTTTCGTGCGCGCCTTGATTCTGATAGGAGGCACTTATAATATGTATATCACCAAACGTAAAAACGACAAGGCATTCGACCATCTTATCAAGGAAGGAAAAACCGACGAGCTGAAACAAGCCTTGCCCGAGAAAGACAACTCGCTTTACGTAAGCTACCTGCGCGATATGTTGAACCGTCCAGTCAATGAAGATTATGCCGACTTCGTGCTTTCCAAGTTTGAAGTGGAAGCGGAAAAGGACGTGGCCCTCTCAAAGATGCTCTCCAAGCTGGGACCGGTATTGGGATTGATTGGTACCCTGATTGCCATGAGCCCTGCGCTGGTCGGACTTTCTACGGGTGACATCGCCGGCATGGCATACAACATGCAGGTGGTATTCGCCACAACCGTCGTAGGTCTGGTTGTCAGTGCCGTGGGACTGGTTTCCATGCAGTTCAAACAACGCTGGTATGCCAAGTGTGTCAACAACCTCGACTATGTATCACGCGTATTGATTGAAAAAGGAGGACAGGTATGAGAAGACGCAGCCGTCGTGTCAGTTTCTTCAAGAAAGAAGAAGACACCGATCCATTGAGCGTAGTGGTCAATCTTTTCGATGTGGCAATGGTTTTCGCCGTCTCCCTTATGGTAGCCATGGTCATGCACATGAATATGACCGAGGTCTTCACCGACAAAGATTTCACCATCGTGAAGAATCCCGGCAAAGACAATATGGAAATCATCACCAAAGAAGGCAAACAGATAAACCGTTACACTCCCAGCCAAGATCAGTCGTCCAGCGGCAAGCGGGGCAAGAAAGTAGGCATCGCCTACGAGCTGGAAAACGGTGAAATCATCTACGTGCCCGAAGGGGATACACAATAATGTTTCCCAAGAAATAAATCAAAAAAAGGCTGTCCCGAAAACAAATCTTCGGAGACAGTCTTTTTTGTATCGTGCTCTTTCGTGTCAAGCCATCCGTCAACGCGCTGTCTTTTCTTTCAGCACCTTCAATAACAAATCGTGGTCGCGCAAATCGTTCCGCAAGGCATACGAACCGTCTTTCTCCACCAATACATAAGAGGGAATGCCGTCGATTCGGAACTTCTCACACAGGTAAGCCCATTGCCGGTCATTCAGTCGGAAATGCTTGCCTTTGATATCCGGAATCATGGTTTTATACTGTATCAGCGGCGATGTCTCATTGGCAATGTAAAGCCATACCAAATCCTCGCTTTTCAATTCGGTGTCCTTCAACGGCTCGGTAGCCTTGATAGCCATGCGGCAAGGACCACACCAAGTATTCCAGAAGTCCACAAACACCACTTTCCCCTTATAGGGAGCAATAATAGCTTCAAACAATTCCTTCACCGGGACATCGGGAGTCGGCTCAATGTGTGCCTTGTCTTTTACCGCTTCCAGCTTGGCGACACTCTCCTGCTGCATGGCTCTTAAAGCTTCCGCATAAAAAGGTTTATCGTCTGCGCCAAATACCTTGAGGTCGGTCTCGGTCAGCGTTCCTGCCTGTGTTTTTTCGACAAGCCCTGCAAACTTCCACAAAGAAGGAATCAGTCCCGTCCGGATGCCGGCAGCTTCCATCCAGTTTTCGTCCATACCCAGAATAGCGCCAAGGTATGTCGAAGCCTGCGCTCCCATCAGCAAGTGAGGGTCATTGATGTCAAACAGCTTGCCGAGTTCCGCCAGGCTCTCCGGCTTCATCGGCTCGATGCCTTCTACAGGCTTCTTGTAATCAAAGTCACGATGCTGATACCGGTAATTGTGTTCGCGGAAGAAATCACCGCCCACCATGGCAGCCACAGCCTCTTCCTTTACCCACAGCTGCATCCATGCTTTTATAAACGGCGACTGATTGCTGGTGGCTATCGAGTCCGAAAGCGTTTTGTACGTATTGATGACATGTTCCGTATAAGCTGCCGCACTCATCTTATAGTCTGCAAACTGACCACTGTAAAGGTTCATCGAGTAGGTAGGCTTGTTTGTCCCGTCAGCCGTCAGATTATTTACATCCGCATAGACGCCTTCCGCATGAAAATCTCTGAGCGGCGGAAGCGTGGTTCCTTTCCGGCGGGCTACGATACGCCAGCCTGTCAAGCGACGGTCAACATAGACAACCGCATGTTCGCCGGGTGCCGTCAACAATAAATCTCCGGTATCAGGTACAAACATTACGGCAGGTCCATACTGCATAAACTTGAACACCGCCGTCCCTGTCTCCGGATGGATAGACGCCGTATATTCTTGTTGCCTACCGCTTATGGCATATACATACAGGTTGGCTTCCTTGCCCATCTCCCTCCGGTGATGAAGGAAACGGACTTCGACAGTCGTTTCGCCTATCTCGAATATCGGTTCAGGCAAAGGGATATTGCCGTCCACGTCTAAAACCGCCGGAATCTCTTCGGCTCTTTCGTATGTCTTCTTCCCAGTCAGGTCGACACCGAACAACTTGAAACAGTCGTCGCAATCCGACTCGATAAAATCGAAAGAAGACGTATGTTCCGGCAAGGGCTGGAAAGAAAGCACAAACGAAGCTTCTCCCGACGCGGGCATCCAGAAAAGCGAATCGGGCGTAATCCCCTGTGCACCGGTCAGCGCATACTTCTCACCGCCGGCACGAAGATAAGTATCCGAATCAATCCGAATCCAATAGTGCGGTGTGAAATAAGCATCGACGTGAAGCACCGTAGCGGTGTCTGTCAGTTCCACCTGGGTGATGTCCAGCGCCGTGGTATTGGCACATTCAATCAACGGGTTCTTCACCACCCGGGCACTCACATTGCCTACAGCCAGCATCAAAGCCGACAACAGGCTCACAAAAAATTTACTCTTCAGTTTCATTGTTTTTCATTTATGATTCATATCCGTATTTATTTCTAATCTTTCAGTCCTCTCTGCCCCACAAATATAACTCCTTTCCCTGGAAGATTATTAATCTTCAAGCTGTAAGATTATTAATCTTCATGCCGTAAGATTATTAATCTTACCGGAAAGGCAGCCTATTGCCAACGGGCAGACAACCGAATCCGCATCACTCCGATTTCATCACATCTGCCGGATTAATACGTGCCGCCTTGCCCACCTGCCACCAAAGCGTGCCCAGCGAAATCAATCCGACGAGCAGTAATGCCACAAGGTGGGTTCTATCAATTCCATTTTTTATTTCTTGCATAAGGCAGCAGAACCCT
>ENA-UOIW01001140-UOIW01001140.1-human-gut-metagenome-genome-assembly--contig:-P58-NODE-1140-length-16743-cov-36.218480_pt1 | contig 16743 bp, 18 predicted proteins | sample MGYA00242334_ERZ723881 | MGnify/ENA metagenome assembly ERZ723881 | reverse complement strand
TCTTTATTTTTTTGATTGGCTGACCCTTGTTAATGTCGGTAAACATAGTAACTTTGAAGTATGATTTTTCCATATTAAAAGTACTGTCCGCATAGTGATTTATCAAAGGGACGTTATAACGTTCGCATAACTCATAGACGGGAGCAAGTACCTTATCATCTGTATTTTTATAAGAAGGAGAAACAGCAAATATAAAAGAAATGTTAGCAGCCTGGCATTCTTTAATCAAACGTTCCAAATATTTTAATTTAAGTGCATCGTATTGATAGTTTTTTGTTTGATTGCTTTTAGTAACAGCAGGCTCATAATTCATTTCTCCTTGCAACGGACGATAACCTTTTATATCTTGTCGCATAGGTTTGATATTATCCATGATAATTTGAAGGAACTGAGAATTATAGCGATATCCATTCAGCAACATTTTATAGCGCTCAACCGAACTAACTTCCCATAAAATTGAATCAATAGGATGTTCGTCATAATAGTATCTTAAGCCGGGAAGAAAGGGCATATTATCACCAGCCAAAAGGTCAAAAGTAGGCTGAATGTCATAGATAATAACTTTGGGCTGATGATGTTTACGCATCAAGCTATACCATCCATAACTTAAAATAATGCCATTGCCATTCTTACCACAATTGTAAGTTGTCAAATGCAAAGAATCTTCTAAAATTCTAGGGTCATAATGATGAATGGCTCTTGAAGAACCAAACACTATCAAGTCTTCAGACAACTGATGACAAATATACTCTGTTCTGCCTGTATCTCCGCCTTTGGCATGCAAGACTAACTGATGAAACAATTTCCCTATGACTGTATCGACTGCTAAAACAGCGACAAACAGTATTATAATCTTTACTGCAAACTTTTTCATTGGACGTATTATCTATAAATGTAACATGCTAAAAACTAACGTAAATAAATTGGCCCGAATCAAGAACTCCACACATCAGAATAGCAAAAATCAAAACCACATAAGTAAACCAGCGAACAAATACGTACTTGCTTTTCATCAACATACGATTATCAGGCACAAACTCATTAACACAATCTACCACACATACAACCAATATGGACAGCAACGAAAGTAATAGATTCGTTTTGCTATCAAACCAAGGCGAAGTATTGAAATCAATAAATATTTTTTCTATAAAATACCAGGCATCAGCTATGTCAGGCATCCGAAAGACAATCCATGCAAAATTAACTAATAGGAAAGTTATTAGAATACGTCCTACTCTAACAAAGCCTTTAGAATCTGATTTTTGCAATCCTAATGCTTTCTCTATAATTTGAAACAGACCATGCAATATACCCCAAACAACAAATGTCCAATTAGCTCCATGCCATATACCACTCACTAAAAAAGTGATGAAAATATTCCAATAGTTTCTCAATTTACTGCACCTGCTTCCACCCATAGGAATATATACGTAATCTTTCAACCAAGTAGACAGAGATATGTGCCACCTGCGCCAGAAGTCAGTGATTGATACAGACAAATAAGGATGATGGAAGTTATTGACAAGATCGAACCCTAACAATTTACCAACTCCCATAGCCATAAAAGAATAACCGGCAAAATCACCGTATATCTGAAATGAATAGAATATACTGGCCAAAAAGCAAGTGTTGCCGGTATTATACATATAATTATCAAATATCTTATCAACATACAAGCCTAATCTATCCGCCATAACCACTTTTAGAAACATCCCCCACAATATCCATTTCAATCCTTCAACGGCTTTATCATAATTGAATGTACGGTTAGACTTTATCTGTGGTAATAGAGAAGATGCTTTACTGATAGGACCTGACAGTATCTGAGGAAAAAAGGAAACGAATAACATATAATCCCACCAATTTCGCTCAGCTGTGATACGCCGATAATATACATCAAATAAATAACCTACAGCTTGAAAGGTATAGAAAGATATACCAAGAGGGACTGCCCAATTTAAACCGGGCATTTTATTCCAACCAAAAACATCGGTAAAGAAACCTATTATAAAATTGTAGTATTTAAATATTATTAGAGGAAGCATTGCTAATAGCACTCCACATATTTTCAAACATTTTCTTTTTCTCTGTATCGCTTGTTCTTTTTCAATATAAAGAGCAAATATGTATGTGATGAATGTCACTGATAATAAGATTAATGTATATGCAGGATTCCATTGCATATATAATCCATAAGAAAATAGCAATAGTAATTTATTGGCAAGCCAAGTCTTTTGTTCCGGTGAATGGGTGAATAACTTTGGTAAAAAGTAATATGTGCAAAAAATGAGTGGGAATAACCATAGAAACTGAAATGAATTAAAAATCATAATAAACTGATAATATAATCTACAGCTTATAAATCCTCCTAATTCAGCAAAGAGAACAAATAAAAAAAGGCGTGAGGACTTGTTCGCATTCATCAAAATCGGGCATCTGGAAAAGCCTACTTAGAAATGAACTATAAAACAATACTCACGCCAATATGCTATGCGGTAAGATACAGTATACCCTGTACCTTACACATATAAACAAAATGAACGCCATATTGCCTTTATCCTTCTAAGTATGAAATTTTCCAGATTTCGATTTTAGGATAAAGCAAAAACGCTTTCTTTTATGTCTGTTCTCCCTTTTGTGGGAAAACGCTACAAAGATACGTTTTTGTTCAATATGGCGTTCTGTTTAGAGAAATTATTTATTCAAAAAAACGTGTTTTTTTGTCTATGATATGTTCCTTGGTAGAATTAAAATTAGAATATTTACGTATATCGTGCTGGTATTCATTTTCCTCATTCCTTTTTCTCTATAGCCTGACGGCGCAAGGCGATTTGTCATTGCTCCAGCGTCATATTGTCCGGCTTGTAGTGATAAGACATTTTCCTCGTGCGCTTTGGTGGTGTTTGATTACAATTCTGCGATTTCTTCCGGTGACAATTGAGTGAAGTTTGCAATGGCTTCGGCAGTCATGCCCGTATTTTTCATCTTCTTCGCCATCTCTTTCATCTTCTTTTTCATCTCCTTCGCGCTTTCCGCTTGTGCCTCTGCCCGTCCTTTGGCTTCCCCTTGGGCTATGCCTTCTTCCAGTCCTTTGGCATGTCCTTCGTACCATCCGGTCTTGATGACACTCCGTTGATAGCGCAAGGCTTCCATGTCGCGGATGTATGCCCGCTTGTCAGCATCGGGCAATGCGTCCACCCGCAGGCGTTCTCTTGCTTCGGGAAGTCCTTTGGCGGTAGCTTCTCTGTCTATTTCTCCGGTCTTCAAGAATTGAATCCATTCGTCGAGAGGCGTTTTCGCTACTTTATCGAAATCGTTGACACGGAGTACATAGTATTCGGGGAAGATGTCACCGGCTTCTTTCCCTATAAAGATGTTCCGCTGGCGTGCCGAGAGTTGCAGAATGTCATTGGTGTCGTGCAATCCCCGGAAGATGGTCTTGCCATGATAGACATAATCTTTCCCTTGACCCAGTTCGAAATAGACAATGTTGATGGAGTAGATTTTTTTCACCTTGTCGTAGTCATCTCCCAGGTTGATATATTCCGAAATGGTCTTCGACACACCGTAGAGCATCCGGTGGAAGTAGTCCAGCTCATGATTGTTCTGCACTTCGATAATCAGCAGCCTGCCTTTATGGTCTTCTACCAGCATATCGGCACGGTTGAATTTATCGGTCGAGTCCGTTTGGTTTGATTCGCTTTCCAGAAAGCGCACGATGTGCAGGTCTTCTTTCAGCAATGTAGAAAGAAAGCCTTCCAATACTACATAGTTGCTCTTGTCGCGCAACAGGCGTTTCATTGCCCAGTCGAAACGGATAAGATTGTTTCTCATGTTGCTTGTCGTTATAAGTTTCTACAAAAATACGAAATTATCGGAATCTGGTGATATAAATGCTTTTATTTAAGCTGCTTATCGATAAAAGTTTTAATAGAAGGGGAACGGAAAATAGAATCTCAAAACGCAGAGACACAAAGACACAGCGTTTCATCCGCTTGATAACAAAATTATTTTCTCTGTGCCTTTGTGTCTCTGTGTTTGTATTTTTATCCTTTCTTGATGTTCGATTCTTCCAGTCCGTAATGCTTACGGCTGTCTTCACCTTTCAGCATGCAGGCGATGAGGATGGCGCAGAAGCCGAACAGCGAGAAGATAACCATCGGCATGGTATAGTCATATCCGGTGATGACGCCTGCTTCGTTGTATTGCGTGGCGAAGCGGTCGATGACATAGCCAATCAGCGTAGGTACCATTGCCAGACCGATGTTCTGGATGTAGAAGATGATGGCGTATGCCGAGCCTAATTGCTTCATCGGGATAATCTTGGGGACGGAGGGCCACATCGCACTGGGTACCAGCGAGAAGGCGATACCCAGCACTATCATGACCACGACGGCAAACCACCAATAGTTCATGACCGGCAAAGCGAACAGCACATGTACGACAGTCAGCATGACGGAACCGATAATCATCAGGGTAGCGCCCCGTCCGATGCGGTCATACAAAGTACCGAAGACCGGAGTAAGCAGGATGGTGCCGAACGGAAGCAGGGCAGGGATAAGTCCGGCAAACGATTCGGGCACTTCGTATTTATAAATCATCAGCTTGGTGGCGAACTTCAGGAAAGGGAATACCCCGGCATAGAACATCAGGCAAAGCAGGGTGATGAGCCAGAAACCTTTGTTGCAGAATATCTGTTTCAGGTCGGACATCTTGAAACCTTCTTCAGGCTTTTCGCCGGCTTCGGCACGTGCGGCAGATACTGAGGCATCTTCCTTGCGGTCCATGACGCAATAAACCAGGTAGGACAGGAAGCCAATGCACAACGTGATGCTTCCTAACAGTACCGGACCGGAAACGTCACCCATCATGCGGGCAATAGGCAAGCTGACTGCCAAGGCAAGGGCTGTTCCAATACGTGCCATGGCAACCTGAAGCCCCATAGCCAACGCCAGTTCTTTGCCGGCAAACCATTTGACGATGACTTTCGACACGGTGATGCCTGTAATCTCGGCTCCCATGCCGAAGATAGAGAAGCCCAAGGCGGCGATAACCACTTGCAGATTCATCCCCCACAACATCGCGTCGCCGAAGTCAGTCTTCAAGGCATACCATTTTATCAAGGCGCCGGCAAACATCAGTCCCGACGACATCATGCCGGTGAACCGCACGCCCATCTTGTCGAGGATAAGTCCGCCGAAGAACAACATCAGCAGAAACACGTTGATGTATCCGTAGGCTCCCGAGAAGAATCCGTATTCGGTGCTGCTCCATCCCTTGCCCGTCGATACGGTGCTGATGGTCTTGGTCTGCGCTTCCTGTTTGCCGTCAATGTTCTCGAAGTATTGGTATTGTGCTCCTTTTTCCAGTTTTTGTACCGTCAGGTCGGGAGAAGACATCGCGTTGGCAGCAGCAAACAGTTCTACCTTGGCTATCAAAGTGTCGGCTGGCATGGAGGTGTTGTCGGTGAAATAAACCACCTTGCCTTTGGTGGTAAGCAAGTTCTCAAGAGGAGCCATGACATCGGTCAGGAAATAGCCGCACATCATGGTGAACGACACGATGAACAGTGCCGTCCATCGAGCGGCTTTCGAGTCGCTCAGGCGTTTCTGGATTTGTTCTTTCATTTGTTATTTGTTTTTATACAGTTTTTACAAAAATGCTAAAATGTGCGACAAAGATACACCTTTTCGATGGGTTTTTGTTTCATTTCTCAAAATAAGTTCTAACTTTGTCCGCATATTAACTATTAAAACTGAACTCTATGAGAAAGATGAAGGTAATGGCACTTTGTGCCGTATTGGGGGGAGGCCTGTTGTGCTCTTCCTGTATCGGCTCTTTTAGTGCATGGAATGGATTGAAGGATTGGAATATGGGAATCGGTCATAAGGCGGTCAATGAGATTGTGTTTATCGCTTTCCATATTATTCCGGTGTACGAAGTGGCTTATTTGGCGGATGTGCTCGTGCTGAATTCCATCGAATTCTGGTCGGGCTCTAATCCGTTGGCAGAAGTGGGTACAGAACAGATTATCCGTGGAGAAAACGGTGAATATCTGGTACGCACGAACGAGGATGGCTATACCATCACTAAAAAAGGAGAAGAAGACCGTCCGCTGGATTTGGTATATAATGAAGAAAACCGTACATGGAACGTTGCAGCCGAAGGACAGACTTACGAGCTGATGACCATGAACGAGGATGGAACCATTACGTATAAAGATTGGAACGGGGAAAAGGTGACTAAGTGATTACTTCTTTCAGGGGACTAGGTACTAGGTGACTAGGAACTAGGTTTTAAATAGTTTGGCTAATGTATTCAGAACCTAGTCAACTAGTTACCTAGTACCTAGTCAACTGAAAAAAACTAGTTCCTAGTCAACTAATCTTTATCTATTTTCAGGATACTTCCGGTTTCCGGATTGAAGATAACCCGTGTATTTGCTTTCTTGAACAAATCTTCTACCAATACTTCGGTGGTGCCGAACTGGGTGACAGGCAATTCTTCTTCGAAATACGTCTTTCCGTTGTAGGTGACAGTTACGATGCCTTTGCCTGGAATGTTATAGATGGCACCTTCCGGCTTTTTCTTCTTCTTTGCTTCTTCCGGTATGACAGGCAGCGGAGCTTTGTTTCTCAGGCTAACGTAAATGGGTTCTCCTGCCAAGTCTTCGACGGGCAAAATTCCCAACAAGCGTGAAAATCGTAAAGCTACCCGGTCGGTGAAAGGTTCTGCGGCTGCTATACGTGCTGTAAACACCTTATCCTCGCGGTCGGTTGTTCCGGTAAAGAGCTGGGTTAATGCTTTCTCTTGTTTGTCGAGATTGTCAATCACCAGTTGGAGCGAAGCCCCGTCTTTCGGCATGGCATCAGCCTGTCCACGTAAAATCAGGTTTTTACTTTCGCGGATGTTGTAGATTTCTTTTGCCGTAAGGTCAGCCATCTTTGCCGATGAGCCGGCAAGCAAGATATCTTCGGTCATGTATTTGCGCGGGTTTTCGTGCTTTTGCGGCTTTTCCAGTATGTATTCCGGTGTCTTTTGTTCCGGTGCCGACGTGTTGATGGCTTTGATGAGGCCGTTATCGGTCAGTTCGATGTTTCCCATCGCATTTTTGTCTTTCAGCTTGATGATATAAGCTTTGGCAGAATCGGGCACACCTGCCGAGCGGACTTCTATCTGCTTGATTTCCCAATGCGTTTCCGGTTGCGGGCTTACATTGTTTATCCGCAGGTATTGATTGGCGTATTGATACAGTTCACCGGGCTGGTAAGTGACACGCGTGGCGATGACATTCACTTCCAACGCGGTTTTCGGTAGGAAATAGACTATTCCTTCATCGCTTTGAGGCGTATAATAGCTGATGTCTTGTGCGGCAAGGTGGGCCGTACAGGCAAGCAGACTTAAAGCAAAAACGATTCTTTTCATGGTTGCTCTTGTTTTTAATTGGTTCCAGAAAGGGTTTTCCATGCTTCGGGCAGGGCATCGATAAGGTCGCTGGCAGTCAGGCTGATTTCTCCCACTCGTTTGCAAGCGATGTCACCGGCCAGTCCGTGGATGTATACCCCCAGCCGGGCAGCGTTTTCTTGCGAATAGCCTTGTGCCAGTAAGGCAAGGATGATACCTGTCAGCACATCGCCGCTTCCGCCTGTAGCCATGCCCGGATTGCCGGTAGGATTGAAGTAGAAGTTCCCTTCCGGTGTAATGACAACGGTGTATGCCCCTTTCAGCACGATGTAACATTGCAGGTAGGCAGCCAGTTCTTTGGCTTTGGTCAGCCGGTCGAAACTGTCGTTGCAACGTCCGATGATGCGCTCCAGTTCGCCGATATGCGGTGTAAGGATGCTCCGGCGGGGCAAGCGGTTCAGGTAGTTCCGGTGCGAACTCAGGATGTTGATAGCGTCAGCGTCGAGCACGGTGGGGATGTAGCAGTCTGCCAGTTGGTCGAACGTGGCAAGCGCTGTCTCTTCTTCCTGACCGATACCCGGACCGATGGCTACTGCCTGGTAGTTGTCCAAGTCTACAGGTTCGGCAAAGTAAAGTTCGTGCACATCGTTCTGTACCATGGCTTCGGGCACAGCAGTCTGCAGAATATCATGGTTGCAGACAGGAGCATGTACCGTAAGCAGCCCTACGCCCGAACGCAGGCAGGCACGTGCGGCAAGGATGGAAGCTCCTGCCATACCTTGTGAACCAGCAATGAGTAAGGCATGTCCGAAGTTGTTCTTGAATGCAAAACGCTTGCGCGGCTTGATGAGGCTCGCCATTTCGCTGGCTTCTGTTATAATATAAGGTGTAGGAGCCTGGCTGATGAAGTCCTGGTTGATGCCGATGTCGAGCGTTTTCCATTCGCCTACGATGTCTTCGTTCTCAGGGAAAAGGAACGAAAGTTTTGGCAACTGGATGCTCAGGGTCAGGTCGGCATGAATGATATTCTGGCGGATGTTGTTCGAGTTGTCTTCCCCCATCAGTCCTGAAGGCAGGTCGATGGAAACCACTTGTGCGCTGGATGCGTTGATGTATCTCACGACTGAGGCAAATCCACCGCTCAAAGGTTTGTTCAGTCCCGAGCCAAACAGTCCGTCTACTACCACATCTTCGCTTGTCAGCTTGGGCGGCTCGAAAGCACTGCTGATTTCGTGGTAATCGGTGAAACCGCATTGCTGAAGCCGCTGGATATTGGTCATGCAATCTTCTGAAATGGTTCCTTTGATGTTGAACAGATAGATTTCCACCGTGTAGCTTTTCATGAACAGCATACGGGCTACTGCGACGGCATCCCCGCCATTGTTGCCTGCTCCGGCAAATACCATGATGCGGTGTGACTTGTCCCATCGTTTGCTGATTTCATCGGCAATCAGGGAGGCGGCTTTTTCCATCAGATTGATGGAGAGTATATGGTCATTGGCGATGGTATAGGCATCGGCTTCCTTTTGTTGAGTGCAAGTAAGTATTTTCATCTTTGTGTCTTAATAGCTATTTGCGGGTAAAAGTACAAAAAAAGTACAGAAGTTTGAGGGAAAATTCGTATTTTTGTCCCAATTTTATAAAGTAGTGCATGATGAATACAATTCAGATCAAAGATAAACAGTTTAAGACTTTCATTCCCGAGGCAGACATTTTGAAGGAAGTGGCACGGGTAGCCGGTGAAATCAATGCGGATTTGGCGGATGCCAATCCTCTTTTTGTCAGTGTGTTGAATGGTTCTTTCATGTTTACGGCCGATCTGATGAAGTGTCTCACGATTCCTTGCGAAATCTCTTTTGTCAAGCTGGCTTCCTATGCGGGCACGTCCTCTACCGGGAAGGTAAAGGAACTAGTCGGACTGAACGAGGACATTGCCGGACGTACGGTGGTCATCGTGGAAGACATTGTAGACACGGGCTTGACGATGAAACGGTTGATTGAAACCCTTCAGGTACAGCATCCGAAGGAAATCCGGATTGCCACGCTGCTGCTGAAGCCCGACAAGTTGAAGGTGGATTTGGATATCCGCTATGTGGCGATGCGTATCCCCAACGATTTTATTGTTGGTTATGGTCTGGATTATGAGGGGTTGGGACGTAATTACCGTGATATTTATTCTGTAATCGAATAATCATTTAATATAAAAAGTTAAGGTAAATAAGATGTTGAATATTGTAATTTTTGGTGCTCCGGGTTCGGGAAAAGGAACTCAGAGCGCACGTATTGTGGAGAAATACGGCTTGAACCATATCTCTACGGGTGATGTGTTGCGTGCCGAAATCAAGAACGGCACGGAATTAGGTAAGACAGCCAAGTCATATATCGACAACGGTCAATTGATACCCGATGCTTTGATGATTGATATACTTGCAAGTGTATTCGATAGCTTCAAAGACAGCAAAGGTGTTATTTTCGACGGCTTCCCCCGTACCATCGCCCAGGCTGAAGCACTGAAGAAGATGCTGGATGAACGTGGACAGGAAGTATCGGTTATGTTGGACTTGGAAGTTCCCGAAGACGAACTGATGACCCGTCTTATCAAACGCGGTCAGGAATCGGGCCGTGCGGATGATAACGAAGAAACAATCAAGAAACGTCTGGTGGTTTACCATTCGCAGACTTCTCCGCTGATTGACTGGTATAAAGCTGATGGAAAATATCATCACATCAACGGCTTAGGCTCGATGGATGGCATCTTTGGAGATATCTGCAAGGCGATAGACTCACTTTAATTAATTTATTCAGTTGACGAGTTGACAAGATGACGAGTTGACAAGGTTGAAATAGAAGATCTTGTTACCTTGTTAACTTGTCACCTTGTTAACTTGTCACCTATTTCAAATTTATGGCTGAATCGAATTTTGTTGATTACGTAAAGATATACTGCCGCTCAGGTAAGGGCGGACGAGGCTCGGCGCATCTGCGCAGGGAGAAATACATGCCTAATGGCGGTCCTGACGGAGGCGACGGTGGTAGAGGAGGTCACGTTATTTTGCGGGGAAACCGCAATTATTGGACGTTGCTGCATTTGAAATACGAACGTCACGTGTTTGCCGAGAGTGGTGGAAACGGTTCAAAAAGCCGGAGCTTCGGGAAGGATGGTGCTGATAAGGTGATTGAGGTGCCCTGCGGTACTGTGGCTTATAATGCCGAGACGGGCGAATATGTGTGCGACATTACCGAGCATGGACAGGAAGTCATCTTGCTGAAAGGCGGTAGAGGAGGATTGGGCAACTGGCATTTCCGTACGGCTACCCGTCAGGCTCCCCGTTTTGCCCAGCCTGGCGAACCGATGCAGGAAATGATGGTTATTTTGGAATTGAAATTGCTGGCGGATGTCGGTCTGGTAGGTTTCCCAAATGCCGGCAAGTCCACTTTATTGTCAAGAGTGTCAGCGGCACGTCCCAAGATAGCCGATTATCCTTTTACTACGTTGGAACCTAACTTGGGTATCGTGTCTTATCGCGACGGGAAATCGTTTGTGATGGCAGATATTCCGGGAATTATTGAAGGAGCAAGCGAAGGCAAGGGCTTGGGCTTACGTTTCCTGCGCCACATCGAGCGTAACTCGCTGTTGTTGTTTATGGTGCCCGGCGATGCGGACGATATCCGTCATGAATATGAAGTCTTGCTGAACGAGCTGGCGAAATTCAATCCGGAGATGCTCGACAAACAGCGGGTCTTGGCTATTACGAAATGTGATATCCTGGATGAGGAGCTGATTGAAATGTTGAAGCCCACATTGCCCGAGAATGTCCCCCACGTATTTATCTCGTCGGTGACAGGGATGGGTATCCAGGAGCTGAAAGACATCCTTTGGGCTGAATTAAATAAAGAAAGCAACCAGTTGGAGGGATTGCGTCAGGCTTCGATTGTGCATCGGGCAAAAGATATCCGCCTGCTGCAGGAAGAGCTGAAGGATATGGGTGAAGACGAAGATTTCAGTTATGAATACGAAGAGACGGACGATGAGGACGACTTCGAATACGAATATGAAGAAGAAGACTGGGACGACGAACCTGAAAAGTGATGAACGGCAGACTGACTGAAGATAAAAGGATGTTGAAATACGGTTTGACGGAACTGTATTCCAACATTTTTTGTTTTTCCACGACCCGCTACGGAGGATATAGCCACAGGAATTATGCATCGTTCAATTGCAACGGCTATTGCGGGGATAAGGCGGAGGACGTCGCCCGTAACCGGGAATTGCTTGGCAGTTTGTTGCCTGTACGCGGCGAACTGATTATTCCGCATCAGGTACATCAGACGACGGTGCGGGTGATTGACAAGGCTTTTCTGCAGCGGAGCGAAGAGGAGAAAGCCGCCCTGCTGGAAGGAGTGGATGCCTTGGTAAGTGATGTGCCGGGGGAATGCCTTTGCATATCGACTGCCGATTGCATTCCGGTGTTATGCTACGATGTGCGCCATCGGGTTATAGCGGCTATTCATGCCGGATGGCGAGGCACGGCGGCGCAGATTGTCAGCAAGACATTGGAAGTGATGAGGCAGGTGTATGGCACTGAGGGAAAAGATGTGTATGCCTGTATCGGCCCGGGCATTTCGCAAGCGGCGTTCGAGGTGGGTGATGAAGTCTATGACGCATTTTGCCGTGCCGGTTTCGATATGCGGCGCATTGCTGTTCGAAAAGACAAATGGCATATTGACCTTTGGGAAGCTAACCGGATACAGCTTTTAGACTTTGGCATAGAACCGTCGAAGATTGAGACAAGCGGTATCTGTACCTATATGCACAACGAAGATTTCTTCTCGGCGCGAAGGCAAGGCATTGCTTCCGGAAGGATTCTGTCGGGGATAATGCTTTTTTAGTTTGTGAGTTTGTAAGTTCTTGAGTTTTTTAGTTTTTAGTTTTCAAACACAGAGACACAAAGACACAGAGAAATAAATTAATCTGTGTAATTTGTGGTGAAAAAATATAATCCGCGAAAATCTGCGTGAATCTGCGTTTCAAAAAAGACAAACTCACAAGCTCACAAACTCAAGAACTCAAGAACTTAAAAACTAAAAAACTTAAGAACTCAAAAACTCATAAACTTACAAACTCATGAAAATAGAAGTATCAGACGAATTGCATCGTGCCTGGCCACAGTTCAGGGGAGCGGCTGTGTTTGCCACAGTAAAGAATTCGGCTTACGATGCCGGGTTGTGGAAACGGATTGACGAGTTCATTGCCCTTTATCGGGAGAAATATACGGTGGATTCCATCAAGGAAATGCCGGCTATTCAGGCTACCCGTCAGGCTTATAAGAAATGCGGGAAAGACCCCAGCCGTTATCGTCCCTCGTCGGAAGCCTTGTGCCGGCGTATCTTGCGGGGCATTCCCTTGTATCAGATTGATACGTTGGTCGACCTGATTAACCTGGCTTCCATTTATAGCGGAAACTCGATAGGCGGTTTCGACCGTGACAAGATTCAGGGTGACCGCCTGGTGTTGGGTATCGGCAAGGCAGGCGAACCTTACGAGGGTATCGGACGGGGTGTGTTGAATATTGAAGGAATGCCTGTATATAGGGATGCGGTGGGAGGCATCGGCACACCTACCAGCGACAACGAGCGGACCAAGATGGGAATAGACACTACACATGTGCTGGCAATTATGAACGCTTACGGCGGAAGCGAAGGACTGGCGGAGTCGGTAGATTATATGGTAGGGTTGATGAAGGAATTTGCTGATGCCCGCGAGATTGAAATTGTATATTTTGAATAAATCAAGGATATGGATATAGAAAAGATTATTGCCGAAGGAATTGTGTTCAAAGGTTCCGGTTCGGGAGCGAAAAAGAAAGACGACAAGGTGAAGACGAAGGCGAAGAAGAAAGCGTTCGTTACCGGTTCGCACGGCTCAGATTCTGCCAAGATGAAAGCGGAATATCGCCGTCGACGTGCCAACCGCCACAAGAAATAAATCTGCAAAGGCAGATAAAATTTCGTCTTTAATGGTCATAAAGGAGGAAATCGTAGGAGGTTTGCCTCCTTTTTTCGTGGATTTGTTGTGAGTTTTGCATAATATCGCTTATATTTGTTCTATGCAATAACAATCTAAAACACGAAAGACTATGAAAAGATTATTTTTGTTAGCAGTGTGCGTGCTGTCGATGCTCACGGCGTCGGCGCAGATGAGACCGACGATGATGTTCGAAGTGGGCATCGGTATGAGTGGCTGGATGGGCGATGCTGCCGATGGTTCGAATGCTATCTTCAATCCGCGTGTCGGTGTGAATGTAGATATTCCGTTGAATGAATGGTTCTCTTTCCAGCCGGGATTGAGTTGGGTGTCGAAAGGAGCGAAAATAGATATCCCTATGTCTAATAATATCGACAGCAATGTGGCGGTCAATCAGAATTATTTCCAGGTTCCGTTGATGGCGGCTTTCCACATGCGTGCTACTGACAATTTTGACTTGGTGTTTACGGCAGGTCCTTATGTAGCCGTGGGTGTGAATGGCAAGACAGAAGTGGATGTAGACGATATGTCCGTATCGTGGAAAACCTTTAAAGACGCTACTGTAGGAGGAGAGCAGATATGGAATGGCTACCGCCGTTTTGATGCTGGTATCGGAATTGGCGCCGCACTTGATTTCCCGCATTGGATTGTAGGCGTGGATGCTGACTTCGGATTGTGCAAGTTATATGAGAACGGTCCGCGTAATTTCGACCTTTTCTTCAGTGCTGGTTTCAAGTTCTGACAAGCGGCTGAGAATCTTTTGAACACAGAGATACAAAGGCACAGAGCAAATTATTCGATTAGTGAAGAATAAAAGCGCTGTGCCTTCGTGTCTCTGTGTTTTTAGTTTATGACGTTATCAATGGTGGAACAGACGGATGCCTGTAAATGCCATTGTGATGCCGTATTTGTCGCAAGTGGCGATAACATGGTCGTCACGCACCGAGCCTCCGGCTTGGGCAATGTATTCCACGCCACTCTTGTGGGCACGTTCGATGTTGTCGCCGAAGGGGAAGAATGCATCTGAACCCAGCGATACGCCTTTCAGCGTGTCCAGCCAGGCACGTTTCTCTTCACGTGTCAGCACTTCCGGCTTTTCGGTAAAGAACTGTTCCCATGTTCCGTCTGCCAATACGTCATCGTGGTCATCGCTGATATACACGTCGATGGTATTGTCGCGGTCGGCACGGCGGATTTTCTCTACCCAAGGCAGGTTCAGCACCTTCGGATGCTGGCGCAGATACCAGATGTCGGCTTTGTTGCCGGCCAGGCGCGTACAGTGGATGCGGCTCTGCTGGCCTGCTCCGATACCGATGGCTTGTCCGTCTTTTACGTAGCAGACCGAATTTGACTGCGTATATTTCAAGGTGATGAGGGCAATCATCAGGTCGCGTTTTGCCTCGTCGGGCAGGTGTTTGTTCTGCGTCGGGATGTTGGCAAAGAGTTCCGGTCCGTTCAATTTGATTTCGTTACGTCCTTGTTCGAAGGTGATGCCGAACACATCCTTGTGCTCGATGGGGGCAGGACGGTAGTCCGGGTCGATTTGGATAACGTTATACGTTCCCTTGCGCTTGTTTTTCAAGATTTCAAGTGCTTCGTCTGTATAACCCGGAGCGATGACACCGTCGGATACCTCACGGTTGATGAAGCGGGCGGTTTCTGCATCACACGTATCACTCAGTGCGATGAAGTCGCCGTACGATGACATACGGTCGGCACCACGGGCACGCACGTAAGCATTGGCGAGGGGAGACAACGGCAGGTCGCCTACGAAGTAAATCTGTTTCATCGTATCGTTCAGCTCCAGACCAATGGCGGCACCGGCGGGGCTGACGTGCTTAAATGAAGTGGCGGCAGGCATACCGGTCGCCTCTTTCAGTTCTTTCACTAACTGCCAGCCGTTCAGCGCGTCGAGGAAGTTGATGTATCCCGGACGTCCGTTCAGCACTTTCAGCGGCAGTTCTCCTTCTTTCATAAAGATACGGGCAGGCTTCTGGTTAGGGTTGCAGCCGTATTTCAGTTCGAGTTCTTTAGCCATAAGCGTTTGTTGTTTAAATGGTTCGTTGTGGCGCAAAGATAGTAAAAATTCGGATAGGTTTCGCCCCGTCCCCGCCGATTCCGGCGTTCACAATGTTAAAACAAGAAGTTATAGCGTCCGAAAGCGTGGCAATCTTTCATAAAAAAGACTATATTGGGGAATGTCTAACATTAAAATGATATTCCAATGGAAACAAGTAAAGAAAAATGTGAGTCCGGTCTTTTGGAAAGTCTTGAAAACAAAGTCAAACAACAAAATTAGAATCTTTATGAAAAAAGTATTTTTGTATGCGACTATATGCCTGTTCGGTCTTGCTTCGTGCATAGACTATAACGTGAAAGATGAAACTCCTGCTCAAACGGAGAATAATGCAGTTCAAACAAAAAAGGATATTACTGAAATAGAAGGTCCTTATTCTTCCATAACGCTAAGTCAGAAATATTATTCGACATTCGAGGACGGGACACGCTCTGAGACCGAGCTGAATTATCCTGATTACTTGGGAGGAACTTATACAGACTCGGTAGGCAATCTGGCGTTTCTCGTGAAAGGCGATATGGAAACAGCTAAGAAAGACATTTATAGACGGATAGGAACTGCGCCGAACTTGAAGTTCAGGCAATGTGCTTATTCTCTGCGGTCGCTCTATGATTTGGTTGACGAATTGAATGAACAGTTCGAAAACGAGGGGTTGTGTGAAGAACTTGGGTGGACTATATATCTATTGCTGTGATGGAAAATCGGGTACACGTTTATTTTAAAGATTGTTCGGATAGCGTTATCGCAAAATTCAAAGCCACTGTTTCTGATTCTGAAATGATAGCTTTTGGTCAAATGATTATAGAACCGTTGAATCTTCCAACTGATTCAATTTGTGCAAATAGTAGGGCGGCATCGATAAACGTGCATATGGGAGCAAAAATTTCAGTTTCTCCCTATAATGGTTCTACGGGTTTTCGTGTAAAACGAGGGTCTGATACGGGATTTGTTACAGCTGCCCACGTTGCTCCGACAGCCAACAAGGCTTGTGTAAAAGTTTATGCCTATGAAACGATTTTACATCCTTTTCTGCCTTTAGCTTCCGACCTGCCGCCCCCGCCGGAACGGCGATTTCCCGTGGCGGAAGCCGGAAAACGGAATGATTTCCGCCCCGCCGCTTGCGTAATTCGCGGTTTTTCCCGAATATTGTAACCGGAGAATGCCGGAAATTCGCCGCTGCACGCTGCAGGACGCTTTCGCAGGGGTGGGATTCGCCGCTGCACGCTGCAGGACG
>ENA-UOIW01001137-UOIW01001137.1-human-gut-metagenome-genome-assembly--contig:-P58-NODE-1137-length-16757-cov-6.236379_pt1 | contig 16757 bp, 17 predicted proteins | sample MGYA00242334_ERZ723881 | MGnify/ENA metagenome assembly ERZ723881 | reverse complement strand
GCCAGGGGGTGGAGCAGGGTGACGTCGGGGTAGCTGAGCCCGCGCTCCCATTTGCTCACCGCCTTGTCGGTGACGTGCAGCGTCTGGGCCAGCTGCTGCTGGGTCAGGCCCTGCCGCTTGCGTTGTTCGGCGATAAAAGCACCGAAAAGTTGTTTCTCCAAAGTGATCACCTCACCGCTATTGTAGCAAATGCGCCGGGAAAAGCAACCGACTGTTGGTTTACCACCGGATTTCCGGACATATACCGGGAGAAAATATGGGGAAAGGACGGCGGGGCTTGCCTTAACGGGAGAAAAGCGGTATAATACTATACACTACACTTTGCGCCCTGCGCAAAGACCGATTTGAGGTATACGAATGAGAACTGAGGAAAAGCTGAACATGACCATGCTCTGCGACTTTTACGAGTTGACCATGGGCAACGGCTACTTCGAGGCGGGCTACAGGGATCGCATCACCTATTTCGACGTATTTTTCCGCAAGGTGCCGGACGGCGGAGGCTTTGCCATCACGGCCGGATTGGAGCAGCTTATCAACTACATCGAGGACCTGCACTTCACAGAGGCGGACATCGCGTATCTCCGGGGACGGAATTTGTTCTGCGAGGAATTTCTGGATTACCTGCGGAACTTCCGCTTTACCGGCGATATTTACGCCATTCCGGAGGGGACCCCGGTGTTTCCCAAAGAGCCGCTGGTCATCGTCCGCGCGCCGGCCATCGAGGCCCAGCTCATCGAGACGTTCACACTGCTGACCATCAACCACCAGAGCCTGATCGCCACCAAGGCCAACCGCATCACCCGGGCGGCCAAGGGACGGACGGTGCTGGAGTTCGGCTCACGTCGGGCGCAGGGCGCGGACGCGGCCATTATCGGCGCGCGGGCGGCTTATATCGGCGGCTGCACCGGAACGGCCTGCACCATCTCCGACGAGATCTACGGTGTGCCGGCCGGCGGCACGATGGCCCATGCGTGGGTGCAGATGTTTGACAACGAGTACGAGGCGTTCAAGACCTACTGCCAGATATACCCCACCAACGCCACGCTGCTGGTGGACACCTATAATACGCTGAAGTCCGGCGTACCCAACGCCATCAAAGCGTTCAACGAGGTGCTGAAGCCCCTGGGTATCACCAAGTGCGGTATTCGGCTGGACTCCGGCGACCTGGCTTATCTGACCAGGAAGGCCCGGGAGATGCTGGACGAAGCGGGCTGGACGGAGTGCAAGATCTCCGTGTCCAACTCACTGGACGAGTATCTGATCCAGGATATGCTGCTGCAGGGGGCGCAGATCGACCTGTTTGGCGTGGGCGAGCGGATGATCACCGCCAAATCCGAGCCGGTGTTCGGCGGCGTGTATAAGCTGGTAGCGGTGGAAGAGCCGGACGGCATGGTACTGCCCAAGATCAAGGTCAGCGAGAACGTGGAGAAGATCACCGTGCCTCACTTCAAGAAGGTGTATCGACTGTACGGCAAGGATACGGGCAAGGCCATCGCTGACTACCTCACCGTGTACGACGAGACGGTGGACGACAGCAAGGATCTGACTATCTTTGACCCTATGGCTACCTGGAAGCGGAAGGTTGTGTATAATTACGAGGCCAAAGAGCTGCTGGTGCCGATCTTCCTGAATGGAAAGCTGGTGTATGAGCGGCCCAGTTTGGAGGAGATCAAGGTCTACTGTGCCCAGCAGGTGGACACGCTGTGGGACGAGGTGAAGCGGTTCGACTATCCTCATAAGTACTATGTGGACTTGTCCGACAAGCTGTGGGATATTCAGCAGTGCCTGCTGCGCACATCCCAGCACTGAGCTGAAGGAACAAATAGATAAAACGGGAAGGGAGGAGCATCCGTGAAGACGCCCCATGTACAACAGAGGACAGAGCGCCGCATATCTGCCGCACTGCGGCTGGTGATGGTGGCAGTGCTGCTGGTGGCGCAGATCGCGCTGGTGTTCCTCCTGAGCGATGTTTTGAAGCAGCGCATGGCGCTGGCCTATTCAGCGCTGGAGCTGCTGGCTGCGGTGGTGGCCGTTACCATTTGGTCACGGCCCGGCGCGACCAGCTATAAGATCGGCTGGGTCATGCTGGTGCTGTTCGTGCCGGTGGTGGGTGTGATTCTATACCTGCTGTGGAACGGTGCGCGGCAGTCCAAGCGGCTGGACCTGAAAAAGCTGCCCCGGCCGGAAGAACCGCTGGCCCAGCAGGAGCAGGCCAAGTCGGAGCTGGAGCGGCTGCGGCAGGCTATGCCCTGTTGGTATCCGGCCGCGGCAGGACTGGACCGTAAAGGGTTTTCGGTTTACAGAAACACCGCGGTGAAATATCTGCCCACCGGAGAAGCGTATCTGCACACCATGCTGGACGACCTGGAACACGCGGAGCGGTTCATCTTTCTGGAGTATTTCATTGTAGCCGAGGGTGAGATATGGGATCGGCTGTCCGACATACTGTGCCGCAAAAGCGGGCAGGGCGTGGAGGTCAAGCTCATATTCGACGACTTTGGCAGTATGCTGCGGCTGCCCAATGAGAAGGTGGAGGCACTGACCCGCGCCGGGGTGGAGGTCAAGATCTTCAACCCTGTACACCACTACGTCAACCGGCTGTACTTCAACTACCGCGACCACCGGAAGATCACCTGTATTGACGGCGATACGGCCTATACCGGCGGTGCAAACATTGCTGATGAGTACGCCAACATCGTGGAGCGCTTCGGCTACTGGAAGGACTGTGGCGTGAGGCTGGAGGGCGAGGGTGCCTGGGGACTGACCCGTGAGTTTATCCATATGTGGGAACGCATGGACGGCGAGATGCACAGCGAGCATGATTACTACCGGCCGGTGCATCATGCGGCGGCGCAGGGCTTTTGCCAGACACTGGTGGACGGCCCGGACGACAACCCGAACGCCCCGGCGGAGGATCTGTTTTTGCAGTTCATTACCCGTGCGAGACAGTCGGTGTATGTGACCACGCCCTATTTGGCTATTGATGAGCCGATGATGAAGGCGCTATGCCTGGCCGGTGACAGCGGTGTGGATGTGCGGCTGATGATGCCGGGTATCCCGGATCATAAGTTTGCCTACCTGGTGGCGGAGAGCTACTTTGAAGAGTTGATGGAGCACCATGTGAAGATATATACCTTTACACCCGGCCTGATACACGGCAAGACAGCGATGGCGGATCGGGAGGTGGCTTTTGTCGGCTCGGTGAACATGGACTACCGCAGCTTTCAGCTGCATTTTGAGTGCGGCGAGGTGCTGTACGGTGTGCCGGCCATTGAGTCTTTGCTGGAGGACATGGATCGGATCGTGGACAGCAGCGAGCTGATGACGCCCCAGCGCATGGCGGAGCGGCCCGTGTGGCGGCGTCTGCTGGGGGCGGTGCTGCGACTGTTTGCCATGTGGATGTAAGGAACGTACAGTATGGCTTGTTTGATTTTCGGAGCGGGCAGCTTTTATGGGCTGCCCCGGAGCGTGGAAGCAGGAGATCTTGTGATCGCCGCTGACGGCGGCTGGCGCGTCTGCCAGATGCTGGGCATTACGCCCGATCTGCTGCTGGGGGATTTTGACTCTCTGGGTGAAGTACCGGAGTTTGGGCATATCCTCCGCCTTCCGGTGGAGAAGGACGACACGGATATGGTCCGGGCCGTGAAGGAGGGGCTGGCCCGAGGTGAGACGGAGTTTCATCTGCTGGGCGGTATGGGCGGACAGCGCAGCGACCACACCGTGGCCAATATGCAGACGCTGGCCTATCTGGCTTCTCACGGTGCGAAGGGCTGGCTTTACGGCGACGGCGAACGGTATACGGCCCTCTGCGGGCCGGATGTGCTGGAGCTGGAGGCCCGGAAGGCGGGTATCCTGTCCGTGTTCTGCTTGGGAGCGGACGCCTCAGGTGTGACCATACGGGGCGCGCAGTACGAGCTGGAGAACGCGGCGCTGACGGCATTCTTTCCGCTGGGCGTCAGTAATCATTTTGTGGGCAGGGCGGTGCGCGTCTCTGTGGACAGCGGCTGCCTGCTGATAGGAATACACGATAAGGAGTAAATGAAAATGAAAAAGACGATGACGAAGCTGCTGGCGCTGGCGCTGGCAGTATTGATGACGCTGTCTCTGGCGGCCTGCGGCAAGAAGGACAGCGGCGCGGCGGATAAGGTGGAGCTGCCTGTGGCGGATGGCGCGGTCATCGGCCAGGGTGCAACGGCCATCACCGTGCAGGTCACCGGCGCGGACGGTAAGACCGTTACGTTCACGGTGAACACCGATGAGGAGACGGTGGGTGCGGCGTTGCTGGGACTGGGCGTTATTGCCGGTGACAACTCAGAGTACGGGCTGTACGTCAAGACGGTGAATGGCGAGACGGCGGACTATGACAAGGACGGCGCGTACTGGGCGTTCTACATCAATGGCGAGTACGCGTCGGTAGGCGTAGATTACGCCGCACCGGAGGCGGGTGCGACCTACGGCTTCCAGGTGGAGAAGGCCGCGTAACGGTAAAATAAGCGTAAAAAAAGAACCTCTAAGGAGGTTCTTTTTTACGTTCAAAGGGCGTTCCCATCGGTCTGGGACAGCAGGTCGGACAGGGAAACACTGTCCAGATAGGTGTTGATCAGGTCGTCCAGCTTCTGCCACATCGGGAGGGTGGTACACTCTCCGGCGCGGGGACAGGGGTTCTCAGCACCCTCCAGGCAGGTGACAGGGGCCAGCGAGCCCTCCGTAAGGCGGAGGATCTCACCCACGGAGTAGTTGGCGCTGGAACGGGTCAGACGATAGCCGCCGCCCTTACCGCGAAGTCCCTCCACCAGCCCGGCCCTGGACAGGATAGCGATGATGCTCTCCAGATATTTTTCGGAGATGCCCTGCCGCTGGGCGATAAGAGGCAGGGGCATATAGGCGTCAGGCTGACTTTGGGCCAGCTCCAGCATAACGCGGAGTGCGTAACGCCCTTTGGTGGATACCAGCATGGGGATGCCTCCCTTGTCAAACGATAATAAACATAGTATAGCACTATGTTTATTGAAACGCAAGGGGGAAAATCAGAGGTAGTGGTATTTATTCCGCTTCAGGTACAGGAACATGAGAGAGATGAGGAAGGCAAATATCTCCGCCACGGTGATGGCCCACCAGATGCCGTCCACATCCAGCAGCAGGGGGAGAATGAGGACGGAGGCGGTCTGGAATACCAGCGTGCGCAGGAAGGAAATGGCGGCGGAGATCGCGCCGTTGTTCAATGCGGTGAAGAAGCCGGAGACGAAGATGTTGAAGCCGGCCAGCAGGAAGGACCAGGAGAACAGGCGGAAGGCATGGGATGTCAACTCAAAAAGCCCGGCGTCGTAGCCTACGAAGAGGCGGGCCAGCGGCGCGGCCAACAGGCGGGCGGCAATGGTCAGCAGGACGCCGCCGGAGGCCATGAGCAGCGTGCTCTTGCGAAGAAGGCTCTTCAGCTCACTGTGGTTCTGCGCGCCGAAGTGAAAGCTGACCACCGGTGCGCAGCCGATAGAGTAGCCGATGAAGATGGCCACGAAGATGAACTGGACGTACATCAGCACACCGTAGGCGGAAACGCCGTCCTCGCCGATGAGGTGCATGAGCTGGAAGTTATACAGCATACCTACCAGGGAGGAGGAGATGTTGCTCATCAGCTCGGAAGAGCCGTTGCCGCAGGCCTGGAGAATGGGGCGCAGGCGCAGGGAGGTGGGGCGCATACGAAGCAGGCTGTCGTTGGGACGGAGGAAGTAGATCAGGGGCAGGACACCGCCCACGCACTGGCTCAGGCCGGTGGCGATGGCCGCGCCGGCCACGCCCCAGTTGAACACGGCGATGAACAGCGCGTCCAGCACCATGTTGGTGATGCCGGCGGCCACGGTGACGATGAGACCCAAGCGGGGCTTCTCGGCGGCGATGAAGAAGCTCTGGAACACATTTTGCAGCATGAAGGCAAACGTGAAGCCAGTGACGATGCGGCCATAGAGGACACAGTCATCAATCATGGCGTCCGTCGCGCCCAGGAAATAGGACACGGGACGCATGGTGAGAAAGCCCACAGCGGAGAGAACGATGCCCAGCAGCAGAGTGAACAGCACCATCATAGAGAAGGTGCTGTTTGCCTCATCCTTTTTGCCCTCGCCCATCAGCTTGGAGACAAGGGCTGTGCCGCCTGTGCCGATCATGAAGCCCATACCACCCAGGATCATGATGAAGGGCATGACCAGATTGACGGCGGCAAAGGGGGTCTTGCCGGCAAAATTGGAAACGAACAGGCCGTCCACCACACCGTAGATGGACGTGAAGACCATCATGCAGATGGAGGGCAGCGTAAAGCGCAGCAGCTTGCTGTAAGAAAAGTGATCGGAAAGGCGGATAGGCTGCTTGGACATAAAAACCTCCTGTCAGAGAGAATGGAAGCCTGCCGGTAGAATGGCAGGCGGTCCTTATGAACGCGGGGAAAGGAATGTGTGCAAGGGAAAATGGGGCGGGTTTCCCTTGCGCGTACAATAAAAGGCCGCCTGCGGCGGCCCGGTTTTGCGGAGCAAAACCGCCGTCACCAAAAAGAAAGGGACACACAGCGTGTGTCCTTTTCTTTTTGGTGACCCGTACCGGATTCGAACCGATGTTAAAGGCGTGAGAGGCCTCTGTCTTAACCACTTGACCAACGGGCCATGTTCCGTCTCTATATCTCAATCAGCTTCCGCTGCCTGAAATCCTGGTACACCATCAGGGACTCGAACCCTGGACACCCTGATTAAGAGTCAGGTGCTCTACCAACTGAGCTAAAGGTGCATATCCTTTTGAACAACGCTATTATAGTCGATGCCTTTCCAATTTGCAAGTGTTATTTGCGAATTGAACAAGAAAAAATGGGAGCGAAGGCTGCCCTGCCGGCAGCCCTCGCTCCAAAAGGGAAAGGAAAGAAGAAATATCAGTTTTTCCACTCCACGTACAGCTCGCGGACGCCATTGTCGTCAGAGGGCGCTGCAGCCGGGGCAGCTGCCGGAGCGGCGGGTGCGTCGCGCTTTTCGATGAACTTGGGGGCCACCTGGGGGAATAGGGCCAGGCTCAGTACGTCCTCATCGGACTTGGCCAGCCCCTTGAATTCCTCGCGGTACTTGTCCAGCTCCGGCTTCAGCAGGTCGGCGGGGCGGCAGGTGATCACATCCTCGGGAGCGATGCCCGCCTTGGCCCGAACCTCCTCATTGACCTCGCCGGGCAGCTTGCCGTATTCACCCTTGAGCATGGCGCGGCTCTCCTTGGGGAAGGTCTTGTAGCGCTCGCCCATGATGACGTTCATCACGGCCTGTGTGCCCACGATCTGAGAGGAGGGGGTGACCAGCGGGGGATAGCCGAAGTCCTTGCGGACGCGGGGGATCTCCGCCAGCACGTCGTAGTACTTGTCCTCCTTCCCGGCCTGCTTCAGCTGGGAAATCAGGTTGGACAGCATACCGCCGGGGACCTGATACAGCAGGGTGTTGGTGTCCACCCGCAGGACCTTGGGGTCGAGGATGCCGGCGTCCTGAAGACGCTGGGCCACCTTGCGGAAATGGGCGGCCACCGGGGACATTTTCTCCAGGCTCAGCCCGGTGTCGCGGACTGTGCCCTGCAGCGTGGCCACCAGAGACTCGGTGGCGGGCTGGGACGTGCCGTTGGCCATGGGGGAGAGGGCGGTGTCCACGATGTCCACACCGGCGTAGGCCGCCATCAGCAGCGTCATATCGCCCGTACCGGAGGTGTTGTGGGTATGCAGATGGATGGGAACAGAGATGGTCTCCTTCAGTGCCTTGACAAGGGAATAGGCATCCATAGGCAGCAGCAGGTTGGCCATGTCCTTGATGCAGATGGCATCCGCGCCCATATCCTCCAGCTCCTTGGCCAGCTTGACGAAGTAGGCCTCGTTGTGGATGGGGGACATGGTATAGCTCAGGGTGGCCTCCACCTGTCCGCCGTACTTCTTGGTGGACTTGATGGCCTGCTCTAAATTGCGGACGTCATTCAGCGCGTCGAAGATGCGGATGATGTCGATGCCGTTTTCGATGGACTTGGCGCAGAAGGCATCCACCACGTCATCGGCATAGTGCTTGTAGCCCAGGATGTTCTGTCCACGGAACAGCATTTGCAGCTTCGTGTTCTTCACGTGTCTGCGGATGGTACGCAGGCGCTCCCACGGGTCTTCGTTCAAAAAGCGCATACAGGCGTCGAAGGTCGCGCCGCCCCAGCACTCCAGAGAGTAGTAGCCGATGGCGTCCAGCTGCTCCAGCGCGGGCAGCATATCCTCGATGGTCATACCGGTGGCCGCGTGAGACTGGTGGGCGTCGCGGAGAATGGTATCGGTGATAAGCAGGGGCTTGTTAGACAGAAATTCCATAGTTACCTCCTATTAACCGAACAGAGAGATCAGTACACCGGCGGCGATGGCCGAGCCAATGACGCCGGCCACGTTGGGACCCATGGCGTGCATCAGGAGGAAGTTGCCGGGGTTGGCCTCCTGCCCCACCTTCTGACTGACGCGGGCTGCCATGGGAACGGCGGACACACCGGCAGAGCCGATGAGGGGATTGATCTTCTCCTTGAGGAACAGGTTCATGAACTTGGCCAGCAGGACGCCGCCGGCAGTGCCGAAGCCGAAGGCCACCACGCCCATGCCCATAATGGCCAGCGTCTTGGGGCTGAGGAAGGTCGTGCCGGTGGCGGTGGCGCCCACGCTGATGCCCAGGAAAATGGTGACGATGTTCATCAGCTCGTTCTGCATGGTCTTGTTCAGACGATCCAGAACGCCGCACTCCTTGGCCAGGTTGCCCAGCATCAGGCAGGCGATCAGCGGCGCGGCGGAGGGAACGAGCAGCGCCACGAACACCGTGACCACGACGGGGAAGAAGATCTTCTCACGCTTACTGACCTCACGCAGGGGCTTCATGACGATCTGACGCTCCTTCTCGGTGGTCAGGGCCTTCATGATAGGCGGCTGGATCACGGGGACAAGGGCCATATAGGAATAGGCTGATACGGCGATTGGCCCCAGCAGGGCCGGGGCGAGCATGGCGGTGACGAAGATGGCCGTCGGGCCGTCCGCGCCGCCGATAATGCCCACGGAGCCGGCTTCCGCGCCGGTGAAGCCCAGCAGGCGGCAGCCCACATAGGTCAGGAAGATACCCAGCTGGGCGGCAGCACCCAGCAGCAGACTCTTGGGGTTGGCGATCAGCGGGCCGAAGTCGGTCATCGCGCCCACGCCCATGAAGATAAGGCAGGGATAGATGCCCAGCTTGATGCCCAGGTACAGCACGTCGATGAGGCCGACGCTGACGGTGACATCGCTGAGGGTGATGCCGTAGGAGATGACATACTGCTCCGCAGTGGCCAAAGCGGTGATCTGATTGGACAGCGTGCCCATGGCATCCACGCCGCTGGCGGCGATCTGAGACATCAGCTCGTTGAGAGTATCCGCGCCGAACACGTTCTGGAAAGAAACCATCAGGGCATCCGCGTAGGGCTGCAAAACGTCAGCGGATACGCCGCTGGCAAGCATCTCGGACAGGAACTGCGCCGTGATGGGCTCGCCGCCGAACAGATCCCAGTGGACGTGCCCTCCGGCGAACAGGATCTCGTGGAACATTCCCGCGCCGGGCAGGTTGGTCACCAGCATACCAAAGGCGATGGGAACAAGCAGCAATGGCTCGAACTTCTTTACGATGCCCAAAAACAGCAGAACGCACGCGATGACGATCATGACGGCGCACTTCCAGTTATCGCCCTGGAAGAACTGATAAAAGCCGGTGCTCGTCAGAAAATTGACAATAGCTTCCATGTAAAGCCCTCCGGCGTCAGCCGATGGTGCACAGCAGCGTGCCAGACTCCACCGCAGTGCCCTTGGTTACGGACACAGAGGTGACCGTGCCGTCGCAGGGACACATGATCTCATTTTCCATCTTCATGGCTTCCAGGATCATCAGCACCTGGCCGCGCTTCACCGCGTCGCCGGCGGCCACGTTGACGGACAGGATCGTGCCGGGCATGGGAGAGGTAACCTTCTCACCGCCGGCGGCAGGAGCGGCAGCGGGCGCAGCAGGGGCAGCCGCGGGAGCGGCGGGCGCGCCGGTCATCTCCTCCAGCTCGACCTCGTACACAGTACCATTGACGTTGACTCTATACTTCTTCATGATGCGTTCCTCCTCAAACTTTCTTGATGGATACGATACGGATAGCGGAAATGTCTGTGCCCATGTCCTCAGCGATAGAGGCAGCGATGGCGGCCATCATGGAGGGCGTTACGGCAGAAGGTGCGGCAGCCGCCTGGGGGATCGCGGCGGGCACGGCCTTGGGTGCGGCAGGTGCGGCGGTGCGGTTGCAGACCCAACTCATCAGCGTGACCAGCAGGATGATGCACAAAAGTCCCGCAAACACCGTTCCCAGGCCCATCAGGACGACGAACAGGTTGGAGTAATCCATAGGTTGAAATCCCTCCCATACTAAATATAGATTACCTGTATTGTACCAAACATTTGGTAGTAATGCAATCCAAAAAACGGCAAAATCTACAAAATTGTAAGAACGCCTAAAAAATTTTCAGCGTCTTTGACGGAATACACAAAGGGCGAAGCTGCAAAGAAAAGGGCTTCACAGGAGATAGTATCTATGGTATACTCAATTTCTATCCAAAAATGAGGGAGGCGGCGTCATGCAGTACAGGACAGTGGTGCAGGGCCGCTTTTTGGCGCGGCCCAACCGGTTTATCGCGGTGGTGGAGGTAGACGGCGCGGAGACGGTGTGCCACGTGAAGAATACGGGGCGCTGCCGGGAGCTGCTGCGGCCCGGAGCGACGGTATATTTAGAGCGGAGCGGCAATCTGCTGCGAAAAACGGCCTTTGATCTCATCGCTGTGGATAAGGATGGCCTGCTCATCAATATGGATGCCCAAGCGCCGAACAAGGTGTTTGGCGAGTTTGCCCGGTCGTTTGAGCCCACGACGCTGGACGTGAAGCCGGAGTTTGTCTACGGCGCGTCCCGGCTGGACTTCTGTTTGACCACACCGGCGGGACTGCATCTGGTGGAGGTGAAGGGCGTGACGCTGGAGGAGAATGGCCATGCGCGGTTTCCTGACGCACCCACGGAGCGCGGGGTGAAGCACCTGCATGAGCTGATGCGGGCGGTGGCGGAAGGACACAGGGCCACGGTGTTCTTCGTGCTGCAGATGGCGGGAATGACCGACTTCGCACCCAACGACGACACCCATCCCGCCTTTGGCGCGGCGCTGCGGCAGGCGGCGGAGGCCGGGGTACACGTGGCGGCGTATGGCTGCCGTGTCACGCCGGATACACTGGAGCTCGACCGGCCCGTGCCGGTTATTTTGTAGGGGGAGAGAAGCCTATGACGCTGCTGGAGATATTCCTCATCGGCATTGGCCTAAGCATGGACGCCTTTGCCGTGGCCATCTGTAAGGGGTTGGCTATGCCAAACAAGGTGGACAAGAAGGGTGCGCTGCTCATCGCGCTGTATTTTGGTGTGTTCCAGGCGGTGATGCCCACACTGGGCTGGCTGTTGGGTTCACAGTTTGCACGGTATGTGACGCGGCTCGCCCCCTGGATCGCGTTTATCCTGCTGGCCTGGATCGGCGGAAACATGATCCGGGAGAGCTTGTCCAAGGAGGAAAGGGAGGAAGAAGAGACGGGCTCGGTCAGCCATAAGGAGCTGCTGGTGCTGGCGGTGGCCACCAGCATCGACGCGCTGGCGGTAGGCGTTACGTTCTCCATGCTGGAGCTGGCGGTGTCCATCGGCGCGGCGGTGGCGCTTATCGGCTGCACCACGTTTGTGATCTCTTTGGCCGGCGTGTATGTGGGCAATGTGTTCGGCGCAAAGTACAAAAGCAAGGCTGAGTTCGTGGGCGGCGCGATACTGATCCTCATCGGCGTGAAGATTCTGTTGGAGCGTTTTGGTGTGCTGTGATAACAAAAAAGACGGCGTGTGCCGTCTTTTTTTATCGCAGATGGGCGACCACGTCCATGGTGATGCGGGCGGTGATGCCCCACAGGGGCTTGGGCGTGCCATGGTACACCGGTACCTCCAGGTAGCAGGGACGCCAGTGGTAATCCGGGCGGACGCCGGCGTCCTGGTAGGGAAAGCCGGGGAAGTCTATGCGCTGCTGATAGGTGTAGATCTCCGGCGGGTGCTCCTTCAGCCAGTGGAGCGGCAGCAGCAGCGTATCCGCCACCTCTGCCGGGTCGGGGTGTATGGCGGCCAAGGCCGCGGGGTCAACGGCGGCTAAAAAGGGGCGCAGCAGGTTGTGGGCGCGGATGTAGACGAAGTCCATCGGGCCGATGACGCTGACGGCATTCTCCGGGATGCCCAACTCCTCCCGAGTTTCCCGCAGGGCGCACTGGAGCGGCGTCTCGTCCTGCTCCTTTTTGCCGCCGGGGAAACAGATCTCGCCGGGCTGGCGGATAGAGGCAGAGCGGACCTCATACAGCAGGCTAGTCTCGCCCTGATGCTCCACCAGAGGCGCGAGGCCGGCAGAGCCGCCCCGCTGGCCCATCAGGGTGGGCTGGTGGCCGGTGTAGTAGTCGCGCAGGGAGGAAATGTCCATGTCGGTACCCCTTTCATTGGTAAAAAAGTCCCCCGCCTTTCGGCGGGGGAACGGGTCAAGCCCTGATAAGGGTCAGCAGCCGCAGCCACAGCCGCCGTTGTTGCTGCCGCAGCCGTTGTTGCACCCGCAGCCGTTGCCGCAGAACAGGAACAGAAGGATGATGGCGATGATGATCCAGCAGCAGCTGCTGCCGCCAAAGCAGGAATTCTGATTACACATATTGTATAACCTCCTATGAAAATTTGACCGCCATGTCGGTCTCATTCCCATAGTATGCCGGGGCGGAGAAAGTGTTACTGCCGGGAGATGCGGTAGCTCAGAGTCAACAGCGTGTCCACGAAGTGGATGTCCTCGAAGAACACGCCTTCCTCCTTGGTGGACAGCTCCACGTTGGTGAAATTCCAGAAGCCGCGGACGCCAAGGCTGATGAGCCGGTCAGCCAGGGGCTGCGCCACGCTCTGCGGGACAGTCAGCACCGCCACATTGGGCTGATAATTGGCCACATACTCCTCCAGTTCATCCATAGAATGGACCTTTACGCCGCGAATCTCCGTGCCGATAAGGGCGGGGGAGACGTCGAAGGCGGAGTCGATGCGAAAGCCGACCTTCTCAAAATCAAAGTTTTGCAGCAGCGCGTGGCCCAAGTGACCCACACCGATGACAATAAGGCGATGTCCCTTGTCGATACCGAGAATATGGCCTATCTCAGAGCGCAACTCGGCTACGTTGTAGCCGTAACCCTGCTGCCCGAACTCGCCGAAACAGCTCAGGTCCTGACGGATCTGAGAGGCGGTAATGTCCATCTTTGTGCCGAGAGAATTGGAACTGATGCGCACGACGCCCTTGTTATACAGGTCATCCAGGTAGCGGTAATACCGGGGAAGGCGGTGTATCACCGCGTCGGAGATCTTTTGCTTTTTCATAAGGAAACCTTCTTTGGCTTGGAATATAGTGCAATGCACCGAAATGTTGTGACTATTCTACAACAAGTCTTACAAGTTGTCAACTTTTTTAACAATCTTTCTGCAAAAAACTTTTTGGAAAACGGCTTTACATCTGGGTGAAGAACTGCTATAATACCAAAAGTTGATGAGCCGACAGGTTCATATATGCGCCCGTAGCTCAGTTGGATAGAGTGACAGACTCCGACATTTCAGGCGTCTCCAGTTGAGATATGGCGCAAGGCCTTGCCGCACCTGCGTTTGCGGGAACGGCAGAGAAAAAATGAGCGGTCGTTGACTACTATTTGACGACTATCGCGGAAACCCACAACCAAATATGCGCCCGTAGCTCAGTTGGATAGAGTGACAGACTCCGACTCTGTAGGCCGCTGGTTCGAATCCAGTCGGGCGTACCATATGAATGAAGCCCGCTTTTCGAACATTTTTATCGAAAAGCGGGCTTCTTCATGCCCGCAAAGCCTTGAGAAGTCAAGGCTTTTTTCTTATCCCCTTCTTATGAGTGAAGGTGAAAACTCTCAAAATGTGAAACGAATATTTTCACGCAAAGTCGTTATTTGAACACAGTTTTACGATAAACTCGCCCAGTACGCCTCCTCAAATGCCTGTGGGGTCTTGTATTTTAAGGCCCGATGGGGACGCAGCTCATTATAGAATTGGACATATTGCGCCACGCTTTTGCGGTAGCTTTGCTCCGAGGTGTACTCCCTGCGGTACGCCTCCTCTTTTTTGAAGGAAGCAAAAAACGCTTCGGCGACCGCGTTGTCATGGGGCCGTGCTGTAGCGGAAAAGGACTGTTTCGCACCGCATTTTTGCAGCAGTTCCGTAAGCGTGGCTGAGGTATACTGTGTGCCGCGATCACTGTGAAAGGTCAGCCCGATGGGATTGCCTCGTGCTTGATAGGCGTCCCGGAAGGTGCTTGTGACCAGATGAGTGCTTGCGTTGCGGGATACCCGATAGCCGATGACCCTGCGGGAGAAAAGGTCGAGGATCATACAAAAGTAGAGCCAGTAGTCGTTGATTTTGAAGTATGTAATATCGCTGACCCAGATTTGGTTGGGACGCTCCGCGGTGAACTGCTGCTCCAGTAGATTCTGTTTTTTGTACTGCTGACGCTTCTTGAATTGCTTTTTTGCGTCTGGGCGGATGCTGTGCAGATCAAGCTCTTGCATGATCGCCGCGATGCGTTTGGTGCTGACCCGGATGCCGCTTTCGGTCAGAGCGATGCGAATTTTTTCGGCGCCGAATCGCTGGGCACTGTCATCAAAAACCTGCTGTACCAGCCGCATAAGCCGCGCCTGCTCTTGATCGCGCTTGCTGCGGTCGGCTCGGCGGAAGATGTGGTTGTAGAAGGTTCCGCGGGCAACATCCAACGCTTCACAGAGCTCGTGGACACTATACGGGTTGTCTGGCTTTTGGTAGAGGCTTTCCAAGAAGACCAGCTTTTTCTGTAAGGGCACATTTGATATGTACCCCGTGAGCCGAATGATCTCCAGTTCATGCTCCAACTTTTCCAGCCGCCTTGAAAGGGTGTCGAACTCTTTTGGCGTGTAGGTACGATTTGCTGTTTTGATGGAACAGTATTCTCTTCTCCAGTCGTAGAGTGTGCTTTGCGCGATATGCAATTCCTGACTGAGCGATTGAATGGATTCTCCCTTTTGATAACGCTTGATAATCTTGGCCTTGAATTCAGCGGGATATTCTTTTGGCATAGTCTCATCTCCTTTTAAGCAATAAGACTATTGTAAGTAGTTGCCCGCCGGAAAGGAAGCCTCGCATATCATCTGCCATTTGCAAACCTCCTTTTCGTGGCATGAAAAAAAGCCAGTCCGCAGACTGGCCGGGTGAAAGTGACCTCCCTTCATGGTTTTATATATGAAAACGCCGCCCGTTGTCCTGTTGGGCGGCGTTTAATAACTAATCAATATGTATCCAATTCAACACAAACAGCCGTCGTGCGAATGCCTCTATCTATATTAAGATGTCTGTATTGATGGGTTATTGACTTAACAATTCTGTCATCGGAATCTTTTACTGCGTAGGCAATTTTAGATGCTACATTTGCTTTTTTACCTATTCCAAAGACATATATTGTGTTGCAACCCTGATCCAGTAGTTTCTTCGCGTAATGAAAATGGCCAGACCATCCGTTCTTGTTCAAAGTTTCATCATTTGCCGCTAACAAAATGCCTAAGTGTTAGGGATGACGGCTATATAAGAATGAAAAGGTGCCGGACTTATACCGGTGTGGGTAGGACAGCCTATGCAAATGGCAAGTCGTACCAACGCCGCATGAGGCGTGGCTGGTAACATAGGGCTTCGCCCGTCTAAGAAATACCCCCGGCTAGGCCGGGGGATATTTATTATTCGACGAAGAATCAAGTGATTCTTCTTGCGGAAGGCGGGAAATCTATTCTGATATGGCATGACACTCGCCTCCAAAAGCCCATGTCTTTTGGAGGCTGTCTTTTGCCGCAATTGACAAATACGGCTGTCCCATGGTATAATAAAACTCCAAAATAAGTGTGGATTTTTCTGGAGCATCGCCTCCATTTTTCGCCACGCATCCGACAGGGTGTGCGGCGTTTTTTATTAGGAGGAACGACGGATGAACATATTTTACCAACTCATCGGGTTCGGCGCACTGATCGCCATGGGTCTCAGCTATTGGCAGGATGACAAGCGCACCATCTTGCTGTGGCAGGTGGTGGCCAACCTGATCTTCGCCATCCACTACACGCTGCTCCACGCACGCTCCGGCGCACTGTGCAGCTTTTTCCAGATTGTCGTGCTGCTGCTTTTCCTATTGCAGGAGAAATTCAACTGGAGTAAACTGGTCACCGCGATACCCATTGTGGCAGTATTTCTGCTGATTGCCGTGGTGACCTATGAGACGCCAGTGACGGTACTGCCCATCGTGGCATCGTTGGCGGCGTTGCTGCCGTTCTTCCAGACCAGGCGGCGGGTGATACAGATGGCGGGCATTGCCAGCGGCCTGTCGTGGCTGATGTATGTCATTGCGGTACGGTCGTATTCCGGCATGGTGACAGAGTCGGTACTGACCATCATCACGGCGGCGTCCCTGCTGAAGAAGGAATCCAGAAAGCCCTGAACGGACAGATCCCCCGGCACATTGCCGGGGGAGTCTGCCGAAGGGGTGCGCCGCGTCAGGCGTAGTGCTTCAGCCCCTGCGCCATGGATGAGGCGGTGCAGCGTCGGGCATGCAAGGAGAGCGTGTC
>ENA-UOIW01001126-UOIW01001126.1-human-gut-metagenome-genome-assembly--contig:-P58-NODE-1126-length-16831-cov-8.911004_pt1 | contig 16831 bp, 15 predicted proteins | sample MGYA00242334_ERZ723881 | MGnify/ENA metagenome assembly ERZ723881 | reverse complement strand
GGGCGCTTCTGGACTGCGGACTCATATCAGCCTCCTCGACAGGGCCAGCCACGCGCCGAGCTCCCAGACCAGCAGCGGCACCAGCACCATGGCCAGCGGCCAGACCAACGGCGTCAGTCGCGTACGTTCCTTGGCGGTTTCGGTCACCCTCCAACGGTGGGAGGCCTCCTCGGAGGCACCGGAGTCGATGGTGCGCGTGGCGTCCATCAGCAGCGCCGTACCGCTCATCTCGTCGGCCAGCTCCTCCAAATTGCCCGTATCCATCACGGATACCCCGGGCTGCCCGGTGGCCGGATCGATTACCCACTCGCCATCCGGCGAATCGCCCACGCCATCGGCGACAACCGGGATGTTCCCGCCCTCGGCGGACCCCACGCCGATGACGAACGCATCGTCAAGATACCGACGCAGCGTGGAGAACGTGCGGCGTGTGCGGTTCGAGGTCTGCTCGCCATCGGTGATCATGTACAGCAGCAGCGCGTCGTCCGGATGCTGCTCGCGGATGTCCCTCAACGTCAGCAGCAGCTCGTCGAGCGGTGCGTCGAGATTCGAACCCGACGACACCGACGTGGCCTCCACGGCCAGCGTATCGGCCCAGTTGCCGATGGCGATGCTGTCCGGCGTCAACGGCACATCCAGCGTGCCCGAAGCGCCGAACCGCACGGCCGCAAAACTGGCGTCGGGATACATCGCGGTCAGCCCGTGCACCGCCTGCCTGGCGGCGTCCATCCGGCTGACCGGCTCATCGGAACCGTACCGGGCGTCAGCGACGGCCATCGAACCGGTGACGTCCACCGCAATCACCACATCGGTGGCGTTCACCGCCCGACTGGTGGTCGGCGTCACCACACTCGGCGTCAGCGCCATCACCCCCACCAGCAGCGCTATCACCGTCCGTCGGATGCAGGCCGTCAACGTTTCGTCACTCGAACCACGGCGCCGGACATACAGCGCCACCTCCAGCACGGCCAACACCGCCATAACCGCGGCGAACGCGCCGCCGACCGGCCAACCCAGCGCGGGGGAGAACGTCAGTGCATTCATCGCCGCAACCTCCAAGACACCACCAGCCATGCGCCCGCGGCGATGGCCAGAGCCAACGTCCACCAGCCGGGCGCATCCACCAGCGCCGAGCGCGTCTGTTCATCCTGCTCGTCGCTCCGGCGCTCATCGATCCTGCGGACCAGGTCGTCGATCGAATCGCCGCTCGACTGGGTCAGGAACACGCCCCCGTGCGATTCCACCAACGTGCGCATATCCGAGGATTCGGCGCCGTCCTCGCTTTCCCGCGGGCCGGAATACAGGCCGTCCACGCCGATGCCGACCGCGGCCGTCAGGTCCAACGCCTCGCCAAGCGTGTACGTGGGATCGCCGGACACCACGTTATCGGTGGCCAGTACGATCGATGCGGCACGGTTGCGCTCGCCGTCGGTCTGCGGGGCCGAACCGTAGGCGAATCCCGGCAGCATGGCGGCGCAGCTGACCAGGCCGTCGCCGATCAGCGATGTGGCGTTCGTGCGGTTCTGCGTGCCGTCCAGCCAGTCGGAGATGCGCTGGTAATCCTCGTCGCTCATCGCCTCGATATCGTCCTGCGACTGCACGCCGCGCAGCAGACGTTCGGCCTCGTCCAATTGGGCGGTCACCAGCTCGTAATCATCGGTGAGCGGGAACACCGTGCGCGACGTGGAATTGAAGATGCTCAGCCCGATGCGTTCGCCCTCGAAGCTGCGCACCAGATCCCGGTAGGTGCCGATCACCTGGCGGTCATACGGCAACGCGGAGCCGGAGACATCCAGACACAGCACGATGTCGCGGCTGCTTGCCCGCTCGCTGTCCGCATCCACCTGGGCGGGGCGGGCCGACAGCGCGACCGCCAACAGCAGCGCGACCGTCAGCAGCGCCACGGCGCCGCGGTTGAGCAGCCGCCACTGATGGAACAGCTTCGAGGCGTGCTCCGTCTCCAGGTCATCGTCAAGGCTGAATACACGAAGCCCCTCGTCATGGCGGTGCCGCCGGACGGAAACCGCCACGATCACCACTACCAGCGCCACCGCAGCCACCAGCAGCGCCACGGCGGCCCAAGGCCATAGCCAAGCCAATGTCATTACCGCCACCTTTCCACCAACGTCGACACCCATTCGGCGGCCTGCCTCACATCGGTCTGCCGAGCGGCGCTATTGAACTGCGGGTCGGCGAACTCCGCGGGGTAGAGGGCCTCGATGGTCTGCCGCAACAGGTTCAGTCCGTCGCGGTGGCGCGCGTCCCGGTCGCCGCGGTGCAGATCGGACAGCGTCTGGGCGCTCATATCCCGGCCGCTGACGGTGGAGGCGTAGTCGCGGGCGACGGCGGCCAGACGCAGGAACGCCTCCTCGCGGTCGATGACGTTGTTGTCGTGATCCTCGACGATGGCGTTGATGCGGTTGCGCCAGACGGACTTGCCGGTTGCGGCGGTGTGGACGCCCCGCGCAGCCGAGACACGCGGCTTGCGCCTGGGATGGGACAACACCACGGCCAGTACGATCGCGGCGATCATCACCGCCAGACATACCAGCAGCGCCGCAACCAGCGGCACGGTCAGATCGAGCTGGGGGATGACGGTCAGATCATCCGTGTTCAGGGACGACGTCATATCAACCTCCGATCCGCAATTCCGGCATGGCGGCGGAACGCAATTGGTTCCGGCCCGACCGTGCCAACGTCACGGACACCAGACGGACGAAGGCCTCGAACATGGCGGCGCTGGAATCCGAACGGATCATATGCGATCCGCAGCGGGTCAGCTCGCGGTTCAGCGCGGCCGCCAGATAGGCGCGATGGGTGGCGACCTCGTCGCGGGAACGCGCGTTCGACAGGAACGCCGGCACCGCGCGGCGCGACGTGCCGTCATATACGGGACGGTCCCGCCCGGTTCGGGAGTCGAACGGATTGAGCGTGGCCACATCGATGAACACCATCGGATGCGTCTGCGCCAGACGGCGAATCGCCTCCAGATGACGCTGCCGCAACGCGTGCTCGTCGGTGGCCAGCACGATCAGCGCCTGACGGTCCCGTATGCGTCGGGCGTAGTCCAGCAGCGCATCGATGTTGCGCGGCCGGTCCCATGAGCGCTGCAACGCCTGGTCGAGCGTGCGCTCGAACTGGGCGAATCCGCCGTTGAACGGCACGCGGGTGATGCTGGCGGCATCGCCGAACACCAGCGACACATCATCGGAGCGGCGCAGACTCAGCGCGGCGAACATGCGCAGCGCGTTGGCCGCCACCTCATAGGCGGGCTCGCCGGACGGGCAGGAACCGGTCATCTCCCGGCCGACGTCGAGCAGCAGCCAGACCCGGCTGGTGGATGGCCGTTCGCGCTGGACCACCATCGGGCGGCCCACACGGGCGCTGGTGCGCCAATCGATATGGCGCGCCTCGTCGCCCGGCTCGTAGACGCGGATATCCATCAGCTCGTCCACGCCGCCGCGGCGTTGCGAGGCATGCTCGCCTTCCAGCACCCCGAGTGCCTTGCGCACGGTGGGCAGGCTCAGCGAAGTGCCCAGCGCCTCGATCCTGGCGCGGATCGAATCGTTGGAACGGGCGCCTTGGATCATGGGACGGGAACCGCCTTGACCACCGAATCGATGACCTGGTCGGTGGAGACGCCGTCGGCCAGCGCCTCGAACGTGAGCATGATGCGGTGGCGCATCACCTCGTGCACGAAGGCCTTGATATCCTCCGGCACCACATAGTCGCGGCCGGACAGCAGCGCGTACGCCTGTCCGATGCGGATCAGCGCGATCGAGGCACGGGGGCTGGCCCCCAGACGGACCAGCGAATCGAGTCCCTGCAGCGGATGGGAGCCGGCGCCGCGCGTGGTGGCGGCCAGATCGACCGCATACCGCATGATCGCATCGGAGACATGGACGCGTCGCGCCGACTTGCGCAGGAACTCCACATCGGCGATGGACAGCACGTCATGGCTCAGCGCGTTGACATCGACCACGTCCGAACCGCGCTGCGTGAGCAACGCCAGCATGCGGCGCTCCTCATCCGCGGAGGGGTAGGTCATGACCGCCTTCATCATGAAACGGTCCATCTGGGCCTCGGGCAGGTTGAACGTGCCCTCCTCCTCGATCGGGTTCTGCGTGGCGATGACCATGAACGGTTTGGGCAGTTCGATGCGCTCGCCGCCGATGGTGGTGGCGCCCTCCGCCATGGCCTCCAGCATCGCCGACTGGGTTTTGGCGTTGGAACGGTTGATCTCGTCGAGCAGCACGAAGTTCGCGTGGATCGGGCCGATCTGCGTGGCGAAGCGCTGGGAGGCGAAATCGAAGACCTGCGTGCCGACCAGATCCGAAGGCATGAGGTCCGGCGTGCACTGCACGCGCTTGAACGTGCCGGACACCGCGGTGGCCAGCGTCTGCGCCGCCGTGGTCTTGGCCAGGCCCGGCACCGACTCGATGAGGATATGGCCGCCGGCCACCAGCGTGACGATCAGCGATTCGCGCAGATTGTCCTGGCCGACCAGGGTCTGGGCGAACCGTGCGCGCAGCAGGTCGGCGAGCTGACGGGCCCGCGCCACGTCGTCCTTGGCCAGCAGGCCGGTGGTGGGTGGCGTTGCGGGGGGCGTCGGTTGCTGCGGGACGGACTGGTGGATGGGGAAAAGCGGCATGATGATATCTTCCGATCGGCTGGTTGTACTCGCTTAGGTCAGCTATTGTAGCGGCTGGTTGGGAACGGCGGCTGCGGGAAGCGCCCAATCTACCGGTTTCGCGCCCATGGAGGCCAACGCCTGATTGGTCCGGGAGAACGGACGGGAGCCGAAGAACCCCCGTGACGCCGACAGGGGACTGGGATGGGGGGATTTGATGATGAACGCGTTGGTCAGCAGCGGTTCCAGCGTCTGCGCGTTGCGCCCCCACAGGATGGCGACCAGCGGTTTGGGGTGTCCCTGCTCATCCGTGCGCGCGTTCAACGCGCGAATGGCGGCGTCGGTGACCTGCTCCCAGCCCTTGCCCTGATGGCTGTTCGGACGGCCGACCTGCACGGTCAGACACCTGTTGAGCAGCATGACGCCCTGCTCGGTCCACGGGGTCAGGTCGCCGTTGGCGGGAGCCGGCACACCCAGATCGCTGACCAGCTCCTTGTAGATGTTGATCAGGCTTTTGGGCAGCGGCCGCACATCGGGAGCCACGCAGAAGCTCAACCCCACCGGATGCCCCGGCGTCGGGTAGGGATCCTGTCCCACGATCAGCACCTTGATCGAGTCGAACGGAATCGTGAACGCGCGCAGGATATTGCGGCTGGCCGGCAGGTAATGCCTGCCCGCCGCCAGCTCCGCGCGCAGGAAATCGCCCATGGCGTGCACCACAGGCTCCACATCCGCCAGCGCGGCGGCCCAACCCGGGTCGATCAGTTCTGATAGCGGCTTGACATGTGCGGTACTCATGGATCCCACTGTAGGAGGCCCATACGATGATCCTGTGCACATCCGGCACATGCTGCCGGCCATTGCCACGCTCTGGCGATGGCGACGGCTACACTCGTGCTTGGAATGCGGATGAAAGGGAACTCTGATGGCGCACACTGAGAAGGAAACCTACGGATCGTATCCGACCGACGCCTTTGACAACCCGCCGAGCGGACCTGTGGGGGTGCACCGCGGCCGCCGGTCGCTGGCGGTGCGTGTGGCGCCGTTCCTGATGGTGATCGTGGTGGCGGCGCTCGCCGGATTGCTGGCATGGGGTATCGCCTCGGGAGAGCTGAACAAGGTGCCTTGGCCGTGGGCGCAGCAGTCCGCGCAGACCGCGCAGGACAGTAAGGGCGGCCAGGATGATGCCGCCGCGGATGATGACGATGACGCGCAGGCTGACGCGGACGATCAGGACGACGCCGCCGACCAGGGGGAGGCCGACGGGCAGGGGGAGGCCGACGGGCAGGGCACCGACGGCGCCGCACAGCCGGATGATGCCACCGCGGACGAGCAGCAGCCCGAATCGCAGCCTGAGCAGACGGTGAACTACAACACGTCCGTGCGGGTCATCAACGCCACCGGCGTCAACGGGTACGCCGCCCAGCAGTCGGGCGTCCTGCAGTCGGTGGGATACACGAGCGTCATCGCGGCCAACCCCTCCGGCGGCGCGTTGCCGTCCGTGAACGTGGTGTGGTACCAGAACGAGACCGATCTGGCCACCGCGCAGAACATCGCCGACACCCTGGGCATCGCCACGGTGGAGCAGGCCGCCGGCATCGCGGATCCGATCGTGGTGGTGTACATCGCCGCACAGTGATGTTTTTCATGCCAACAGCGCAATCGCCGTGGCGAGGTTGGCACTCGGGCCCCGAGAGTGCTAATGTCCCAATTAGCACTCGGAGGCCAAGAGTGATAACCGGCAGCTGACGGCTGGATGTCCTCCGCGGTTTCACGAGTGGGAACAGTACCGTGTAGCCATATGTGGAGGAACAATGGCAAAGATCATCGCATACAACGAGGAAGCCCGCCAGGGCATGCTCGCGGGTCTCGACAAGCTCGCGGACACCGTCAAGGTCACGCTGGGCCCGAAGGGCCGCAACGTCGTGCTCGACAAGACCTACGGCGCCCCGACCATCACCAACGATGGCGTGTCCATCGCCAAGGAGATTGAGCTTGAGGATCCGTACGAGCGCATCGGTGCCGAGCTGGTCAAGGAAGTCGCCAAGAAGACCGACGACGTCGCGGGCGACGGCACCACCACCGCCACCGTGCTGGCCCAGTCCCTCGTGCATGAGGGTCTGAAGAACGTGGTCGCCGGTTCGAACCCGATTGCGCTGCGCCGCGGCATCGAGAAGGCCACCGACGTCATCGTCAAGGAGCTCATCGCCGCCGCCAAGGACGTGGAGACCAAGGACCAGATCGCCGCGACCGCCACCATCTCCGCCGCCGATCCGGAAGTCGGTGAGAAGATCGCCGAGGCCCTGGACAAGGTCGGCCAGGACGGCGTCGTGACCGTCGAGGACAACAACCGCTTCGGCCTGGACCTCGAGTTCACCGAGGGCATGCGCTTCGACAAGGGCTACATCGCCCCGTACTTCGTCACCAACGCCGAGGACCAGACCGCCGTGCTCGAGGATCCGTACATCCTCCTGACCTCCGGTAAGGTCTCCAGCCAGCAGGACGTGGTGCACATCGCCGAGCTCGTGATGAAGACCGGCAAGCCGCTGCTGATCATCGCCGAGGACGTTGACGGCGAGGCGTTGCCGACCCTGATCCTGAACAAGATCCGCGGCACCTTCAACTCCTGCGCCGTCAAGGCCCCGGGCTTCGGCGATCGCCGCAAGGCCATGCTGCAGGATATGGCCATCCTGACCGGCGCCCAGGTGGTGTCCGACGAGCTGGGCCTGAAGCTCGACTCCGTGGACCTGTCCGTGCTCGGCTCCGCCAAGAAGGTCATCGTCTCCAAGGACGAGACCACCATCGTCTCCGGTGCCGGCTCCGCCGAGGATGTGGCCGCCCGTGTGGCCCAGATCCGCGCCGAGATCGAGAACACCGACTCCGACTACGACCGTGAGAAGCTGCAGGAGCGCCTGGCCAAGCTGGCCGGTGGCGTGGCCGTCATCAAGGTCGGCGCCGCCACCGAGGTGGAGGCCAAGGAGCGCAAGCACCGCATCGAGGACGCGGTGCGCAACGCCAAGGCTGCCATCGAGGAAGGCCTGCTGCCCGGCGGTGGCGTGGCCCTGGTCCAGGCCGCCAAGAAGGCCGAGAGCGACGAGGCCATCACCTCGCTGTCCGGCGAGGAGGCCACCGGCGCCGCCATCGTGTTCCGCGCCATTGAGGCCCCGATCAAGCAGATCGCCGAGAACTCCGGCGTCTCCGGTGACGTGGTCTTCAACAAGGTCCGTGAGCTGCCGGAGGGCCAGGGCTTCAACGCCGCCACCGACACCTACGAGGATCTGCTGGCCGCCGGTGTGACCGACCCGGTCAAGGTGACCCGTTCCGCTCTGCAGAACGCCGCCTCCATCGCCGGTCTGTTCCTGACCACCGAAGCCGTGGTGGCCAACAAGCCGGAACCGCCGGCAGCCGCTCCGGCCAACGCCGACATGGGCTACTGATCCGGCCGCCCCGGTGAGGGGCAGCGGATGCGCATAGCGTAACGGAAGGGAGACACCCCGTAACGGGTGTCTCCCTTCTGCATTATGTGCGTCTGCAGATGCGCGTTCCGGGGCGAGTGCCGCCCATCATCCGGCCGCGAACAGCCGGGAGGCCTGCATCTCCGCATCGGCATAGACCATGGACGCCTGGGTCAACGCGTTCTGGATGGATTCCAGTGAGGCCTCCATCTGTTGCTGCGCCGCATGCCATTGGGTGAACACCGATGCGAACTGGGTGGCCGCCGTACCGCGCCAGGCGTCCTGCAGCGCGTTGAGATTGGCGACCATGCCTCCGGTGGCCTCCCTGATCGAGGCGATCGATGCCGAGACCGCCGCGCTGGAGGATTGGATGCGTTCCGGATCCACTTGATACTGTGCCATGATGTTCCTTTCCGTATTCGGGGTTGCTGGCTGACGTGGGCGGACGACATTGACTCAGCCGACCGCTATGGTGGAGGGTATGTCGGAATCGAATAACGCGGATGGGGAAACGGGTATTGTGGTCGAACGGTTGACGGCGCGCAGGCTGTCCGCTGCGGTGTCCAATCCTTGCAAATGGCTGGTTTCCGCACTTGCTGCGACACTTGCGCTGATTATGTGGATAACTCCCGTCGGCCTTGCGGACGAAACCGGGGAGGACACGGATCCGGACCTGGACGGCGGTGCGCTCACCAGCTCCATCACGGATACGGAGAACCTGCTGGGATCCAACGTGTCCGAGGTGACCGATGCCATCGACCAGTTGCATGAACAGACGGGTGTATCGGTCCGTCTGCTGTACCTGTCGTCGTTCAGCGCAGGGGAGGGACAGGTCGATCAATGGGCCAGCGATGTGCTGGAATCCACCGACCCGGAACCCAATACCGTGCTGCTGGCCGTGGCCTCGCACGACGGCAACCTGGTGGTTGCGGTGTCGGCCAACTCCGATGAATGGCTGCATCGTCAGAGCACGGTGGATGAACTCTCCCAGGCCGCACTCGATCCGCTGGTGGAGAACGACACCCCCGACTGGTCCGCTTCGGCGCTGGACATGATCGAACAGATCAATGTGGTGTACCGCACCGCCACCTCGCCGTCGGTCATCGTGATCGGTGCGGCGGCGCTCGGTGGCGTGGTGGTGATTCTGGCGATCGTCGTGGTCGTCATGCTGGTTCGGCGCCGCCGTCGGCGGCAGCCGTCCGACGAGACGGAACCCGCGGAGACGACCGAAACCGTTGCCGAGGACACGGGACTGTCCGAGGAGGAAGCAGAACCGACTGAGGAGATGACGGAACCCGACGAATCGGAGCCCGCCGAGGAACCCGAGCCGGCTTCTCGGAAATCCCGTTGGCCGTTGCGCAGGAAACCGCGTGGCCGTCACAGCGCCTGACCTCAACCTACAGCGAACATTCAGGAAAACGTCAGTCAAAGGGATGAAGCTGGAAGCATGAGCAAAACCATTGAAGCATCGATTGTTGTTGTGGATGATGAGCCGTCCATCCGGGAATTGCTGGTGGCGTCGCTGCATTTCGCCGGATTCGAGGTGCAGACCGCCGCTTCCGGGTCCGAGGCCATCGAGGTCATCGAAAAGGCCCAGCCGGATCTGATCGTGTTGGATGTCATGCTGCCGGATATCGACGGATTCACCGTCACCCGTCGCATCCGCCAGGAGGGCATCGACGCCCCGGTGCTGTTCCTGACCGCTCGGGATGACACCCAGGACAAGGTGATGGGCCTGACCGTGGGTGGGGACGATTATGTGACCAAGCCGTTCAGCCTGGAGGAGGTCGTGGCTCGCATCCGTGCCATCCTGCGGCGTACCCGCGAGCAGGTGGAGGACGACCCGATCATCCGCGTCGGCGATCTGGAGATCAACGAGGATTCGCACGACGTCTCCCGCGCCGGCCAGTCGATCGACCTGAGCCCGACCGAATACAAGCTGCTGCGCTACCTGATGGACAACGAGGGCCGCGTGCTGTCCAAGGCGCAGATCCTCGACCACGTCTGGCAGTACGACTGGGGCGGGGACGCCGCCATCGTGGAGTCCTACATCTCCTATCTGCGCAAGAAGGTCGACGGCATCATGGTCACCGACGAGAACGGTGAACAGCATAAGGTTGCGCCGCTGATCGAGACCAAGCGCGGCATCGGCTATATGATCCGCGCGCCCAAGACCGTTCAGGGGGCCTGATGGTCAAGGAAGGCACTGCGGCCCACGGCACCGGGGCGGACACCTCCGTGCCGCCGACCGTGCCGGGGAGCGGCAAACCTTCCAAGACCCCGGGCAAGGAGTCCGCGCTCAGGCGGATCGTCAGGCAGCGGTGGAACGCCATCTCATTGAGCACCAAGCTGGTCACCACCCTGCTGGTGCTGCTGACCATCGGCGTGGCCGGCATCTCGTTCTCGATCCGTCAGCTGGTGAGCAACTACCTACTGGAGAAGGTGGACGCCCAGATCGTCCAGCAGGCCAACCTGGTGTTCCAGAACATCAACTCGTTGCGTGACAGCGATACGAATTCGTCCGGCATGACGAGCTATTTCCTGCAGATCAGGGACACCGACGCCAACATCCTGACCACGCCGCTGAAGCCGACCATCGCCGAAGGCGTGGTATCGGAGCCGATCCTGCCGGCCAGCGGCACCATGGGCGACGTGGTGTTCGGCGAACCGTTCACCACCTCGGCCATTGTCCACCTGAGCGGGGAGATCCCCAGCCGTTCCACGCTGTCGACGGCCCGTGCCCCCTGGCGCGTGGTGGCGATGCGCGTCATGCAGAACGACAATTTCGTCAATATCGTCTTCATCGGACTGCCGCTGGGCGATTCCATCGACACCATATCCAGCCTGACACGGTACTGCATCATGGTCGGCACGGCGGTCGTCCTGCTCGGCGGCGTGCTCGGCATGCTGGTGGTGCAGGGCACGCTCGCCCCGCTCAAGCGCATCGAGAAGACCGCCGCCAAAATCGCCGCTGGCGATCTGAAGCAGCGCATCCCGGCCATGCCGGAGAACACGGAGATCGGCTCGCTGTCGGCATCATTGAACGCCATGCTGGCGCGGATCGAACGAAGTTTCCATGAGCAGCAGGAGACCACCGACAAGATGAAACGGTTCGTCTCCGACGCCAGCCATGAGCTGCGCACGCCGTTGGCCGCCATCCACGGGTACGCCGAACTGTACAAGATGCAGCGTGACATGCCCGGCGCCCTGGAACGCGCCGACGAATCCATCGCGCATATCGAGGCGTCGAGCTCCCGCATGACCGTGCTAGTGGAGGATCTGCTGTCATTGGCCAGGCTGGATGAAGGCCGTGGCATCGATATCACGCAGCAGGTGAACCTGACCGCAATCGTCAAGGACGCCGCCGATGACCTGCACGCGCTGGATCCGGAACGCGGCATCACCTGCGGTGCGGTGGGATTCATGCCGCGTCAGGGGGACGAACCGTCGCGTCTGATGTTCGAGCTCAAGGATCTGCCCGCGATCACCCTGCATGGGGATGCATCGCGCCTGCGTCAGGTCGTGACGAACATCGTCGGCAACATCCACCGGTACACCCCGGCCGACTCGCCGGTGGAGGTGTCGATGGGGGAGGTCATCGCCTCCATCGGCGGCGATTCGCTCGGCCGCATGCCGGCTACGGAGCAGTCGCTGCGGCATTTCCTGGACGCCGTCGAGGTCGGCCAATCCGTACACGTGGGCATGCGGTACGCCGTCGTGCGTTTCAGCGACCACGGACCGGGCGTGCCCGCCGAATCGCGGGCGCGCATCTTCGAACGGTTCTACACGGCCGATCCCTCGCGCGCCCGGCAGAAGGGCGGTACCGGACTGGGCATGGCGATTGTGGAATCGGTGGTCAAGGCGCACCACGGGTTCATCTGCGCCTGCCAGACCGACGGCGGCGGCCTGACCATTGTTGTGGTGCTGCCGATCGCTCCGGTCGAAATCCCCGCTATGAGCGCGCCGGGCGGCAAACCGGCCAAGGGTGCCAAGCAGCAGAAGTCCGGTAAATCGTTGTTCGCCCCGAAATCCGCCAAATCCGCAAAACCCTCCAAACCGGATAAGCCGGACAGGCGAGGTGTCGAACGCAAGCCGTAGTGCGGGCCGTTACGCCATAGGCCGCATAGGTATGGCGTGAGGTAGAATAAGAGGTCGGTTTGATGGCACGGGCAGAGGGCCCGTGCCAGAGGTATAGAGCAGAGACGAGGTGTGAGATGCCGAGCGGACGTGTGCGGTGGTTCGATGCGAATAAGGGATATGGCTTCATCATCAACGAGGAGGGCGATGACGTCTTCATGTCGGCGTCGGCGCTGCCCAAGGGCGTGACCACGCTACGCAAGGGGGCCAAGGTCGAGTATTCAGTGGTTGACGGCCGCAGGGGGCCGCAGGCCATGAACGTGCATCTGATCGCCTCCGCGCCGTCCCTGGTCAAGGCCACCCGCCCGAAGCCTGACGACATGGCGGCCATTGTGGAGGACCTGATCAAGCTGCTGGACGCGGCCGGCAACGGTCTGCGCCGCCACCGGTACCCGTCCGCCGCCGAAAGCAAGAAGCTGGCGACGTTGCTGCGCGCGGTAGCCGACAACTTTGACGTGGAGGACTGAGAGCGGACATGTCCGATATGATGCTGGACCCACAGACGATCGCCCGTAGCGTGGCCCGAGCGATGGCCGATGACCCGGATCAGGTCGGCGCGTTCGTGGAAGCCATCGACATGGGCGATGGCGTGACCGACTTCCGGTTCGCCACCGAATACCGTGGGTATGAGGGATGGCAGTGGTCGGTGACGCTTTTCCACGATGAGGAGCTCGACCGTTGGACGGTGAACGAATCGTCGCTGGTGCCCACCGATCAGGCGTTGCGTCCGCCGGAATGGGTGCCGTGGAAGGATCGTCTGGAACCGACCGATCTGTCGGTGACCGACTCGATTGGCACCGATCCGGATGATCCGCGGCTGGAGGAGGGATTCCGCCGCACCGAACCGGTCGATGAGCGGCCGCAGACGGAGGATGGTGCCGATAACGCGGCAGCCGTGCTGGCGAGCGATGAAGTGGCTTCGTCCGAGGACGTGCCGACGCCCCCCGATGCCGAGTCCGGGGAGGGGAGCGATTCTGAGGTTGCGGCGACCGCGCAATCCGACGTGGATGATGCCGTGGAGGAGTTCGACCTGTCCCGCAGGCATGTGATGAGTCCCCTGGGGCGCTCCCAGACCGCCAAGCGCTGGTACGAGGGGCCGCGTGGCCCCAAGTCGCTGTCGACCAAGACAGCCGGAGGACATACCTGCGCCACCTGCGGGTTCTTCGTGCCGCTGAAGGGCGAGCTGAACCTGCTGTTCGGCGTGTGTGCGAATAAGTGGAGCCCGGATGACGGCCGCGTGGTGTCACTAGACCACGGGTGCGGCGAGCACTCGGAGATCGAACCGCCGGAGCCGACGCATCTGTGGGTGCAGTCCAAACCGGCGTTCGATGATCTGCATATCGATATCATCGCCCACGCCCCGCGCGAGGAAAGTCCCGAGGTTGAACTCATCGAGCGGATCAACGACCGCGACGAGGACGAGGCCACCGACGAGGACATCGATGCGAACGTGACCGCCGAGGACGACCTCGACGAGACGGAGGAGACCGGGGTGACTGCGGAACAGCCGCAGGTCGAGGAGACGATCGATCTGAGCGGCGACGTCGTCCCCTCCGCGGAGCATGCGGATGACGAGCCCGACGGATCCGACACGGAACGGTCCGAGACCGAATCCGCCGACGCGCGGGATGCCGCCGAGGAGTCCGGAAGCCAGACCGACACGTCCGTGCGGGTGGAGCCGGAACCGGAATCCGAATCGGACGATTCCGCGGATCCGGACGATTCGACTGCACAGAACGCCTAGGAGACAACGTTTTGCGTCCACAGCGCAATTCGCGGGGAACGGGAAATAAACGTCACCGCGAATCGGTAGAGTGATGTGGACTATCACAATTGGAAGGACAAGCATGTTCGAACGGTTTACCGACCGTGCGCGGCGCGTGATCGTGTTGGCGCAGGAGGAGGCTCGTGCCCTCCAGCACAACTACATCGGCACCGAACACCTGCTGCTGGGTCTGATTCGCGAAGGCGAGGGCATTGCGGCCAAGGCGTTGACCGCCAAGGGCGTGTCCTTGGACGACACCCGCAAGCAGGTCGAGGAGATGATCGGCAAGGGGACCGCGGCCCCCAACGGCCACATCCCCTTCACCCCGCACGCCAAGCAGGTGCTGGAGCTGAGCCTGAGGGAGGCCCTGCAGCTCGGCCACAGCTATATCGGCACCGAGCATATCCTGCTCGGCCTGATCCGTGAGGGCGAGGGCGTGGGCACCCAGGTGCTCATCAAGATGGACGTGGATCTGGGCGAGCTGCGCAGCACGACCATCGACCTGATCCGCGGCAACTCCGGCGGCGAGAAGGGCAAGGGCGATCTGGCGAACGCCGGTGGCGTGGCCGACAAGCGCAACCAGAGCGGTTCGGCGATCCTGGACCAGTTCGGCCGCAACCTGACGGCCGAGGCCGCCGAAGGCAAGCTGGACCCGGTCATCGGCCGCACCAACGAGATCGAACGCGTGATGGTGGTGCTGTCCCGCCGTACGAAGAACAATCCGGTGCTGATCGGCGAGCCGGGCGTCGGCAAGACCGCCGTCGTCGAAGGCCTGGCCCAGAAGATCCAGGCCGGCGACGTGCCGGAGACGCTGAAGGGCAAGCAGGTCTACTCGCTGGATCTGGGTTCCATGGTGGCCGGTTCGCGGTACCGTGGCGACTTCGAGGAGCGTCTGAAGAAGGTGCTCAAGGAGATCAAAACCCGCGGCGACATCGTGCTGTTCATCGATGAGATCCATACGATCGTCGGCGCCGGTTCGGCCGATGGCGCGTTGGGCGCCTCGGATATGCTGAAGCCGATGCTGGCGCGTGGCGAGCTGCAGACCATCGGAGCCACCACCACCGACGAATACCGCAAGTACATCGAGAAGTATGCGGCGCTGGAACGCCGGTTCCAGCCGATTCAGGTATCCGAGCCGACCATCGCGGAAACGATCGAGATCTTGAAGGGCCTGCGTGAGCGCTATGAGAACCATCATCATGTGACGATCACCGATGCCGCTCTGCAGACCGCGGCGGAGCTTTCGGCCCGGTACATCCAGGACCGTAACCTGCCGGACAAGGCGATCGACCTGATCGACGAGGCCGGTGCGCGCCTGCGCATCAAGCGTCTGACCGCGCCGCCGGAGCTCAAGGAGCTCGATGCCAAGATCGCGCGGATCTCCGCCGACAAGGACAAGGCCATCAAGGATCAGGACTTCGAGAAGGCCGCCGAGCTGCGTGACAGCCAGGAGAAGCTGGAGCAGGAGCGCAAGCAGAAGGAGCAGGCATGGCGTGAGGGCGAATCCGACGTCAAGATGGTGGTGGATGAGGATGTCATCGCGCAGGTGATCTCCCAGTCCACCGGCATTCCGGTGTTCAAGCTCACCCAGGCCGAGTCCAAGAAGCTGCTGGGCATGGAGAGCGAGCTGCACAAGCGCATCATCGGCCAGGACGAGGCCGTCTCTGCGCTGTCGCGTTCGATTCGCCGCACCCGTGTAGGACTCAAGGATCCGAAGCGCCCGTCCGGTTCGTTCATCTTCGCCGGTCCGACCGGCGTGGGCAAGACCGAGCTGGCCAAGGCGCTGGCCGAGTTCCTGTTCGACGATGAGGACGCGCTGATCCGCGTGGATATGTCGGAGTTCTCCGAGAAGTACGCGGCCTCGCGTCTGTTCGGCGCGCCCCCGGGATACGTCGGCTACGAGGAGGGTGGCGAGCTCACCGAGAAGGTGCGCCGCAAGCCGTTCTCCGTGGTGCTGTTCGATGAGATCGAGAAGGCCCATCCGGACATCTTCAACACGCTGCTGCAGGTGCTGGATGACGGTCACCTGACCGACGGCCAGGGCCGCAAGGTGGATTTCAAGAACACGATCATCATCCTGACCACGAACTTGGGGTCGAGCAACATCGCCAAGTCGGCCAATACCGGCTTCAGTCTGGGGTCGAACACCGAGTCGAGCTACCAGCGGATGAAGGATCAGGTGAGCACGGAGCTCAAGCAGCAGTTCCGTCCCGAGTTCCTCAACCGTCTGGACGACATCATCGTGTTCCGTCAGCTCACCGAACCGCAGGTGCGCCAGATCGTGGACCTGGATGTGAACAAGCTCAACGACCGCTTGTTCGACCGCCACATGTCGCTCGAACTGACCGACGCCGCCAAGGACCTGCTTGCGCAGAAGGGCTTCGACCCGCTGCTGGGCGCCCGTCCGCTGCGCCGTGTCATCCAGCGCGACATCGAGGACGCCATCTCGGAGAAGATCCTGCTCGGCGAGCTCGAAGACGGCCAGCGCGTGGTCGTGGATGCGGAGGGTGAAGGCATCCTCGGCGAGTTCACGTTCCGCGGCGAGCGTTTCGAGGAACCCGAACTCGTTGGTGCCGCGTCCGCTGCCGAGGACACTGCGGAATCGGAGCAGCCCACGGAATGACGCCGGACGGTGTCGTGCACACGATATAGGTGATGGAGGTGGCCCGGGCGTCATGGATTCTGCCATGGCGACCGGGCCACCTCATACCATCAGCGAACGAGGCTACGGTTGTGGTGGCCGAGCACCGGAGAACCGACACGGGATATGAAAAAGGTGCGCCCCCCTAAGTGAACTGCGCCCCGTTTGTTGGACGTTGTTTATTAGGATACCGTTCTAGGTTG
>ENA-UOIW01001122-UOIW01001122.1-human-gut-metagenome-genome-assembly--contig:-P58-NODE-1122-length-16842-cov-45.153869_pt1 | contig 16842 bp, 18 predicted proteins | sample MGYA00242334_ERZ723881 | MGnify/ENA metagenome assembly ERZ723881 | reverse complement strand
AATTTTTGTCTAAAAAGTGTTGCACTTGACTTGACAATCTACCTAGCCCCAGTAATATAGCCCCTTCCCACGGGGAAGGGGTTTGGGGTTAGGGATAGAGAATTTGCTCTATTTTTATAAAAATAGACTTTTTCTACAAGCTGAAACGGTCGGCATCTGCCGACCGTTCCTTTATATTCCGTTATAATTACTTGCTTATAACTACGTTCAGACCCTCTGCGCTTTCAACTGTGAAGTGCTTATCTGTAGCTGTATGTGTAACAGTGATTGTATCGCCGTTTCTCTCAGCCATAACAGTAAGCTCAAGCTTAGCGTCCTTATCGTAGATCTTGCACTGAGTGTTCTTGCCGTCCTCAAGCTGATAGATAACGAGCTTTGCACCCTCTACATAGTCATATGCGAAGTTACGCTCAAAGTTACCGTAAGCGATTATGCTGTTGGGCTTAGCATACATACCCATTGAGAAGTAGTCATACTTCTTGTCGTACCAGTTACCGCCCTCAAGAACTTCTCCTGTCTGAATATCGGTCCACTTGCCGCGAGGCAGATAGAACTGAGCAGTACCCTCCTCATTGAATACGGGAGCGATAAGCAGGTTATCACCGAACATATACTGTCTGTCAAGAGGTAAGCAGGCAGGATCGTCGCTGTATTCCATAACCATAGCTCTCATCATAGGAACGCCCTTTTCGTGAGCCTTTACTGCGTTAGCGAACAGATACGGCATCAGGCGACCCTTGAGCTTTGTGAAGTGGCGCAGAACATCGCACGCTTCTTCGTCAAAGTTCCACGGTACTCTGTATGAGCTGTTGCCGTGAAGTCTTGAGTGTGAAGACATAAGGCCGAATGCAGACCATCTCTTGTATAAGTCGGGTGAGCCTGTAGCCTCAAAGCCCGAAATATCGTGGCTGAAGTAGCCGAAGCCTGATAAGCAGAGTGAAAGTCCTCCACGGAGTGTTTCAGCCATTGATTCGTACTGGCTGAAGCAGTCGCCGCCCCAGTGTACAGGGAACTGCTGACCGCCGACCGTAGCAGAACGTGCGAACAGACAAGCCTTGTCCTTGCCGTAGAATTCCTCAAGCACCTCAAATACGCACTTGTTGTAGAGATATGTGTAGTAGTTGTGCATTCTGTAAGGATCGGAGCCGTCGCTGTATACAACATCGGCTGTGGGTATTCTCTCACCGAAGTCCGTCTTGAATGCGTCAACACCCATCTCGCACAGTGTTCTCAGCTTTGCCTTGTACCACTTGCAAGCCTCAGGATTCGTAAAGTCAACGATAGCCATACCGGGCTGCCACATATCGCACTGGAATACGCCGCCGTCCGTCTTCTTGATGAAGTAGCCGTTCTTTACGCCCTCGTCAAATAAGGATGACTGCTGAGCGATATAGGGGTTTATCCATACGCAGATTTCAATTTTCTTTTCCTTAAGACGTGCGAGCATAGCCTTAGGATCGGGGAACATTCTCTTATCCCAGGTGAAGTCGCACCAGTTGAATTCCTTCATCCAGAAGCAGTCGAAGTGGAATACCTCCAGAGGAATATCACGTCTTGCCATTTCGTCTATGAAGAACGAAACTGTTTCCTCGTCATAGTTTGTAGTGAATGATGTTGTCAGCCACAGACCGAATGTATATGCAGGAGGAAGTGCAGGCTTACCTGTCAGCGTTGTGTAAACGCCGAGTACGTCTGCGATTGTCTTACCGCCCATTACGAAGTATTCCATTCTCTCGCCCTGAACGGAGAAAGCAACCTTTGAAACCGTTTCGCTTGCTACTTCAAATGTAACGTTCTCAGGGTGATTTACAAATACACCGTAGTTTCTTGATGATACATAGAAGGGGATTGACTTGTATGTCTGCTCAGAGCAGGTACCGCCGTCGTTGTTCCATACTTCTACCGTCTGACCGTTCTTTACGAATGTAGAGAACTTCTCGCCGAAGCCGTAGATGTTCTCGCCTACGGAAATGTTGAGCATCTCTCTTATTCTTGCAGGCTCGTCTGTAGATGCGTGTGCGTAGAAACGCTCCGCCTTTGTGCCTTCCATACGGTAGTCTGTGAGCCAGGGCTGTTCTTCGATATAAGAAGTTGTTCTCCAGCCTTCCTTTGTGAGCAGCTTTCCGTCATAGAAGTATTTTATATCCCACGCTCCGCCTGCCTTGCCGATTCTTACAGAAGTCTTGTTCGAAACAAGCTCCCAGTACTCGTCCTTCTCGTTTATAACAGGCTTGAAGTTTGTGTCCTCATATAATGTGAAGTCCGGACCCTTCTTTACAGCACCCTTGTAATGCTCAATCGTAACCTTGATTGAATCGGCAAGCGTAGATGTAAAGGTGATCTCAAGAACAGGACCGCCAAGCGTCATTCCTCTGTTACCGATCCACTGGTTAGTGGCATATACGGTTATCGAGTTGTCTGTAGCCTTTACCTCATAGATCTGAGTTGCATAGTTTACGTCGTAGCCCGACTTGTTCATCCAGAAACCGTCTGAATACTTCATAGATTATACCTTTCCTTTCAAAACGGCGGTCACGCTTCCGCCAAAATTTACTTTCCATACGGGTATTCCCCCGCTGTTTCTCGCTAAACGACCCTCTGCTCACGGCGCTTTGCGCACCGCACGCCTCACAAACTGTTATTGCATAATTTGTAACTTGCTATGTTTTTTTACAACCGTCACAGCCTTCTCAGCTCATCGCAACCTGTCACAGCCTGCCTTGATTCATCACAGCTTTTCACGACCCATTTCAGCCTGCCTTGATTTATCACAGCTTATCATAACTTATCACAATCCGCAACGTTTTATTGCCGTTCGTGTAATCGTTTACCCGTTGCTTATTCTAACATATAAATTTACAAAAATCAAGGGGTTTTCGAAAAAATTTTTGAAATTATCAAAGGCCGCCTTTTAAAGCCTCCCAAACTGCATAATAAAGCACTTTTTATCACAATACCGAAAAACCGTCAAATGAAATGCCGGTGAATCTCAAAAGAAAAATCACAACGGAAAATTTTAAACAGAAATCCGACTCATGCTTCTATATTTTTCCTTGCATTAAATGTTAATCAAGAGTAATCTTTTGCGCTTTCTGCATTGCGTCTTACTTAATTTTACATCTTTACCGACACCTACTCACAATCATCACAATTCATCAACCTGCGCATATTCTGTCTGTTCTGCCAAAACCCCTTGGTAATGCAGAAAAACGCAGTTTTTTATCGTAATCGAATCATCACCTTGATATTTCCATTCACGGAAATTATTTTCAAAGCATATACTACTCTTGTATCAGCCATAATATACCATAAATTTACATAATGAGGTGATTTTTAATGTGTGGAATAGCAGGTTGGATAGATTGCCGCAGGCTGTGCGACAGCGCCGCAATAATGCGTAGAATGGCTCAGACAATGGTTCCGAGAGGCCCCGACAGCGGCGGCTTTTACACCGATGATAACTGCGCTCTCGCCCACCGCCGCCTTAGCGTCATAGACCCCGCCCGAAGCGCCCAGCCGATGACCCGTAAAACCGCCCTCGACAGCTACACTATCGTCTATAACGGCGAGCTTTACAACACCGCCGAAATCCGCTCTGAGCTTGAATCTACGGGCATTTCGTTCACCTCCTCCGGCGACACGGAGGTACTGCTCTGGGCATACATCACCTGGGGCGAGGCGTGCCTCGACAAGCTCAACGGAATATACGCCTTTGCCGTGTGGCAGGAAAAGGAAAAACAGCTCTTTCTTGCCCGTGACAGAATCGGCGTGAAGCCGCTGTTTTACTACGAATACGCAGGCGGTCTTATCTTTGCATCCGAGATAAAAACGCTCCTCGCCCACCCTATGATAGAGCCGGTGGTCGACCGTGACGGCATCGCTCAGATAATGCTCTTAGGTCCTGCGAGAAAGCCGGGAAGCGGCATCTTCAAAGGGGTCAGGGAGCTTCGCCCTGCCGAGTGCGCAATGTACTGCCGATGCGGCCTCAGAAAGCGCACCTACTGGTCGCTCCACGCCCTTCCCCATAAGGAAACCGCCGAGGAAACCGAGCAGCACATAGCCTACCTCCTGACCGATGCCATAAAGCGCCAGCTTGTCAGCGATGTTCCGCTTTGTACAATGCTTTCGGGCGGTCTTGACAGCAGTATCATAAGCGCCGTTGCCGCCCGTGAGTTTGAGCATAGCGGCAGGCAGCTCACCACCTATTCAATCGACTACAAGGACAACGACAAGAACTTCCACAGCAGTAAATTCCAGCCCGATATGGACGCACCGTGGATACGGAAAATGTCAGCGTTCATCGGCTCTAAGCACATCAATGTCGAGGTAGATACACCCGCTCTGACCGACGCTCTGGAGCTGTCAACCTACGCCCGTGACCTGCCGGGAATGGCAGACGTGGACAGCTCTCTGTACCTGTTCTGCAAGGCTATCAAGGGCAACTTCACCGTTGCTCTGAGCGGTGAGTGCGCCGATGAAATCTTCGGCGGCTATCCGTGGTATCACAACGAGGAAATTCTCTACAAACCGGGCTTCCCGTGGGCTTGCTCGACCGCATCCCGTGCGGATCTGCTCTGTGATGGGATACTTGGTGACATCGACCCGAATGATTATGTCAACTTCTGCTGTAACGAAACGCTTAAGAACACCGAGTATCTCGACACCGACAGCCGCAAGGACAGACGTATGCGTGAGATGTTCATGCTGAACTTCTATTGGTTTATGCAATGCCTGCTTGACCGCAAGGACAGGATGAGCATGGCTCACGGACTTGAGGTAAGGGTGCCGTTCTGCGACCACAGGATTGCCCGTTACGCTTTCAATATTCCGTGGGAGATAAAGGCGGCAGGCGGCAGGGAGAAAGGCATTGTCCGCCGTGCGATGAAAGGCATACTGCCCGACGATGTACTCTGGCGCAAGAAATCGCCGTATCCCAAGACCCATAACCCGACCTATCTCGCCGAAGTTATCCGCAGGATGAGGGCGGTGCTTGCCGACAAGGATTGCCGCCTTACCGAAATCGTCAGCCGTGAAAAGCTGTTACGGCTGTGCGACGATCCGACACTGTTTGAGGGGAATTGGTACGGTCAGCTTATGACCTCGCCGCAGATTTTCGCATATCTCTTACAGATAGAATACTGGCTCAGGCGGTATGATGTGAGGATTGACAGGCAATAAGCATAGAAAACGGGTATCGGCATTTTACCGATGACCGTTTCAGACTGTCGATAAACCTATATAATTTTTGAAAATGGGGTCGCAGGGGCGTAGCCCCTGACAGGGTCTAGGGGCGGTAGCCCCAGTAAAATCCCCCTTTCCTGGGGAAAGGGGGCAGGGGGATAGGGGTAGTGAGTTAGAAGTCTGTTTTTTATAAAATAGAGTGGATTCCATATCACTATAAGAATGCTTTGTTGGCTTTGCGACCACAATTGCAGGGAAGCAAAACAAACAGAGCGTTCATTTAAAGGCAAGGGTGATAGTGCGAGGCGAGGCGGTTGATGTGCTTTTTGAGAGGGTTGTGGGAATGGAGAGGTTGGTGGGTGTAAAGCAATCCCTCCGTCTTGACGGCAAAAAGTTTGCAACATAAAAATGGTTGGCATATCGCAAGCAGAAAGCAATAATATCAAGGCTTGTGCCTTGCCGTCAATCCACCTCCCTTTGACAAGGGAGGCAAGTGTGATGGTGCAAAGCAAGGGATAGTGCGGTTTTGGGAGGGTTGGTGCGGGGCGAGGGATTATTGTCCTTTTACAATGGTTGTGAGAAGGGCTATATTCGGTGCGACGATCCGACACTGTTTGAGGGCAACTGGTACGGTCAGCTTATGACATCGCCGCAGATTTTCGCATATCTCTTGCAGATAGAATATTGGCTCAGGCGGTATGATGTGAAAATTGACAGGCAATAGGCATAGAAAACGGGTATCGGCATTTTACCGATACCCGTTATATTTTACTTCTTTGTTCGGACTGTCAACAATATCTGCCGATTTTCTCAAGAACGGCAATAAACCGCTTGTCATCACGGATAGCGTTATATCTGTCCGCCTGCATTTTATTGTACAATTCCTTGCAGTCCGTGAAATCGTAATTCTTGATAGTATTGAACGGACCATATTCGAGATTATTTACAAGCAGAGATGTGTGCCGTGCATTTTCGGGTAGCGTATCTGACATTACAGCAAATTGAGCCGCTTTTTCAAGACTTGATAACGCGAGCTCATAATCGCCCTCAGACATAGCCAGATCAGCAATATACCTATGCGTAATTGACACTGTACCGCTGTAATTAAGATAATCGCCGTCATCAAATACAAGTTCAAGAATCGCAAGCGCCTTTTTCATTATTTCTATTCTTTCCGCATCGGACATAGTTTCATTCCTGTATCCGAGGTCAGCCAGATTTATTAACGCACACCAAAATATACTTGTATACCACTTTATTGCACGTTTCAGATGTGTTTTCTGCTGTTCTCCCTCATATAAATCCCCGAGAACTACTGTATCGGTACATCCTATATTGGGAAGCTTCTTAGCGTATTCAATCGCCTTTTCCTTTTCTCCGAGACTTGAATAGATATAGCAAAGCTGCTGAGTTGTTTGGTTAATAATCGCACCGTCTGTGCAATGCGATAAAATACGATTTCCTATTTCGGCAGCCTCACGATTGAAGCTGATTTTTTCTTCTTCGGACAATCCCCGACCGTCTTTGTATTCACAGAATGCCAGTTGATTGACAAGCCTGAATTGAAGCTCATAATTTGTAGGATAGGTTTTTACTGCATCACGCAGTAGCAGAATATTCTCGTAGATCAAGCCCTTTGAGCCATTCTCTTCAAGCTGTCCGAGCAATTCTTTTAGCTGTTCCTCGCTCCTCCAATTCTCCATTCCCATAAGCTCGTCAAGAGTAATTTCAAAGTAGCTCGCAATAGTCGGCAATAGCGTTATATCGGGATAAGTCGTTCCGTTCTCCCAGCGGCTCACTGCCTGTGCCGACACACCTAGAACATCAGCAAGCTGTTCCTGTGTAAGCTCACGCTGTAATCGGAATTTCTTTAGGTTTTCGCCAAGTTTAAGCCCTAGATTTAGCATAGTGTTTTCCTCCGTACTGTTCATTTGGAGCTCCTGCTATAATAATATTCGATTTCAGCAGATTTGTCTATAGCTCGTTTGTTGAGAAGAATTCAACTATAGTGAGAGTGATTGCCGGATGCTTACCGAACTTTGTTGATATATTATGAAGTCTAAAGTGCTTTTAATTTATACATATATAAGCTGAACCTAAGTCATATGGAATAAACCGTTTTGCAAATTCTATTACCGACTTTATTTGATTATATCTCCGGTTATCCTCTCCGTTTGTTCTCTCGATTATATCAATGATTCTTTCGTTTTGCATAAAAGTCAGTTTCCAGTGGTATCCGTCAATAAGTGCTTTACCGTGATTATCGGAATCATAGCAAAACAATTCAGAAGCCGCCGGGTTAATAATATGACCTGCCGTTTCTTTATTTATCCGAAACAGAATGTCATCATTGCTTTGGAACAAATCTCTGTATTCAATAAGACCGTTTCTGTGAATACACACTCTGTACCGTTTGTCATAAGCCTCCTCATTGTATATTTCGAGACGGTTCACCATTCTGAGTAACATATGACGTTTACGTCTTGACTCGTAATTGCTCATTATACGCTTTCTGAATTCAGCCGGAACAGGAACATTGTATTTGTCTACATAATTTGTAAAAACATCAGTCCATTAGTACAGCCCATCCGAATAGATGTTTCCGTAACCGATAATTTCGTCGGGATTTATAATGTCACGCTCTGTACCGGGACAGCAGATTACACAATGCTCTCTCAGATATTCCGGTATTATTTTCTTTTGGCTGTCCGGTTTTTCGCAAACAAGCTCTTTTATTTTCGGAAGCGATTTATCGCCATATTCATAAGCAAATCTCACGTCTATATGACTGCGTTCCATAGTAAGCCTTTCAATATCGAATTTTGATTTTATGCAAAAGCGGTCACAGCTTGCCGCCGTGACCGCTTTAGTTTGTAGAAAAAGTCTGTTTTTTCAAAAATGCCGGTTCTCTATCCCTACAAGAATGCTTTGTTGGCTTTGCGACTACAATCGCAGGGATGCAAAACAAACAGAGCGTTCATTTAAAGGCAAGTGTGATAGTGCTTTTCGAGGGATAGTGCGGTTTTGGAAGGTTATGCGAGGCGAAGGGCGGAGGTGAGGCAATCCCTCCGTCTTGACGGCAAAAAATTTGCAACATAAAAATGATTGGCATATCGCAAGCAGAAAGCAATAATATCAAGACTTGTGCCTTGCCGTCAATCCACCTCCCTTTGACAAGGGAGGCAAGGGTGATAGTGCTTTTCGAGGGATGGTGCGGTTTTGGAAGGGGTGTTGTAAGGCGAGGCGGTGGAGATGAGGCAATCCCTCCGGTAGTCGCCCGAATTTTTTCGGGCGACAGCACCTCACCTTTGACAAGGGAGGCAAGTGTGATATTGCAAAGCAAGGGATAGTGCGGTTTTGGAAAGGTTAGGGCGGGGCGAGGGGCTGTTAAGGATAATAATATAAAAGCGGTCACAGCATATCACCGTGACCGCTTATCTGCTAATTATTGCTTTGTGTAACTCCGCCGTTTCGCTATCCTAAGCTGTACTGCAACAGTATTAAAGGCGGAATTGTCAGTGGCGACTCGTCACTTAGCTGTCGAGGGTTTTGGGGTCGTCGATTTTTTCGCCTAAGAACTTGGGAAGCTCCATACCTGCCTGGTTGAACATTTCACCCATAGGCGGAACAGCTTTCATAATTCCGCTGATAAAGTCGGCTGTGGCGGTCTTGCCGTTTTCGCCCTTTGAGCCGCCGTCCCAAACGGTTACCTTGTCTATCTTGATGTTCTTGATAGCTTCTACCTGTATCTTCATCAGCTCTTCCATGTTGTTTGCAAGAATCAGCTTGATAGCGCTGTCTGCGTTTCCGCCTGCGGCATTTACAAGCTCTCTCATACCGTCAGCCTGCTTTACGAGTATCTCCTGAGCGCCTCGTGGCTGTGCTTCCATCTTTGCAAACAGAGCGTCAGCCTCACCCTTTGCGGTACGGCGTGCAACCTCTGCCTTTGCCTCTGCCTCAATCTCAGCCTGCTCCTTGGCAATCTTAGCCTTAACGATAACGTCTGCCTGCTGAGTTGCGGTTTCGAGGGCGGCACGGGTCTGCTCTGCCTGCTGCTGTGCTATGTAAGCTTCTTCCTTTGCCTTAGCTGCCTGAACAGCTTCTGCGGCTGTAGCAAGACGCATTGATTCTGCTTCCTTTTCACGTCTTAAAGCCTCAGACTGAGCGACCTCAATCTTGGACTCGTTCTCACCCTTGATAGCAAGAGCGTTTGCGGCAGCGACCTGTATACGCTGGTCACGCTGTGCGTTAGCCTGACCGATCTCACCGTCACGATCCTTTTCGGCAACGGATTTCTTCGCATCGTTGATAGCCTTTGCGGCAGCTTCCTTACCGAGCGCTTCGATATATCCCGACTCATCGTTAATATCTGTTACGTTAACGTTGATAAGACGTAAGCCTATCTTCTTAAGCTCAATCTCAACGTTGTTTGATACGGCAACAAGGAACTTGTCACGGTCGTTGTTTATCTCCTCGATCTCCATAGTAGCAACTACAAGACGTAACTGACCGAATATGATATCCTTAGCAAGCTCCTGTATCTCGTTCATTCTCAGACCGAGCAGACGCTCAGCGGCGTTCTGCATTATACCCGGCTCTGTTGAAATACCTACTGTGAATCTTGAGGGTACATCAACACGGATATTCTGCTTTGAAAGTGCGTTCTTCAAGTCTACATTGATAGATATGGGCGTTAAGTCCATAAACTGATACGACTGGATGATGGGCATAATGAATGCCGCACCGCCGTGTACGCACTTTGCACTTCTTGCCTGACCGTTCTTGTCGCTTCCGACTTTACCGTAGATAACAAGTATCTTATCCGAGGGACACTTACGGTATCTTGATAAGATACCCATCAATAATGCGAATACGATAACTACCGCAACGCATATTGCAATTAAAATTTCGGGCTGCATGAATATTTCCTCCTGTAACTTAGAAATTGCTTTATTGCTTATTTATCCTTTTCAACCGCCACGACATCGCCACGCACGTCTATTATCCGCACCTGCGTTCCCGTGGGGATTGCTTCCTGTTCATCGGTGACAGCCGAAAGCTCTATGAAACGCTCTCCTGCCGCTATAGTCACCTTTCCCTCTCCGCTTTCGTTTGCGGGAATCGGGATATATACCCTGCCCTTTTCACCGAGCAGTCTGCGCACGTCAAGGCTTCCGTCCTGAGTGAGCCTTCTTGTAAGCTGAAGCACCTTTGCGACTCCGAGCATCGCAAGGAATCCCAGCACAAGCGCAATTATTATAGCTATCGCAACGTGAAGTCCGAGCGAGGTACATATAATACCCGTCCAGCCGAATACGCACAGGAATGTCATAATTCCCTGCAATGTGAAAAGCTGCATTGTGCCGAAGTCCGCCGGATTCGAACCGTCGCCGGTCGTCATATGGTCGCACCCTTCTATTGCGTGAGCTGTCATATCCGTCGGTATGTCCGCAGGAACATCGGCAGGCATATCGGGAACATCTCCAAGACCGTCTATTCCGCTCGTGTCGCTGAACTCAACGCCTTCTCCTCCGTGACCTATACCTATCATAAGCAGGATAGTCTGTATCACTATAATAAGCGTTGCGGGTATGGCTATGCAGTAAAAGACCTGCATTGTAATACCGAGCGAATTCCACCATTCAAACATATCTTCCACCCTTTCTTTTCATATAATACTGCGCCAGAACATTTTTCACGGGCCATCCGTGAATGTAGGGTCTGTCACTTGTTGTAATAGCCCAACGTGAGAAGTATAAGAAAATTCTTGTCGGTCAGCGTCCATTGCTCATTTACATATTTGAACTCGATAGTATACTCGAATTCTTTCGATTTGAACTCCTTGTCGCCGATAACGCTGTCTATATAATCCATCTGTGCATTGTAGTCATTCTTGAATTCCGAATTTATCTTTGAATCGGTCTTTTCGTTGAACTTCTCCATATCAAGAGCGGTAAAGGTACCTGTGACACTGCCTGTTCTGGTTTCCTTGTCAGCCTTTTCGGTCAGATTATTATAGGTAACATAATTATCGAATATAGACGCTAAGGTAGCGGAATATCGTGAGAGCCATTTTGCGTCATAATCGGTGCCTGTATCGGTAAAATAAAGCTCCATACTCATTTTGGAGAAGGTACGGCAATACTCCGCAAGACTGTCATAATCCTTGCTTTTTGCAAGCGTGAATATCTTTTCAACGGTTTCCTTCGGAGAAAGCTGTACTGCGGAGGTTTCTCCCTTATCAGAACAGGCGGTCATCGCAACCGCTGTCGAAACCGCACAGAAAAGAGCCGCCGCCCTTAATAACGTTTTCTTTAATCTATATGAAAATTTCAATTTCAATATCCTTTCTGCCTATAGCAGATCTTGCTATGTAAATTTAATTTACCTTAATTATAGCACATTTGAACGAAATGTCAATATCAAACTTTGCAATTGTAAAAAATAAGCAGTTTGCACAATATAAGCCTATGTTTTTTGTGCAATACACAGAAAAGCGACATTATTTGCACAGCAGATAAAAAATTTTGGCAAATACACTTGATTTTTTTACGGCTATCTGCTAAACTATCAATATAAAAGGTAAATTAAATTTACAGAGGCTGTTTAAAGGTAATTATCCGTAACCGTCTGAACGATAAATACTTTATCAATGCGGAAGGAGTGAAAATATGAATTCTGAAGAACTGGGAAAAAGAATTAAAGAAGCACGACTTGCCAAGAAGATGACTCAATCCGAGCTTGTCGGAACGTTCATTACAAGAAATATGCTCAGCCGTATCGAAAGCGGAAATGCCTGCCCGTCCGTAAAAACGCTTGAATATCTGGCAGGGCGGCTTGATCTGCCTGCAGGTAGTCTTATATCCGACGAGGTGCAGGGCGAGGAAGATCCCGACAGAAACGCACAGCAGCTTATAACGGTAAAGCGGCTGTACAAGGAAAGCGATTATCCTGCCTGCATAAAGGCGGCGGAAAAGCTCAACGGAAGCGAGTTTGAGGACGAGGGACAAGCGATAACGGCACGCTGTTGTATAGCTTTATCGGAAAAAGCCATGAACAGCGGAGATAAAGCGGCGGCAATAAAATACGCAAAGCAGGCGCTTGAGCTTGCCGACAAGGGCATTTACAAGAGCCGTGAAATAAGCGTTGACGCTACACTTAAGCTGTCGGAAATCGCAGGAGGAAAGTAATTCGAATCTCATTATAGATTGTTATGTGATATACTTTTCGATACAGGAACAGTGTCAAGCACAAGCCCCATACTGCCGAAACCGTTAAAGATAATCTGCTGTGTGCCGGCATCACTTGCTTTTATCGTGATAATTGCGACACTGGCTATAGTTGCGGTAAGCTTTATACAGGATATGCCTGTAGTAAGCATACTGCTCAGCGCACTTGATATAATTATGATATTTTTGCTTCTGAGCATATTCAAAAGAGCTTTCGAAACAGGAAAAGATAAAAAATGATTGACAAAGCTCTTTTTTTGGTGTATAATATTATCGTTGTGATGTCGGAAGATATCACAGGATATATGCAGACGTATCGAAGTGGTCATAACGGGGCTGACTCGAAATTTCGGCAGAACCTGGGAATTTCGTCCCCCTGATTTTCCTTGATATTCCTCAACACAGAAAATCTCAAAATCGAATATTTTTTGCCGTCTCTCCTGTTTTCTCTCCAACGAATTTTTGAGCAAATTTCTGGAAAGAAAACCGGACGAAAATAGACACGGAGAGTTGTCCGAGTGGTCGAAGGTGCAGCACTCGAAATCCTCCGCAGCTCAGGCTTTTTCGTCCACCCGTTTCCCTTTGTTTTCAAGGGTTTTCACGGGTTCTAAAAACTAAATATTTCGTTGTTCTAACACGCCGTTCTAACATTTTGGTTTTCCCTCTTTTTTGAGGTTCAAGGTGTTCTGACCGTGTTTGACATACACGGAGAGGTATCGAAGTGGTCATAACGGGGCTGACTCGAAATCAGTTTGCGAGCAATCGCACATGGGTTCGAATCCCATCCTCTCCGCCAAAAAAGTCCAGTAAACTCAAGGGTTTGCTGGACTTTCCTTTTTTGTCCGACTCCTTGAATTTTCCGATTTTCGCGTTAGAACGGCGTTAGAATTGGCCGTTTTTACGTTAGAACAGCGTGTTTTTTTAGTCGCAAACCGGGTTCAAATCCGGTTCTGTTATTTTGCCCTGCTCGGTTACATTTTCCCAGCGGCTCCCGAAATCATCTGATCTCGGAAGAAGCATTCCCTGCTCCATGGCCTGCGCCGAGGATATTTTGGATCTGTAGTCGAGATGGGCATAGATATTAGCGGTCGTGCTGAAATCCGAGTGGCCGAGCCATTCCTGGATTTGTTTCAGCGGCACGCCGTTGGCCAGCAGCAAGCTGGCGCAGCTATGGCGAAGATCATGAAACCGCATCTTCGGCATCCCGTGTTTTGCTATGTACTTAGGAAAGTACTCCGTCAAATAGTTCGGGCGCATGCGCTCTCCCAGCTCGTTCACAAAGACATAACCGTCGTAATCGTAGTTATAGCAATTGCCGCAAACTTTCTTGTTGAGTTCCTGCGCTTCCTTGACCTTTTGAAAGTAGTCGCGGAAACTCCCCACCAGGGGAAGCGTTCTCAGGCTCGATTTGGTTTTAGCAGAATCCTGCTCGATGATCTTCATGGTGCCGTCGATCGTTGCTTCAGTGACTGTTCGTTTGATGGTCAGCGTTCCGCGATTGAAATCGATCGCATCCCACTTTAGCCCGAGCACCTCGCCACGGCGTAGTCCATAAAACGCAGCAACCAAAACCGGAAGCTCCAGCCGCGTTCCCTTGACAACCTCAAACAACTTCTGCATTTGCTCCGCATCAAGGAAGGTCGGCTGAAACGAGTTCTTCCTCGGCCTATCCACCTTCATGGCAACATTCTGCGGTACCATGTCGGTTTTCATCGCATACTTCAAGGCCTGATAAATCACCGCATGATAGTGGATAACGGAATTTGGGGTGACGGTTTTCAGCTTCTCCGTATAAAACTGTTGGATGTGCCGAGCCTCCAGCTCTTTTAAGGTTAGCTCTTTTTTGCGGAAATACGGGCCAATCGTGCTTTTGACCATTCCTTGATACGAGCCGAATGTTGCGGGCTTGATTCTCGCTCTGACAACCTCAAGCCACTGATCCAAATAATCTGCAAAGAGCATATTGGAGTTTAATTCTCCAGCAGCCGGAGGAATCTCAAATTCGCTGCGAATACGAATAAGTTCCTGTTCTGCCCGGCGCTTATTGCCTTTTTGGGGCAATCCTGTCGATACCCATTTTTGATGGCGTTTTCCTGCTGCGTCCTGATAGCTGAGAACGGCATAATAGTAGCCGTTCTTCAGCGCAAGAGTTCCTGATACCATTTTTATTACCTCCGGAATCATTGAATTGTATACAGGCATCTCCCACCGACATCTATATTTTATTCGGTCGGTGGGAGATACTCAAATATGCGATTATCAAAACGGAGTTCAAATCGCACTTTTCCCCTGATCCATGACATACTCAATGACATTGACCTTGGGTATCCGGAACGCATTTCCGATTTTCAGGCCTCTGATATACCCGTCATTGATCAAGTCATAGGCAAGATGGCGGCTGATACCAAGCATTGATTGGAGCTGAGTGATGTTCACGATGTCCGGATACTCCGGAAACATCATCAAGTACAGTTCTCTCAGCTCAGACTTTCTCATTACCATTCGTCTGCCACCTCATCTTTCTTTTCCGCTTTGGAGTAGATGATGAAATCGTACCCGTTGCGATAATTACAGAAATCACAGCGCTCTTTTGCTTGTCCGTGATTCTCCCGCACGATCTTATAGATTCCTGTGTCGAGGAACTGACCAAGGCAAACCGGGCAAAGGCACAAATACATCGGTCTATTCAAAACGGAGTTCTTCTCGCTCAAATGGTTCATATTCTGCTGCTCCTTTGTTTTCGAAATAATCCCTTCACTTGGTAGGCAACGAAAACAGGCAAAAATTAACCCCCATACAGAAGTTTTTTGAGTTTTGCGATCTTTTTGCAGATCGCAGCGGGGGCAATGCCGCGAATTTCTGCAACCTCCCGCTGTGAATATCCTTCAAATGCGATCAGCGTCAGCAGGTCCATATCTCTTTTGGGCAGAGAAATAATCTTCCGATATAATTCGTCATTCTCCATTTCATCAACCCACGCAAAGCGGGGGTCACTTTGGAAAGAATACTTGTCGCACACAGAAAGCGCGTTGGAGAACTTTTTTAATAGGGCAGACATAGATTCACCCTGTTCGGTTCCGTCGTCACAGGAGCTTTCTGAGAGGGGCTGTGTGCGCTGGAACTCCGTCCTGTTTTTCCTGAACACATTCAGGTCGAACGCATAGATATCCTGAATATCCTCTTCGCTCATGCCGGCAGCTTTATATTCGCGGTAGAGCTTCTTCCACTCCTCGGTGAACTTTCTCTTTTCGAGTCCATAATTAAATCCCATTTGTCGTAATCTCCTTTGAATTTTTGAATTTGGGTGAAAGTCAAAAATTCAGAGATCACGGGTATTCAGCGATATAGCAGAGCCACTGGTCGCACATAAAAAGTCCTTTCCGCCTGCTGCGGTCCAAAGGACACAACTACGCTGGCGAAAAGGACTCCCGATGCTGCCTGCCTGAAAAAGGGCGCAGAAATCTAAGGGTACCCATACTGCTTTTTCAAAAGAGGTTGAAATCAGCGTATTTGTATCCTTGGCCCTTGTACTTCAGGCTGCGAATATGTATTTGTGATGTCGGTGAAAAACAAAAAAAGCCACCGACAAGGCAGACCTATAGATAGAACTATAGTGTCTTACCTTGCCGGTGGCCTCTCACGTATGTCTGGAATAACTACCGGTTCATGTTCGGGCTGCTGCCCACGATCAAGTGACCTGGAAGCGGATTTAGCGCGGCCCTGTTTCAGCCCGACCGTTCCGTCGTGATGTCGTTGATTCAGTTGTTATAGGTGATCTTCAGGCAGATCAAGGGGAGATTATCCCCCAGCCAGATAAGGACTCATGCCATGCTCATGCAGCCATGCCTTTGCTTTGCTTACAATGGCCTCTGGCGCATCCTTGATGCCGCAAATGGCCTTGTACACGGATGCCCAGAAAACAACATCGGGTGTCTGCGCAATTTCCGTTTCTCCATATTTGATCATGTAGGCCTCGATCTTCTTTCGGTCAAGGCTGAACAGCGCCTCGTTGCGCTCTTTTACAAAAGCCTCTAACATCGTCATATCAATGCTCCCTCAATTCCAAGTCACTATGCTCCATTCCAATCGGTGCATATATGTCAATCACATCGTGCCTTCTGCCCACTACCGTGCGGACCATTTCGGCACTGCATTTCGTGCAAATAACTCTAATCTGATTTTTCTTGTTTTTTAGCCCCGCTACCTGCGTCTTACAGTTTGGGCAATACCAAGAGTAAATCGTCCAATCCTCCAGCATCGCCATTCTCCTTCTATCTTTTCTTATTCAACGGAACAAGGAGATTGCAATCTGCCATCTGATATACTGGAACACGCCTGCTTTTAGCGTACTTCAATATTTGAACAGCGTTATGGCAACTCTCGCATTCCATCCATCCGTCGGTCTCATCTAAATCGAGACTCCTGTTGACTG
>ENA-UOIW01001115-UOIW01001115.1-human-gut-metagenome-genome-assembly--contig:-P58-NODE-1115-length-16980-cov-7.813885_pt1 | contig 16980 bp, 16 predicted proteins | sample MGYA00242334_ERZ723881 | MGnify/ENA metagenome assembly ERZ723881 | reverse complement strand
CGGAGGCGGCAGCACAGAGCAGGCGTCAGAGGACGGACAGACAGCGGACGGCTCTACCGGAGCGCGGGCCCAGGCGAATGAGATCGTGGTGGGCATCGCGCAGGACCTGGACGAGAGTCTTGACCCTCACCTTGCGGTGGCGGCAGGAACCAAGGAGGTCATGTTCAACGTCTTCGAGGGACTGGTGAAGCCCACCCCCGAGGGAGAGTTGATCCCCGCGGTCGCTGACCATTACGAGATCTCTGAGGATCAGACCACGTACACCTTCACCCTGCGGGAAGGGGTACAGTTCCACAACGGCGATCCGGTAGAGATGCGGGATGTTGTATATTCCATCGAACGCTGCGCCGACGATTCAGAGGGCACGCCCCTGATCCCGGCGCTTTCTGCGATTTCCAGCATGGATGCGGACAGCACCACACTGACCATCACCCTGGATCAGCCGGACAGTGAGTTCCTGTCCTATCTGACCCTGGCCATCCTGCCGGAGGACTATCCGGACCAGGCCACCGCCCCCGTGGGCACCGGGCCTTTCAAATTCGTGTCCCGGACGGCCCAGGACTCCATCGTCCTGGAGCGGTTCGACGGCTATTGGGGCACCCCGGCCCAGCTGGACAAGGTGACCTTCCGGATCATCGAGAACGCGGACAGCCTGGTGATGAGCCTGCAGAGCGGGGCCATCGACATGTTCGCCCACCTGACCAGCACCCAGGTGGCCCAGCTGGGAGATGACTTCCAGGTGCTGGAGGGCACCATGAACCTGGTGCAGGCCTTGTATCTGAACAACGCCGTGGAGCCCTTCAACAACGAGCTGGTGCGGCAGGCCCTGTGCTATGCCGTGGACAAGCAGCAGATCATCGACCTGGCCTTTGACGGGTACGGCAGCCCCATCGGCTCCAGCATGTATCCGGCCTTCCAGAAATATTTTGTGGAGGACCTGACAGACTATTACTCCTATGACCCGGACCGGGCCAGGGAGCTTCTGGCGGAGGCGGGGTATCCTGACGGGTTCTCCATGACCATCACGGTCCCCTCCAACTACCAGCCCCACATCGACACCGCCACCGTGCTGGTGGAACAGCTGCGGGCGGTGGGCATCACAGCGGAGATCCAGCCGGTGGACTGGGGGACCTGGGTGGATGAGACTTACACCAACCGCCAGTTCCAGTCCACGGTGATCGGCGTGGACGCCTCCAACATGACCGCCCGGGCCCTGCTGGAGCGGTTCGTCTCCACGGCGGACGACAACTTTATCAACTATCAGAACGCGGACTATGACGCCCTGTTCCAGCAGGCCCAGGCCGCGGCGGACGACGCGGAGCAGACAGAGCTCTACAAGCAGATGGAGCGGAACCTGACGGAGCACGCCGCCAACGTCTACATCCAGGACCTGGCGGACCTGGTGGTCCTGCGGAACGGCCTGGAGGGATATCAGTTCTATCCCATCTACGTGATGGACCTGTCCACGGTCCATTACACCGCATAAGTTCCATGCGCGGCAGAGCGTTTGCCGCGGTCCCGGAGGGGAGATGATGCCATGAAGTACGTATGCAAGCGGATCTTGATGCTGCTGGTCACCATGGTCATCGTCTCCTTTCTGGCATTTGCGGCCTTTGATCTGATCTCCGGCAGCCCCGCGGAGATCATGCTGGGCACCCAGGCCACGCCGGACCGGGTGGCGGAGCTGGAGGCCCAGCTGGGACTGGACCGGCCCTTCCTGGTGCGGTATGTCTCCTGGCTTGGGGGGTTCTTCACCGGGGACCTGGGGACCTCCTACAGCTACAGCCAGCCGGTGTGGGAGCTGATCGCCCCCAAGGTGGGCATCACCCTGTGGCTGAGCCTCATCAGCTTCCTGCTGATCGCCGTGGTGTCCGTCCCGGTGGGGCTGTGGGCCTCCCGGGGGCGGAGCCGGCTGGGAGACGCCGTGGGGACGGTGCTGGACCAGCTGTGCATGGCGGTGCCGCCGTTTTTTACCGGCATCCTCATCTCCTGGCTGTTCAGCATCACCCTCCACTGGTTCGTCCACGGCCAGTTCCCGGATCTGGGAACGGACCCGGCCGGGGCGCTCCAATATCTGTTCTTTGCCGCCGTGGCCATCGCCGTCCCCCGGATCGCCATGACGGTGCGGATGCTCCGCTCCACCATCCAGGGGGAGATGCGGAAGGACTATGTCCGCACCGCCATCTCCCGGGGCAATGACCGCTCCGGCGTCCTGCGGCGCCACGTGCTGCGCAACGCCCTGGTGCCGGTGGTGACCTTCCTGGCCCAGACCATGGCGGAGATCGTGGCGGCCGGCATCGTGGTGGAGCAGGTGTTCGCCATCCCCGGACTGGGGCGGCTGCTGGTGTCCTCCATCTCCAACCGGGACTATCCGGTGGTGCAGGCCATCGTGGTGATCCTGGCCTTCTGGGTGGTGCTGGCGGGCACGGCGGCGGACATCGTCAATCAGCGGATCGACCCCCGCCTGCGGCTGGGAGGTGCGTCATGAGACGGAAGATGAACGGATATCTCCTGGCGGGGCTGATCCTCACCGGCTTTATGGCGGCGCTGATCCTGACGGGACTGGTGTGGACGCCCTATGACCCGGATGCCCTGATGGCAGGTCCCAAGCTGGAGGGGCCCTCCCTGGCCCACTGGCTGGGGACGGACAGCTTCGGCCGGGACATCTTCAGCCGGGTCCTCCGGGGCGCGGGCACCACCTTCCTCATCGCAGTGAGCACCGTGGCTGTTGGCGCGGTGTGCGGCACGGCGGTGGGAGCCTGCACCGGATACTTCGGCGGTCTGGTGGACGAGGCGCTGATGCGCTTCAACGACGCCATGACGGCCTTCCCCAGCATTCTGCTGGCTTTGGTGCTCATCAGCATCCTGGGGCCGGGGAACAAATACAATGTGGTGATCGCCCTGGGGCTGGTGTTCATCCCCAGCTTTGCCCGGGTGACCCGGTCCGCCTTCGCCGCCCTGCGGGATGTGAACTATGTGAAAAGCGCCCGGCTGATGGGGGCCTCCAGCGGCCGCATCCTGGTGCGGCAGATTTTGCCCAACACCATGCAGGTGCTGCTGCCGGCCATCACCATCGGCTTCAACAACGCGGTGCTGGCGGAGGCGTCCATGAGCTATCTGGGCATCGGCGTCACGCCGCCGGACGCCTCCCTGGGCTATATGCTCTCGGAGGCACAGGGGATGCTGACCAGCGCCCCCTGGTACGCTCTGGGCACCGGCGGCGCCATCGTGCTGCTGATCTTCGGCGTGGGCCTCATCGGCGAGGGGCTGCAGCGCCGGGGCGGGGAGGTGTCCTGATGCTGGAGATCCAAGACCTGCATGTAAAATTCCACACCCGGCAGCGGGAGGCCGTGGCCGGCGTGTCCCTCACCATCCACGACGGGGAGATCCTGGGCCTGGTGGGCGAATCCGGCTCCGGCAAGTCTGTCACCGCCATGAGCGTGGCGGGGCTGCTGCCCCGGAAGCAGTGCGACTTCTCCGGCCAGATCCTGTTGGACGGCGTGGAGCTGCTCCACGCGGATCGCAGTCTGCTGCGGAAGATCCAGGGAAAGGACATCGGCGTGGTGTTCCAGGAGCCGATGAGCGCCATGGACCCCCTGATGATCATCGGCCGCCAGGTGGAGGAGGTGCTGCGGATCCACACGGACCTCTCCCGGGAGGAGCGGCGGAGCCGTGCTCTGGAGGCCCTGGCGGCGGTGGAGCTGCCGGACCCGGAGGGCGTGTACCGGAAGTACCCCCACGAGCTCTCCGGCGGCATGCTGCAGCGGGCCATGATCGCCGCGGCCATCGTGGCCCGGCCCCGTCTGCTGCTGCTGGATGAGCCCACCACGGCCCTGGATGTGACCATCCAGGCCCAGATCCTGGAGCTGCTGAAAAAGCTGAACCGGGAGTCCGGCATCTCCATGCTGTTCATCTCCCACAACCTGAACGTGGTGCGGAAGCTCTGCACCCGCACGGCGGTGATGCAGCGGGGCGTGCTGGTGGAGGAGGGGGACATCGAGACGATGTTCCACCACCCGCAAGACCCCTACACCCAGCGGCTGATCGCCGCCATTCCCACCCGGCACCGGAAGGGGGAGACACCATGAGCGAACAGGAGCTGGTGCTGTCTGTCCAGCATGTCACCAGCGGCTACCGCGCCGGCGGCGTGTTTCGAAAGGGGCCCTATCAGGAGGTCCTCCACGACGTGACCTTTGACGTGCGCCATGGGGAGATTTTGGGTCTGGTGGGCGAGTCCGGCACCGGAAAGTCCACCCTGGCCAAGACCATCCTGGGCATCGTGAAGCCGGACCAGGGCCGGGTCGTCCACTATACGAAACGGCCCCAGATGATCTTCCAGGACCCCTTCAGCGCCCTGAACCCCGCCTACTCGGTGGCGTGGACGCTGGAGGAGCCCCTGCGGATCTATGGCAAGTACGACGGGGCGGAGCGGAAGCGCCGTGTCCGGGAGATGCTGGACCGGGTGGGCCTGCCGGAGGAGTGTCTGGCGGCAAAACCGGCGGAGCTCTCCGGCGGACAGCGGCAGCGGGTGTCCATCGCGGCGGCCCTGATCCAGCGGCCCCGGTTCCTCATTGCCGACGAGCCGGTGTCCGCCCTGGACGTGACCATTCAGGCCCAGATCCTGGACCTGCTGCGGGCGCTGCGGCGGGAGCTGGACCTGAGCTACCTCTTCATCTCCCACGATCTGAACGTGGTGTACCAGCTCTGCGACCGGGTGCTGGTGATGAAGGAGGGCCGTATCATTGAACAGGGCACGGTGGACGACATCTTCGACCACCCGAAAGCGGACTATACCAAGCAGCTGCTGGCGGCAGCGGAGTGAGCATGACATTTTTCAAAACCCATCGAAAACTGCATATCTGGCTGCTGGCAGATTTGATGCTGCTGGCGGCCTTCCTGCTGGCCCGGGGGCACAGGCAGTGGATGAATGCGTGGGAGCGCGTTGTGTCCGCCCCGATCCGGCGGGCTCTGGGCAGCCTGTGCGATCGGCTCTCCTTCTCTGTGATGGAGGTGCTGTATGTCCTGGCGGCCGTCCTCGTGCTGGCCTATGTGGTGTGGAGCATTGCGGCGGTGGTCCGGGCCAGGGGACGGCGGAAGCGCCGGGCCTGCAGCGCAGTTTTGGGGGCGGCCTGTGCCGGACTGAGCATCTGCGCCGCCACCTGCCTGCTGTGGGGGGTGTGCTATTACACGGATACCTTCCAGGACCGGTCCGGCATCCGGGCGGAGGAGGTATCGCTCCCGGATCTGACGGCGGTGACCGCGTGGTTCGCGGAAAATCTGGCGGAGACCGCCGATCAGGTGCCCCGGGATGAGAACGGGCTTTTCGACGTCTCTCTGGATGACATCTTTGCCGAGAGCACGGATATCTATGAGGGGGCGGAGGATCTGTTCCCCTTCCTGGAATTTGAGGACCAGGTGCCCAAGCGGATGTTCTTCTCCAGGTTGATGAGCGCCATGAACTTCACCGGCGTCTACTTTGCCTTCACCGGGGAGTCCAACATCAATGTGGACGCCCCCGCCTGCCTGATCCCCTCCACCATCGCCCACGAGCTGTCTCACCAGCGGGGCATCGCCTCGGAGCAGGAGTGCAACTTCCTGGCGGTGCTGGCCTCCACCACCAGCGGCAGTCCGATGTACGCCTACTCCGGCTGGCTGATGGGGTACATCCACCTGGGCAATGCCCTGTACCGGGCGGACCCGGAGGCCTGGCAGGCCATCCGGGACGGTCTGCCGGACACGGTGCGGGCGGATCTGGCATATAACAACGCCTACTGGGCGTCCTTTGAGGGCGCGGCGGCGGACGCCAGCCAGAAGTTCTACGACACGATCCTGAAGGGGTACGGACAGGCCGACGGCATCCGCTCCTACGGGACGGTGGTGGACCTGCTGGTGGCCTATTACCGGGACACGGCCCGGACCAACGGATAGGAGGACTTGTCCACATGAACATTCTGGTGACACTGGACCGCAATTATCTCCCGCCTCTGCGGGTGATGCTGGGCTCTCTGCTGCGGAATGATCCCCGTGAGACCTTTGACATCTACACCATCGGAGACGGCCTGCGCCCGGAGGACTGGGCGGGGTTGGAGGCGCTCTGCGCCGGCCGGGGGCGCATCCACCCGGTGGAGGTGCCGGCGGATCTGTTCGCCGGCGCGCCGGTGGCCCGGTACTGGACCCGGGCCATGTACTACCGGCTGCTGGCGGCGGAGCTGCTGCCCCGGTCTCTGGACCGGGTGCTGTATCTGGACCCGGACATCCTGGTGATCAATCCCGTCCGGGCCCTGTATGACACGGACCTGGAGGGAGACCTGATGGCCGCCGCCACCCACACGGGTCTGCTGGCGGGCATCACGGACCCGGTGAATCGGCTGCGGCTGGAGAACTACGAGGCGGAGGCCTACTACAACTCCGGCGTGCTGCTGATGGACCTGACCGCCATGCGGCGGGAGGTGCGGCCGGCGGACATCTTCGGCTACGCCCGGGAGCACGCCGACATCCTGCTGCTGCCGGACCAGGACGTGCTCAACGGCCTCTACGGCGGGCAGATCCTGGGGGTGGACGACAGCCTGTGGAACTACGACGCCCGGCGGTTCGACCGCTATCTTCTGGTGAGCCAGGGGGAGAAGGACATGGACTGGGTGATGGACCACACCTCCCTGCTCCACTTCTGCGGCAAGCGCAAGCCCTGGAACCGCAGCTATCAGGGGCGGTTTTCCGCTCTGTACAAGCACTATCAGCGGCTGGTGGAGCGGCAGTAAAAGACGCAAAAGATCCCCGTGCCGGAATTCCCGGCACGGGGATCTCTCGTATGGTGCCTTATTTCATCAGCTCACACACCAGGTCGGTGTAGCCGGAGGGATCCTCCAGGGGCAGGCCCGCGATCAGCAGGGCCTGGTCGTACAGCAGCGTGGCGTACTTCCTGGCCTTCTCCGGGTCCGCCGTCACGGCGGCCTCCAGGGCCTGGAAAGCCGGGTGGTCCACATTCAGCTCCAAAATGCGCTCGGCGCGGATGGCACTGTCCGGCTGGACCGCCTGGAAGTACTTCTCCATCTCGAAGCTCAGGCCCTCCCCTGCCGTCAGGCACACGGGGTGGGACTTCAGGCGGGCGCTGGCCTTGACCTCCTTCACCTGGTCCCCCAGGGTCTCCTTCACAAAGTCGAAAGCGGCCTTGTGGGCGCCGGCGGCCTCCTCGGCCTTCTTTTCGGCGCCCTCCTCGATCTCCTGGTCCAGGACGGAGCGGAACTCCTTGTCCTGATAGGTGCGGAGGATCTGGGCGACGACCTCGTCCACCTCCTCGGTGAAGTAGAGGCTCTCCGGGCCGGACTCCCGGAGGCCCTCGGTCTGGGGCAGCCTGTCGATCTTGTCCAGGCTGTCGCCGGCGGCGTAGTAGATATACTTCTGGTCCTCCTTCATCCGGGAGACATACTCCGCCAGGGTGACGGGCTTCTTCTCGGTAGAGGAGTAGAACAGCAGCAGGTCCTGCAGCAGGTCCTTGTGGGCGCCGTACTCCGCCACCACGCCGTACTTGAGCTGCCGGCCGAAGTTCTTCCAGAAGGTCTCATAGCCCTCCCGGTCGTCCTTCAGCATCTTGGCGAGCTCGCTCTTGATCTTCTTCTCCAGATTGGCGGCGATGACCTTCAGCTGCCGGTCGTGCTGCAGCAGCTCCCGGGAGATGTTCAGGGACAGGTCGGGGGAGTCCACCACGCCCCGGACGAACCGGAAGTGCTCCGGCAGCAGGTCGGCGCACTTGTCCATGATGAGCACGCCGTTGGAGTACAGCTGCAGGCCCTTCTCATACTCCTTGGTGTAGTAGTCGAAGGGCGTGGCGCCGGGGATGAACAGCAGTGCCTTGTAAGTGACGGCGCCCTCGGCGGACACGGCGATGACCTTCTGGGGATCGGCGTAGTCGTGGAACTTGTCCCGATAGAACTTGTTGTACTCCTCCGGCTTCACGCTGGACTTGCGGCGCTGCCAGATGGGCACCATGGAGTTCAGCGTCTCCTCTTCCTGATACGTCTCATACTCCGGCTTGTCGTCGGGGCTGCCCTCCTTCCGGCGGGTCTTGGAGACCTCCATCCGAATGGGGAAGCGGATGTAGTCGGAGTACTTCCGCACCAGCTCCTGGAGCCGCCAGGACTCCAGGAACTCGCTGTATTTCTCGTCGTCGGTGTCCGGCTTGATGTGCATGATGATGTCCGTGCCCACACTGTCACGCTCACACGCGGTGATGGTGTAGCCGTCGGCCCCGGCGGACTGCCACATCCAGGCGGTATCGGCGCCGTACTTCTTCGTCACCACAGTGATGTGGTCCGCCACCATGAAGGCGGAGTAGAAGCCCACGCCGAACTGGCCGATGACGTCGGTGTCCTTGGCGTCGTCCCCCACCTCCTGCTTGAACCGATAGGAGCCGGAGGAGGCGATGACGCCCAGGTTGTTCTCCAGGTCCTCCCTGTCCATGCCGATGCCGTTGTCGCTGACGGTCAGGATCCGTTGTTCCTTGTCCGCTTTGATCTCGATCTTGAAGTCCTTGCGGCTCATGCCCACGGAATCGTCCGTCAGGGCCTGATAGCACAGCTTGTCGCAGGCGTCGCTGGCGTTGGAGATGATCTCCCGGAGAAAGATCTCCTTATGGGTGTAGATGGAGTTGATCATCAGGTCCAGCAGCCGCTTGGACTCCGCCTTGAACTGTTTCTTTGCCATGATACAGCACTTCCTTTGGGTGTTTTTTACAACGTACACAGTATAGCACTTTGAACAAAACAAATAAATGACCAATTTGTAAATTCCTGCCGGGAAAGGTTGTGCATTCCGCCGCTTGCGTGTAAAATAGGGAGAAAAAGAACCCGCGCGGTTTCAGACTGCCGGGAAAAAGGAGTCCTCAAAATATGGGAGTGTTCCAAACGATCGGAAACGCGCTGGCACGGTTCATGTACGGCCGCAACGGCGTGGATCAGCTGAGTCTGGTCATCGTGGTGGGGAGCCTGGTGCTGGATCTGATCTCCATGCTGGTTGCGCCGCACCTGCTTTGGCTGGGCAATGCGCTGTACCTGGTGTCCATCGCCGCCTGGGTCTACGCTCTGTTCCGGATCTTTTCCCGCAATCTCACCAAGCGCCGGGGCGAGAACCAGCGGTGGATGAGCTGGATCTGGCGGATGAAGAGCAGCCAGCAGGGGGCCAGGGCCCGCCACGCCGACAAGGCCCACAAGTACTTCACCTGCAAGAACTGCAAGACCATCTGCCGGGTGCCGGTGGGCAAGGGTAAGATCATCATCACCTGTCCCAAGTGCGGGGCACAGATCCACGCCAAGACCTGAGGGGGCAGTCATGGGATTTCGGTTTGCCGCGCCGGCGGACAGCGCCGCCCTGCTGGCGATCTACGGCCAGTATCTGGACACCCCCACCACCTTTGAGTGCGTGCTCCCCTCAGAGGAAGAATTTGCCGGGCGCATCACAGCCTTCGGGGGAACGTACCCCTATCTGGTGTGGGAGGAGGACGGGCGGATCAGGGGCTATGCCTACGCCCACCGCCAGGCGGAGCGGGCGGCCTATCAGTGGAACGCGGAGCTGTCCGTCTACCTGGACCGGGACTGCACCGGACGGGGCGTGGGCCGGCGGCTGTACAGCGCCCTGATGGACATCCTCCGCCTCCAGGGCATCCGCACGGTCTATGGCTGCGTCACCCTGCCCAACGAGAAGAGCGAGGGGCTCCACCGGGCCATGGGGTTCCAGAAGCTGGGCACCTATCACAGCGCCGGCTACAAGTGCGGCGCCTGGCACGATGTGGCTTGGTTTGAAAGGCCCATCGCACCCTATGACCAGGACCCGGCGCCCATCCGCTCCATCGGAGAGATCCCGGCGGAGACGCTGGCGGAGATCCTGCGGCGGTATGAGGCCTGAAAAGAAAAAGCACGCGGAGCCATCTGGCTCCGCGTGTTTGTGTTTTGGTGGATCCGGGAAATCAGTCCTTGCAGACGGGGACGATCCAGCCCTTGGTGTCGGGGATCTTGCCCCACTGGATGCCGGTGAGGGTGTCGTACAGCTTCTGGGTCAGCTCGCCGATCTTGCCGCCGCTGATGAACACCTTGTCGCCCTTCCAGTCCAGCTCCTTGACCGGGGAGACGACGGCGGCGGTGCCGGTGCCGAAGACCTCCTCCAGCTTGCCGTCGTGGCCGGCCTTCATGATGTCGGCGATGGCCACATGCTCCTCGCAGACCTCATAGCCCCAGTCGCGCAGCAGCTCGATGATGGAGCGGCGGGTGACGCCGGGCAGCACCGTGCCGGTACAGGGAGCGGTGTAGATCTTGCCGTCGATCTTGAACATGATGTTCATGGAGCCGACCTCTTCCACGTACTTCTTCTCCACGCCGTCCAGCCACAGCACCTGGGCGAAGCCCTGCTCCTCAGCCATCTCGCCGGCCTTGATGGAGGCGGCGTAGTTGCCGCCGCACTTGGTGAAGCCGGTCAGGCCGGGTGCCGCGCGGATGTACTCGTCCTCCACGTAGATGCGGACGGGGTCGATGCCCTCGGCATAATAGGCGCCGGAGGGAGAGCAGATGATGCAGAACGTGTAGTTCCGGCTGGCGTGGACGCCCATGCCCACGTCGGTGGCAAAGACGAAGGGGCGGATGTACAGGGAGGCGCCGTCGGTGTGGGGCACCCAGGACTTATCCACCTCCACCAGGGTCTTCACGGCCTGCAGGAAGTCCTCCACCGGGATCTTGGGGATGCACATCCGGTCAGAGGAGTCCTGGAGACGCTGGGCATTGCACTCGGGACGGAACAGCTGGATGGTATTGTCCGCAGTCCGATAGGCCTTCAGGCCCTCAAAGATCTCCTGGGCGTAGTGGAAGATGACGCAGGCGGGATCCAGAGAGAAGGACTGATAGGGGACGATGCGGGGATCATACCAGCCCTTGCCGGCGGTGTAGTCCATCAGGAACATGTGGTCGGTGAAGATTTTGCCGAAGCCAAGCTTGCTCTCGTCCGCGGGCTTTTCCTTGGGACTGGTGGTCTTGGTGATTTTGATATCCAGCATGTTGATCGCTCCTTAAAATGTAGTTTGAAGTTTGGGCGGTAATAAAAAGACTTTCGCTCACTCCTGCCGTCAGACAGGAGAGGCGAAAGTCAAACTTCCGTGGTACCACTCTCATTGCCGCCGGAACGGCGGCCTCTCATTGACCCCGGTAACGGGGGGCGGCCGGTGCGGCGTACTGAGGAGGGCTCCCGTTCCGCGCACTGCTCCCGGGGGAGACCGCAAGACCCATCCCCGCCGCCTTGCACCGTCCGGCGGCTCTCTGCAGGGGAGAGAGATCTTCGGCATGTCCCGATCTGCGCATGATCGCTCTATTCGTCTATGGATTCTTTTATACGCTGATACAGAGACAAAGTCAACTGTTAAAATGCACAGAAAGTCCGGCGGCCTGGAAAAAAAGGGGCCGGTGAGCATGCTCACCGGCCCCTTCGAGGGACAGGGATCACTCGATGCAGGCCATGCCGCGGTGGAACGCCTCGATGTTCAGGGGGACGAACTTGGCCTTGGAGCCGGTGAACATCTCCTGGATCATCTTCTCAATGGTCTCCGGCTTCAGGATCTTGGTGCCGGCCACATAGGCGCCCAGCATCACCATGTTGCTGACCTTGGGGTTGCCCACCTCGTCAGCGATCTGGGAGCAGGGGATGTAATAGGCCTTCAGATCCGGGCGGGTGACCTTGTCGGTCACCACGTCGCTGTTGACGAAGACGGAACCGCCGGGGACTACGCCGGCCTCAAACTTGGCCAGAGAGGGCTCGTTCAGGGCGATCAGCTCCGTGGGATGGGCGAACACGGGGGAGCCCACCGGCTTGTCAGACAGAACGACGGAGCAGTTGGCGGTGCCGCCCCGCATCTCGGGACCGTAGGAGGGGGCCCAGGTGACATTCAGGCCCTCGGCCATGCCGGCCTCCGCCAGATTCTTGCCGATGGCCAGGCCGCCCTGGCCGCCGAAACCGGAAATGATGATCTCTTTCTTCATCTCACTTCACCTCCGCGTTCTCCGGAGCCGTCTCTTTGATGACGCCCAGAGGATAGTACGGGACCATGTTGTCCTTCAGCCACTCGTTGGCCTTCAGCGGCGTCATGCCCCAGTTGGTGGGACAGGTGGACAGCACCTCGATGAAGGTGAAGCCCTCATTGTTCATCTGCTTCTGGAAGGCCTTCTTGATGGCACGCTTGGCCTTGTTGATGTTGGCGATGTCAGTGACGCAGACCCGCTCGGCATAGACACAGCCGTCCAGGGTGGACAGCAGCTCCGCCATGCGGATGGGCATACCGGCCTGTTCCTTGGTGCGGCCGGTCTGGCAGGTGGTGGCCTTCTGGCCGATCAGGGTGGTGGGGGCCATCTGGCCGCCGGTCATGCCGTAAATGGCATTGTTGACGAAGATGGTGGTGAACTTCTCGCCCCGCATGGCGGCGTGGACGATCTCCGCCGCGCCGATGGAGGCCAGGTCGCCGTCGCCCTGGTATGTAAACACCGCCTGATGGGGATGGGTGCGCTTGATGCCGGTGGCAGCGGCAGGAGCACGGCCGTGAGCGGCCTCCTGCATGTCACAGTTGAAGTACTTGAAGGCGAAGACGGAGCAGCCGACGGGGCAGACGCCGATGGCGTCGTCCAGCAGGCCCAGCTCCACCAGGGACTCCGCCACCAGCTTGTGGATGATGCCGTGGTGGCAGCCGGGGCAGTAGTGGAGCTCCGCATCCGTCAGGCCCTTGGATTTCTCATATACGATTGCCATGTCACTTGCCCTCCTTCAAGGCGGCCTTTGCCGCATCCACCATCTCTTCCACCGTGGGCATCACGCCGCCGGCGTGGCCCAGGTAGTGGATGGGCTTTCTGCCCTCCACGGACAGCCGCACATCGTCGATCATCTGGCCGCAGGAGCTCATCTCCACGTCCAGGAACGCCTTCACGTGATCGGACTTGGAGAGGGTGCGCAGCGCTTCCTCCGGGAAGGGCCACAGGGTGATGGGCCGGAACAGGCCCACCTTCAGACCCTCGGCGCGCAGGGTCTCGATGGCGGTCAGGGCGATCCGGGCAGGGGTGCCGTAAGCGGTGATGACCACCTCTGCGTCGTCGCACTGGATCTCCTCATAGCGGAGCTCGTTCTTTGCCATCAGATCGTATTTCTCCCGCAGGTGCTCGTTGTGACGGTCACACTCATCGGGGTCCATGTACAGGGAGTTGATGATGTTGTTGTGATCCCGGTCCTTGCGGCCGGTAGTGGCCCAGTCCTTGGGCGGCAGGTCCCGCTTGGGGACGGGACGCCACTCGATGGGCTCCATCATCTGGCCGATCAGGCCGTCCATGACCACCATGACGGGGTTGCGGTACTGGTCGGCAATGTCAAAGGCCTCCTGGACGAAGTCCACCGCCTCCTGCACGTTGGAGGGAGAGAGGACCACGGTCCGGTAGTCGCCGTTGCCGCCGCCGCGGGTGGCCTGGTAGTAGTCGCCCTGGCCGGGCTGGATGGTGCCCAGGCCCGGGCCGCCGCGCATGCAGTTGACGATGACGCAGGGCAGCTCGGCGCCCGCCATGTAGCTGATGCCCTCCTGCTTCAGGCTGATGCCGGGAGAGGAGGAAGAGGTCATGGCCCGCATGCCGGCGCCGGCGGCGCCGTACACCATGTTGATGGCAGCGACCTCGGATTCTGCCTGGACGAACACACCGCCTGCCTTGGGCAGATGGGCGGACATGTATTCCGGGACCTCGCTCTGGGGAGTGATGGGATAGCCGAAGAAGCAGTCGCAGCCGGCACGAATGGCTGCCTCGGCAATGGCTTCATTGCCTTTCCAAAGTTCTTTTTCCACCGTCAATGACCTCCTTTTTCAGAATTTTTCCACGGTGATGATGGAATCCGGGCAGATCTTTGCGCAGCTGGCGCAGGCGATGCACGCCGTGATGTCCGTCACGTGGGCGGGGTGATAGCCCTTCCGGTTGATGACGGTCTGATCGATGGCCACGATGTGTTTCGGGCACACGGTGGTGCACAGCTCACATCCCTTGCACCGGTCAGAGTTGAAGGTTACCTTGGCTGTCATGTCTGAAGACGCCTCCTTTTCTCCCTGCCGCGGGGTCAGCGCTCCCACGGCTTTTTCATGTTTATGGTGATGGGGAACACGGGTTCCCTCAGGTCTGACACAGCATCCGCAAAACGGACCTCTGCCGTGTGGCAGAGGATGGGGATCCCGGTCTGCCGGGAGACGGCTTCCGCCAGGGCCGCGCCCTTGCGGATCTCCGCCGGCGTGGTCTCGCCGCACAGATGGGTGTTGTTCACGATGCCCGAACAGGTAAGGCCGGTGACGGCCTCGATGGACCGGAGATAGGCGATGGCATGTTCTGCCTCCCGCACCTCCGGCCGGTTGGCGTTGAGCACGAAGATCAGCTGATAGTCCTCCTGGACGATCTTGGGCTGGAACCGGGCCAGCACCCTGGCGCCCACCGGGTCGCCGCCGATGTCCAGGATCCCCCGGATATCCCGGTTCTCCAGAATGGCCAGCAGCTCTGCCGGCAGGGCGGGGACGTCCGCGTCCGAGCAGGCCTGGGAGGAGGAGATCACCTGGATGCCCGCGGCCTCCAGCTGGGGCCGCCGCTCCCGGGAGCGGAAATAGGGGTTGACGATATCCAGGTCCGCCAGCATGACCCGCTTGCCCTCAGCGGCCAGAGCCAGTGCCAGATTGACGGAGAGCTCTGTCTTTCCCGTGCCGTAATGGCCGGTGATGATGGAGACCCGGTGAGAAAACAAGGTCTGGGCTGTCAAAAGCGGCTCACCTCACATTTTTCAAAAAAAGAGTTGTATTATTTTTAAATCTGTTGTATGATGTCATTGTACCCTAAAAGAGATGTGATGTCAAGAGGGGAATCTGTGCCAAAACACGATCTGCGGCAGGAAAGGGAGGCAGGGCATGGGAGACGGAAGAAAGGTGAAGCTGTCGGAGCGGACGGCGGACCGCCTGTATGAGCTGATCATGGAGGAGCGGCAGTTTGCCCCGGGCAGCAAGCTCCCCAATGAGAACGAACTCAGCGAGTCCCTGCATGTCAGCCGCACCACCCTGCGGGAGGCCATCTCCTTCCTGGTGGCCCAGGGGGTGCTGGAGATCCGCCGGGGCAAGGGCACGTTCGTGGTCCAGGACCTGCCGGACAGCGGCGTGGACCTGACGGCCCTGTCCAGCCTGCGGTCCCGGGTGCGGGCCAGGGATCTCTTTGAGATGCGCCTGATCTTTGAGCCTGCCACCGTGGCCCTGGCCTGCCAGCGGGGCACTGATGAGGAGCTGGCCCAGATCCGGCAGAAGGCGGAGCGGATGGAGCGCATCGCCAAGGCGGGGGGCGACTGGGCCCTGGCGGATCAGGAGTTCCACATGGCCATCATCAAGGCGTCCCACAACGAATATATGCGGCGGCTGTATCCCATCATCAACAGTGCGGTCAATGAGATCATGCAGGTCTCCGTCAACCGGGAGCACATGCAGAGCATCGCCATTGCCGACAACTATACGATCCTGGACTTTCTGATGCAGCGGGACGAGGTGGGTGCCCGCCACGCCATGAGCATCCACATCCGGCATCTGCTGAACACCCTGAAGGGCTGACAACACGACAGTTGAGAGACGAGCGCGCCCCCGGAACGACCCGGGGGCGCGCCTTTTTGGAAAGAGGTCAGACCGGCGGCTTCCGGGACCCGGAGGCCTTCGGCTGCGGCGCGGGCAGACACGGGCGCCGGGACCGTGCACCCGCCCCGGCGGAGATCATGCCCGCTTCCGCCACTTCAGCAGCAGGGAGGAGTTGATGATCACCAGCACCGACCCGGCGTTGTGGACCAGGGCGCCCACCACCGGATCCAGAATGCCGGTGATGGCCAGGGCGATGGCGAGGAAATTCAGGGTCATGGAAAAGGTCAGATTGACCTTGATGGTCCGCATCATCCGCCTGGAGAGGGCCAGCAGGTGGGGCAGCTCCCGGATGTCGTCGTTCACCAGGGCGATGTCCGCCGCGTCCACGGCGATGTCGCTGCCCACGCCGCCCATGGCGATGCCCACGTGGGCCCGCTTCAGGGCGGGAGCGTCGTTGATGCCGTCCCCCACCATGCACACCAGCTTGCCCGTCTGCTGGCTGCGGTCGATCCAGGCCAGCTTATCCTCCGGCAGGCACTCCGCCTGGAAGGCGGAGATGCCCAGCTCCCCGGCGATGTGGCGGGCGGCCTTCTCGTGGTCGCCGGTCAGCAGCACCGGCGTCACGCCGGCGGCCTGGACATTCCGGATGGTCTGGGCGGCGTCGGGCCGCAGGGTGTCCGCTAGGGCCAGAAAGCCCGCCGGGCAGCCGTCCACGGCGACGTAAATGACGGTGCAGCCCTGCTCCAGCGCGGGGGCTGCGGCCTGGGACAGGAGCTCCCAGGGGATGTTCCGCTCCGCCAGCAGCTCCCGGTTGCCGGCGATGACCAGATGGCCCCTCACCGTGGCGGACACGCCCCGGCCGGGGAGCATCTGGAAGTCCTCCGCCTCCGGCGGCGCCCCGCCGGTCTCGGTCCGCCAGCCCTGGACGATGGCCCGGCCCAGCGGGTGCTCGGACCGGAGCTCAGCCCCGGCGGTCCAGCCGTAGAGGTCCTGCCGGGAGATGTCCGGAAGAATGCTCTCCACCGCCGCCACCTGGGGGGCGCCGAAGGTCAGGGTGCCGGTCTTGTCAAAGGTCACCTGGGAGACGGAGGCCAGCCGCTCCAGGGCATCCCCCTCCCGCACCAGGAAGCTGTGTTTTGTGGCGTTGCCAATGGCGGCCATGATGGCGGTGGGCGTGGCCAGCACCAGGGCGCAGGGGCAGAACACCACCAGGATGGTCACCGCCCGAATGGGGTCCCGGGTAAGGAGGCCCGTCAGGGCGGCGGCAGTCAGGGCCGCCACCACGATCCAGGTGGCCCAGCGGTCCGCCAGCCCCACGATCCTGGCCTTGCCGGCGT
>ENA-UOIW01001089-UOIW01001089.1-human-gut-metagenome-genome-assembly--contig:-P58-NODE-1089-length-17270-cov-10.797909_pt1 | contig 17270 bp, 11 predicted proteins | sample MGYA00242334_ERZ723881 | MGnify/ENA metagenome assembly ERZ723881 | reverse complement strand
GAGTTCGATGACGACGACATGGCCTCCTACGACTACGAGGACGCCAAGGCGTGGGTGCTCGAGCAGGGCGACTACGTGATCTCGATCAACGCCGACTCTCACACGGTGATCGACTCGGCCACCGTGAACGTGCCGGAGACCATCACCTACGACACCGAGGACAACACGCACGACGGCGACCAGGTCGTGGCGACCAACGCGTTTGACGAGGCGAACGGCGGGTTGACCTACCTGAGCCGCGCGGACGGCTTCGCGAACTACGCGGAGGCCACCGCCGCCCCGGCCACCTACTCGATGCCCGAGGAGTACAAGGCCACGTTCATCAACAACTCGAACTACGATCCGGCCGACTACAACAATGCCGACGACGAGATGCCGACCACCGGCGCCAACAATGGCGTGCGTCTGGCCGACCTCGCCGGCAAGGAGTACGACGACCCGATGTGGGACGAGCTGCTTGACCAGCTGACGGTCGAGGATATGGATAACCTGATCGCCAACGGCGGCTACGGCAACGCGGCCGTCGAGAAGATCGGCAAGATCCAGCTCACCGACGTTGACGGCCCGGCCTCGCTGAACAACAACTTCACCGGCGTCGGCTCCATCGGTCTTCCGTCCGGCGTGTCGTTCGCGTGCTCTTGGAACGCCGACCTGGCCACCCAGTTCGGTGACATGATCGGCACCATGGCGCACGAGATGCACGTGACCGGTTGGTACGCCCCGGCCATGAACATCCATCGTTCCGCCTTCTCCGGCCGTAACTTCGAGTACTACTCGGAGGATGGCTACCTGTCCGGCGTCATGGCCTCCAGCGCTATCGCCGCCGCCAGTGAGAAGGGTGTGTATTCCTTCATGAAGCACTACGCGCTGAACGATCAGGAGACCAACCGCAACTCGATGCTCTGCACCTGGTCCAACGAGCAGGCCATCCGTGAGATCTACCTCAAGCCGTTCGAGATGTCCGTCAAGATTGGCGGTACCAACGCGGTGATGAGCGCGTTCAACTACATCGGCACGACCTATGCGGGCGCCCATCCGAGCCTGCAGCAGACCGTGCTGCGTGACGAGTGGGGCTTCCGCGGCGCCGTGCTGACCGATTACTTCGGCGGCTATGGCTACCAGAACGCCGATCAGCTGATTCGTAACGGCAACGATTTCATGCTGGCCACCACCGACATCACGAACCATGTGACCGACGACTCGGCCACCTCCGTGATCGCGATGCGTACCGCCGCTCACAACATCCTGTACATGGCTGCCAACAGCTGGATGTACGCGGATGGTGAGCCGGAGGTCGCCACCCCGATCTGGAAGACCATCACCTACGTGGTCTGGGGCGTGACTGCGGTGCTGTTCGTCGGACTTGAGATCCTGGCGATCAAGCGCTTCATGGATCGCAAGAAGGCCGCCAAGGCCTGATTGTGACGGATAAACATCCAGCGCCATAATCCGGGGCGGCACCTCACAGCGGGGTGCCGCCCCTTCTTATACCATTCCTCCGTACTCCATTCCTCCCCAACCGTGCCCGCCCATCCCCGGACCGGTTCCCATCCCCGGACTCTGGTCCATCGTGACCGTTTTTTTGTGACTCTGATGCATCGTGACTCTGACGCAACTGCGGAAAACGTTGGGATTCCGCCATTGTCGGCGAGCGGGTTGCGGGGCGAATGTATCAGAGTCCGGAAGGGATGGGCGGGGTGGATGGTGGTTTGGGAACCGAAGAGGACGCATCCGGGGAACGCAGTCCGCGGATTTCCTCCCGCAGGGCGGCCATGGTGTCGGTCAGCTCGCGGATGTCCCGGCGCAGACGGTCGGTTTCCGACTGCGCCTCCTCCTCGCGCTCCTCGGCCTCAGCGTTGACCTGATCCACGATCCAGGAGGCCAGCATCGCCGTGATCATGCCGATCAGCGCGATGCCGGTGAACATCAGCCCCACGGCCACCAGCTTGCCGTAGACCGTCACCGGCGTATGGTCGCCGTAGCCGACCGTCGTCGCCGTCACGAACGCCCACCACAGGGCGGTGGGGAAGTCGGTGATCGACGACCCTTCGGCGCCGCGCTCCACCGCGTACACGGCCAGTGCGCTCACATAGATCAGCATCGAGACCGAGCCGATCGTGTACACGGTGAGCTTGCCGCGCACCGCCATGCCGCTGGTGCGCCCCAGCACGTGCAGCACCTTGACCAGCCTCAGCAGCCGCAGCGGGCGGAACATCGGCAGCACGATCGACAGCAGGCTGATCAGATTGTGCGTGAACCACTGCCATTTGTCTTCGGCCAGCCACAGCGAGACCACGTAATCCACAATGAACACGATCCATATCGCATTCATCAACCCCTCGCACAACGTGGTATACGTGCCGGCCAGCACCTGCCATGAGAACGCCGCCAAGAACACGATGGCCAGGATCATCAGCGGCCAATCGGTCCATTTTTGCCACTGTTTCAGGTTCATATTCCGATGATAATGTGCCCCGTCGTTTTGAGACAGACCGTGTCAAGCGGGGAACGGGAAGCTGCCTCCGACGATGTCTCAGCGGTATGGCGGCCCGGATGCAGCGGCCGCTATCATGGATGGCAGTCAGCGGATGCCGGGCCGTTCGCCCGGTCGGTCGAAAGCGAGGGGGCAGGCATGATAACCATCGCGCTGGTCGATGACGACGATGCGGACGCCAGGGTCACCGCATCGATGATCGACCGGTACTTCGACGGCGACGCCTCGCGGTACGCCGTGACCCGGTTCGCCGACGGCGATTCCCTGCTGCGCGACTACAAGGCCTCGTTCGACCTGATGTTCCTCGACGTGGAGATGCCCGGCACTGACGGCGTCACCGTCGCCCGCCGTCTGCGCGTCGTCGACGACCAGACCGTGCTGGTGTTCACCACCAAGATGGCGCAGTACGCGGTGGAGGGATACGACGTCGACGCGATCGGCTATCTGCTCAAGCCACTGAACTACTACGCGTTCTCAATCAAGATGCGCAAGGCCGAGGACATCGTCGCCAGGCGACGGAGCGTCACCGTCCCGCTGACCGTGGGGTCGGAGACGGTGTTCGTGCCCTCCGCGGACATCCGCTACGTGGAGGTGCTCGACCACGCGCTGCTGTACCACACCGGCGAGGGGATCCGCAAGGTGTGGGCGAGCCTGAAGGACGCCGCGGAGACGCTGGAGCCGGTGGGGTTCGTGCCCGTGAGCCGGTACTGTCTGGTCAATCTGGAATGGGTGCGCGCGGTCCACGGCGACGACGTCGACGTCGACGGTGAGCGGGTGCGCGTCAGCCGGTCGCGCCGCAAGTCGCTGATGCAGGCGCTCGCGGCCTATCACGGAGGGTGATATGCAGCTGTTCGATGTGTTCTACACGTTCCCGGTCGAGCTGCTGCTCGCGGTGCTGCTGTTCTGCAGGCGCGTCCGGTGGCGTCCGCCGTACGCGAGGCTGCTCGTCCTGCCGGTCGTCGCGCTCGTGACGGGTTTCGCGTACGCGCCGCTGGTGCGTCCGTTCGACGGCTACGCCGAGATGTTCCCGTGGATCTTCCGTATGATCGCGTTCTTCGCCGTGTGCGCGGGGCTGTTCGTCGTGGCGCTGCGGTGGTGCGCCGTGATGCGGTGGATCGAGGCGCTGGTCACGGTGGCCGCGGGGTACGCGGTGCAGCACATCGCCTTCGACGTCTCGCGGCTGGTGCACATGGCGGTGTGGCCGGACGCCCGGACGACGATCGGACTGGATTACCTGCTGTTCGTCGCCGTGACGTACGCGCCGGTGTACGTGGCGGCGTACTGGCTGTTCGGACGGCGGATGACCATCGACGGCGAGAAGGCGCGCAACGGCCTCGCCTGGGTCATGATCGGCATCGGCGTGATCGCGCTGTTCATCGTGTTCAACCTGGCGTTCGTGCAGAACCGGGGTCCGGAGACCCGCGTGACCGGCTACGTCTACGACATCGTCTGCGTGCTGCTCGCCCTGTCCGTGATGATGCTGGTGTCGGCCAACGACCACCTGCGCGACGACCTGGTGCTCATCCGGGAGACGGACCGCCTGCGCGAACGGCATTACGAGCTGGCCAAGGAGAACATCGAGCTGATCAACATCAAATGCCACGACATCCGCAAGGCCGTGGCCTCGCTGTATGCGGACGGCGCCGGCCGTCCGAGCCCCGGCTCGATCCGCGAGGTGGAGGACAGCATCCGCATCTACGATTCGATCTTCCACACCGGTAACGAGTCGCTCGACGCCCTGCTCACCGAGAAGAGCCTGTACTGCTCGGGCAACGGCATCATGTTCACCTGCTCGGTGGACGGCCGGCGGCTCGGGTTCATCGAACGGTCCGACCTGTACGCGCTGTTCGGCAACATGCTCGACAACGCCGTCGAAAGCGTGCTGCATGTGACGGACCCGGACAAGCGCGTCATCGACTTGACCGTTTCGGTGAACGGCGGCCTGCTGCTGATTGATGAGCACAACTTCTACGCGCCGGACCGGCAGCCGCGGTTCCGCGACGGCTTGCCGGTCACGACGAAGGACGACCCGCGCTACCACGGGTTCGGCGTGCGCTCGATCGACCGGCAGGTGCACCGGTACGGCGGCGAGATGACGATCTCCGCCGAACATGAGCTGTTCTCGATGTCGATCGTGATTCCGCTGCCCGACGGATCGGACGGGTCCGGCGCCGACGCGCCCTCCGGCAGCGTGGCCGCCTGACCGGGTGCGTTTCGCGAACCGGAACCCGCCGTTCGCGAAGTCCCCGCCGTGTCCGCTCCCCGCCGCGCATAGGGTTGCCGCTATCCACAACGTCTGTGGTCGCCGGCGCCGGCGTCGGCGGGAGAGAAAAGGAACATGCATGATCGGCGTAAACATCGATGATGTCATTGCGGTGCTGAACAACCTCAAACCGCATCTGATCACCATCGCCGTGGTGCTGGTGCTGGCCATCGCCATCACCATCGGCGTCAACCGGAAGACGGTGAAGGACACCGCCGTCCGCAAGCTCATCCATTCCGAGTCGTGGCTCGTGTTCATGGTCGCGACGGTCGTGGCCGTGGCGATGATGCTGTTCGGCCCGCTGTCCAGCCTGCTGAACCTCGCCACCAACCGTCACGTCCTGCAGGAGTCGACGATCTCCGCCGCGAACGACCTCGCCGCGGAGGTGCAGCAGGAGGCCATCACCCTGCTGAAGAACGACGACGACAACCTGCCGCTCAAGGACACCAAGGTCAACGTGTTCGGCTGGGGCTCCACCAACCCCGTCTACGGCGGCACCGGCTCCGGTTCGATGTCCGACGCCTATCCGACCGTCTCGATCCTCGACGGCATGAGGAACGCCGGCCTAGAGACCAACGAGGACCTGTCCAAGCTGTACACCGACTACCGCACCGACCGTCCGGTCGTCGCGATCAACGACCAGGACTGGACGCTGCCCGAGGTGCCGGCCGACCAGTACTCCGACGACCTGCTCTCCGAGGCCAAGGACTTCTCCGACCAGGCCGTCATCGTGATTACCCGCGTCGGCGGCGAGGGCTCCGACCTGCCGACCGACATGAAGGGCGAGAACATCGTCTACGACGAGAACTCCCCGGACTACCAGGACTTCGAGGCGGGTGAGCACTTCCTGCAGCTGAGCCAGACCGAGCGCAACATGATCGACATGGTCACCTCGAACTTCGACGACGTGACGCTGGTCTACAACGGCGCGAACGCTTTCCAGTTCGACTTCCTCGACGACTACCCGCAGATCGCGTCGGTGCTGTGGTGCCCGCCGGCCGGCCAGACCGGCTTCAACGCCCTGGGCGACGTGCTCGCCGGCAACACCAACCCGTCCGGCCGCACCTCCGACACCTTCGTCACTGACCTGACCCAGACCCCGACCTGGAACAACTTCGGCAACTTCCGCTACGACAACGTCGACGAGTTCACGGTCTCCAACTACGGCTACCCGTCCACCCCGACGTTCGTGAACTACGTGGAGGGCATCTACGTCGGCTACAAGTTCTACGAGACCGCCGCGGACGAGGGCCTGATCGACTACGACGCGATGGTCGAGTTCCCGTTCGGCTACGGCCTGAGCTACACCACGTTCGACCAGCAGATGGGCGATGTGACCTACCAGGACGGCACGGTGTCGTTCGACGTGACGGTGACGAACACGGGCGACGTGGCCGGCAAGGACGTGGTCGAGGTCTACTACAACCCGCCGTACGTCAACGGCGGCATCGAGAAGGCGTCCGCCAACCTGGTGGCGTTCGACAAGACGGAGGAGCTGCAGCCCGGCGATTCCGAGACGGTGTCCATCTCCTTCGATGACGACGACATGGCCTCCTACGACTACGAGAACGCGAAGGCGTGGGTGCTCGAGGCCGGCGACTACCGGATCTCGATCAATTCCGACTCGCACAACGAGATCGCCTCGGCGACCGTGAACGTGCCGGAGACCATCACCTACGATTCCGACGATAACACCCATAACGGCGACGCCGTCGTGGCGACGAACCAGTTCGACAACGCCGCCGGCGACGTCGAGTACCTGTCCCGCGCCGACCACTTCGCCAACTACGACGAGGCGACCGCGGCCCCGGCCTCGATGTCGATGAGCGACGAGATCAAGGCCGAGTTCCTGAACAACGGCAACTACGACCCCGCCGACTTCGACGACCCGAACGACGAGATGCCGACCACCGGCGCCGACAACGGCGTCAGCCTCTATCAGCTGCGCGGCAAGGACTACGACGACCCGATGTGGGACCAGCTGCTCGACCAGCTGTCCGTCGACGACATGGACAACCTGAGCGCGAACGCCGGCTTCGGCACCCAGGCGATCGACTCGGTCGGCAAGATCGCGCTGACCGACCTCGACGGCCCGGCCTCGCTGAACAACACGTTCACCGGCGTCGGCTCCATCGGCTTCCCGTGCTCGACCGCGTTCGCCTGCACTTGGAACGTCGACCTCGCCTCCGCGTTCGGCGACATGATCGGCCGGATGGCCCACGACATGGATGCCTCCGGCTGGTACGCGCCGGCCATGAACATCCATCGCTCCGCGTTCGGCGGCCGTGACTTCGAGTACTTCTCGGAGGACCCGCTGTTCTCCGGCGCGATGGCCTCGTCCGAGATCGCCGCGGCCCGCGAGCAGGGCGTGTACGCCTTCATGAAGCACTTCGTGCTCAACGACCAGGAGACGAACCGCAACAACATGGTCTGCACCTGGTCGAACGAGCAGGCGATCCGCGAGATCTACATGAAACCGTTCGAGATGAGCGTCAAGGACGGCGACACCGGCGCGGTGATGAGCTCGTTCAACTACATCGGACCGGTCTACGCCGGCGCCAGCAGCAACCTGCTCAACAACGTCCTGCGCGACGAGTGGGGCTTCCGTGGCATGGTGCTGACCGACTGGTACGGCGACTTCGGCTATCAGAACGGCGACCAGCTCGTCCGTGCCGGCAACGACGCGATGCTGGCTACGTTCGAAAGCTCGAACCACGTGACGGTCCGTTCCGCCTCCGGCGTCCAGGCGCTGCGCACCGCGGCCCACAACATCCTCTACACGGCGGTCAATAGCTGGAAGTACGTCGACGGCGAGCCGAAGGCCCAGACCCCGGTCTGGCAGGTGGCCACCTACGTGGGCATCGCCGTCGTGGCCGTCATCTTCCTCGGTCTTGAGGCGCTAACCATCAAGCGCTTCCTCGACCGCAGGAAGGCCGTCAAGTAATAACACCTGGTTTGGGGACGCTGCTTATGCGTCAACGAACCACAACAGACCGGACTTTCCTCCTCTTTGTTCGGTCCACTGCCCAAGAATAGATGTGCGGCGCATGGTTATCCGTGCGTCGCACATCGCTATTTCCGGCGCACGCAGACGTTCGACGGTGGGCTGTATGACTGGTGCATTCTTCGGTGAAAAGTCGTCGGCTGTATAGATGAGCAGCTCAATGACGGTGCTGTCGACGTGAGCGTTGCCGTCGCGTGTCGCTATGCAAGATATAGTTGACATGTCAATGATTGATATGTCAAAGGATTGGCTTATGTCATCTGCACCGACTGGTGGACCGAGATCGACCGATGAACCGAGCCCGGCGATCGGACGGTCGTTGACGGGCTTCTCCAACGGTCTCGCCCGCGCCTTCCAGACCGGCCGCACCCGGCTGCGTCGCCGCGGCGCCGAACTGGGACTCGGCCCCGGACAGCCCAAACTGCTGGTGTACCTGGCGATCCACGGTCCGTGCGGGCAGCGTGAGCTCGCCGACTACTTCGAAACCGACCCGGCCGCGATCTGCCGCATGACCGACGCGCTGGTGCGCGCCGGTTTCGCGACATCGATGCCGGGGCGCGACCGTCGCACCCGCATGCTCGCCGTCACCGGTCGGGGCCGCATGGCCGCCGAGGCATGGGAGCGGGACTGCACCAGCGAGGAGGAGACCATGCTCGCCGGCTTCACCCCCGAGGAACGCGCGGCCTTCGCCGACTATCTGACCCGTGTCCGCGCCAACCTGCGCGCCGCCGACGAACGGGAGGCCACACGATGAACGGCGTCCGTCTGATCGCCCAGTACCTTGGAGCCAACCGCCGCGACTTCCTGCTTGCGCTGCTGTGCGTGGCGGCGGAGACCTCGCTCGAACTCGCCATCCCGATGCTGATGGCGCAGGTCATCGACGAAGGCATCATGGCCCGCAACCTGAACGTGGTATTCGCCGACGGCGGCCTGATGATCGTTTGCGCGCTCGCCGCCCTCGGCCTGGGATTGCTGTACGCGCGGTATTCCGCCCGCGCCGCGATGGGACTCGGCGCCAACCTGCGGGAGGCCGAATACGCGCACCTGCAGACCTACTCCTTCGCCAACCTCGACGACTTCGAAGCCTCGTCGCTGGTGACGCGGCTGACCACCGACGTCACCGTCATCCAGAACGCGGTGGTCTCCGGCACCCGCCCCATGGTGCGCGGCCCGGTCAGCCTGCTGGTGGGCATCGCCTACGCGGCGCTGATGTCGCCGGACCTCGCCCTGGTCTTCTGCGTGACGACGCCGGTGATCGCGGTGGCCATGCTCGCCGTGGTGCGGCACGTGGCGCCGCTGTACCGCCTGCTCCAGCGGTCGATGGACCGGCTCAACGACACGTTGCAGGAGGACCTCTCCGGCATACGCGTCATCAAGGCGTACGTGCGAGAGGACCATATGGCCGGCCGTTTCGAGACCGTGAACATGGACCTGGCCTCCACCGCCACGCGCACCTTCCGCACGGCCGTGCTCAACATGCCGATCCTGCAGGGCGCGATGTACGCCACCTGCGTGGCGATCATGCTGATCGGCGGCCGCGACGTGCGCGAATACGACCTCGCCGTTCTGCGCGACGCGGTCGCCGTGGTGCTGCAGAACACCACGCTGTTCTCCGGCACGATCCGCGAGAACCTGGCATGGGGCGACCCGGACGCCGACGACGGGCGGATGCTGGAGGCGTGCCGTCTGGCCTGTGCTGACGAATTCCTCGACCGCATCGGCGGGCTCGACGGCGTGCTCGGCCAAGGCGGCGCCGGCGTCTCCGGCGGCCAGCGCCAGCGGCTATGCATCGCACGCGCGCTGCTCAAACACCCGCGCATACTGATCCTCGACGATTCCACCAGCGCGGTGGATATGGCGACCGACGTCCGCATCCGCGCCAACCTGACCGGGCTCGGCGGCATCACGACGATCGTCATCGCCCAGCGCGTCGCATCGGTCATGGACGCCGACATGATCGTGGTGCTCGACGACGGGCGCATCGAAGGCGTCGGCACGCACGCCGAACTGCTGGACGGAAACCCGATCTACCGGGAGATCTACGAATCACAGGTCGGATCCGGCGTCCATGGCGGACCCGACGCGGCCGGCACGCGCGGCGGCACGTCCGACGTACGCGGAGAGGGGGAGTGACATGCCATCACGTCAAACCGCGGCTCCGGCACGACCCGAGCATGTGGCCGCCGCATTGCGCGGGCTGCTGTCCTACATGAGCCGCACGAGGTTCGCGCTGATCGCCGTGGCGGTGCTCGTATGCGTCAGCGGCGGCGCCAACCTGCTCGGCACCTACATGATCAAACCGGTCGTCAACGCGATCGAAGACGGCGACCCCCAACGGTTCCTGGCCGGGGTGGCGTTCACCGCTGGCATCTACCTGACGGGTGTCGTCGCCTGCTTCGGCTATTCGCAGATCATGGTTCGCGTCGCGCAGAAGGTCGTCTCCGACATCCGCCGCGACCTGTTCGCCCGCATCGAACGGCTGCCGCTGTCGTTCTTCGACCGCACACGCCATGGCGACGTGATGAGCTGTTTCACCAACGACGTCGACACCGTCTCCGAGGCGTTGAACAACAGCTTCGCGAACCTCGTGCAGGCGGGCGTGCAGATCGTCGGCACGATCACGCTGCTGCTGGTGCTTGACTGGCGGCTGACCCTCATCACGCTGGTCTGCGACGGCGCGATCGCGCTGTACGTACGCTTCTCGGGCGGCCGCAGCAGCCGGCACTTCGCTCGGCAGCAGACCGAGCTCGCCGGCGTCGACGGCTACGTCGAGGAGATGATCCTCGGGCAGAAGGTCGTCAAGGTGTTCAACCATGAGGCCGCGAACCTCGCGCGATTCCGCACGCTCAACGGACGGCTGCGCGAGGCCGGCGTGGCCGCGCAGACCTACGCCTCCACGATGGTGCCGGTCACCGTGTGCGTCAGCTACGCGAACTATGCGATCGTGACGATCGTCGGCGCGGTGCTCGCCATCAACGGCTATGCGGACGTCGGCTCGCTCGCCAGCTATCTGGTGTTCGTGCGGCAGGCCGCCGCGCCGTTCAACCAGTTCACCCAGCAGGGCAACTTCCTGCTCACGGCGCTCGCCGGCGCTGAACGGATCTTCTCGGTGATGCGGCTCGACCCGGAGGTCGACGAGGGCGCGGTGCGGCTGGAGCGGGACGGTCGCGCGAACACCGACGGCGCGGCGGCCAGGGCCGCCGGCTGGGTGTGGGTCCGCGGCGCGTCCCGCACGCCGCTGCGGGGCGACGTGCGTTTCCACCACGTGGATTTCGGCTACGAGCCGGGCCATCCGGTGCTCAAGGATCTGTCGCTGTACGCCAAGCCCGGGCAGACGATCGCCTTCGTCGGGTCCACGGGCGCCGGCAAGACCACGATCGCCAACCTGATCAACCGGTTTTACGAGGTCGGGAACGGCACGATCACCTATGACGGCATCGACGTGCGCGACATCGACAAGGCCAGCCTGCGCCGCTCGCTCGGCATCGTGCTGCAGGACACGCACCTGTTCCGCGGCACCATCGCCGACAACATCCGGTTCGGCAGGCTCGACGCCACCGACGAACAGGTGCGCGCCGCCGCACGCGTCGCCAACGCCGACAGCTTCATCTCCCGGTTGCCGAAGGGCTACGACACCCTTGTGGCCGCGGACGGCGCCAACCTATCGCAGGGCCAGCGTCAGCTGCTCGCCATCGCGCGGGCCGCCGTCGCCGATCCGCCGGTGCTGATCCTGGACGAGGCCACCTCATCGATCGACACGCGTACCGAGGCGCTGATCCAACAAGGCATGGACGCGCTGATGAGAGGCCGCACGGTGTTCGTCATCGCGCATCGACTCTCCACCGTGCGCAATGCCGATGCGATCATCGTGCTTGAGCACGGGCGCATCGTCGAACGCGGTACACACGAGGAGCTGCTGGCGCGACAGGGGGAATACTGGCAGCTATGGACCGGAGTCCGCGAGCTGGACTGACTCCGGTATCCGGCTGGTGGTTTTGTGACTCTGCGATAACGTGACCGTGCGATAAGTCATCGGAACGGCGGAAAACCAATGATTTCCCGTGAGATTGCACAATCATGATGTCGCGCGGTCACAAGGCGGCAAGACGCAGGACGGGATGCCGAACCGATTGTGCGAGTAAAACGACAGGTTGTGTAACCCCCCGCATGCTCCGCGGCAAAACCTGATTCAATCGGAGTGGAAGGCGAACTGCTGCCGTGCGATGCAGCATGGCTGCGGTCCGTTCGAGAACACAGTGCAAGGGAGAACCATGGAACTCGAAGAACTTTCGGTGTTGGAGAAAGCGGCGATGCTCTCGGGCGCGTCCGAATGGGATTCTCGCGGCAACGAACGGGCTGGCATCCCCAGCTTCGTGATGAGCGACGGCCCGCACGGCGTGCGTCGCCAGCTCGGCGCGGGCGACCATCTGGGCCTTGGCCAGTCCAAGCCCGCCACCTGCTTCCCGACCGCCGGCACGGTCGCGAACTCGTGGGATCCGGCGCTCGCCGAGGAGATGGGCGAGGCGCTGGGCAAGGAGGCACACGACCTGGACGTCAACGTGCTGCTCGGCCCCGGTCTGAACATCAAACGCAACCCGCTGTGCGGGCGTAACTTCGAATACTATTCGGAGGATCCGCAGGTCGCCGGCCACATGGCCGCCGGCCTCGTCAAGGGCATCCAGAGCAACGGCATCTCGGCCTGCCCGAAGCATTTCGCGGTCAACAGCCAGGAGCTGCGCCGCCAGGCCTCGAACAGCGTCATCGACGAGCGCACGATGCGCGAGATCTACCTGACCGCGTTCGAGATCACCGTGCGTGAGGCCCACCCGTGGACCATCATGACCTCCTACAACGAGGTCAACGGCGTCTACGCGCACGAGAACAAGCATCTGCTGCAGGAGATCCTGCGCGACGAATGGGGCTTCGACGGCATGGTCGTCTCCGACTGGGGCGGCTCCAACTCCGCCGTCGACGCCGTCAAGGCCGGCGGCAGCCTGGAGATGCCGTCGCCGGGCTTCACCTCAGTGCGCGAACTCGTCGGTGCGGTGCAGGCCGGCACGCTATCTGAGGCCGACCTCAACGCCCGCGCCGCCGAAGTCGCCAAGATTGCCCGGCTGACCAAGACCGAAGGCGTCGGCCGCGACGATCTGCTCAAGGATGACATCGCTGCCGCCCACCACGCAGTGGCCCGCCATGTAGCGGAAAACTCCAGCGTGCTGATGAAGAACACCGATGGCATGCTGCCGCTCAAGGATGGCGTGAACGTGGCCATGGTCGGCGACATGGCCAAGGTGGCCCGCTTCCAGGGGTCCGGTTCCTCCAAGGTGAACGCCACCCGTGAGGAGAACCTGTTCGACGAGCTAACCCGGACCGAAGGCGTGAACGTGGCCGGCTACGCGCAGGGCTATGACCGTCAGGGCGCCAAGAACCAGGGGCTGATCGACGAGGCCGTGGCGCTCGCCGGCAAGGCCGACGTGGTGGTGGCCGTGGTCGGTCTGGACGAGCGCAGCGAATCCGAGGGTCTCGACCGCTCCACGATGGCGATTCCGCAGGTCCAGAACGACATGGTCGACGCGCTGGTGGCCACCGGCAAGCCCGTGGTGATCGTGCTGATCGCCGGTTCCCCGGTGGAGCTGCCGTGGTACGACGGCGTATCCGCCATCCTGTACATCGGCCTGTCCGGCCAAGCCGGCGCCTCCGCCACCGCGAACGCGTTGACCGGCAAGGTGAACCCCTCCGGCCACCTGGCGGAGACCTGGCCGATTCAGTACGCCGACGCGCCGAACTCCGGCTGGTACCCGGCCATCGGCCGCGACGCCATCTACCGCGAGGGCCCGTTCGTCGGCTACCGCTACTACACCACCGCCGGCGTGCCGGTCCGCTTCCCGTTCGGCTACGGCCTGAGCTACTCGTCGTTCTCCTACGCCGATCTGAAGGTGGACGACAACGGCGTGGAATTCACCGTGGCCAACGACTCCGACGTTCCCGGCGCCACGGTGGCCCAGCTGTACGTGCGCGGCCCGCAGGGCGGCGTGCTGCGCCCGGACCGCGAGCTCAAGGGCTTCGCCAAGGTCCAGCTGGATGCCCACGAGTCCAAGACCGTCCGCATCGAGTTCGACCGATACACGTTCCGCCATTTCGACACCGAGTCCAACGCCTGGCATGTGGAGTCCGGCGAATGGACGCTGATGGTCGGCGCGAACGTGGAGGACATCCTGCTGACCGCCACCCATGAGGTCAAGGGTGATGTGGACCCGAAGCCGGCCGATCCGGCGCTCGGCTCCTACCTGACCGGCAAGGTCAAGGAGGTCACCGACGATGAGATGACCGCGCTGTTCGGCCACTGGGTGGTGGCCCCCGGCAAGCCGGTGACCTTCGGCGCCAACGACCCGATCTCCTCCTGGGTGGATTCGAAGGGCTTCGTGGCCCGCACCGTGGCCAAGGTCCTGACCAACCGTGAGGAGTCCGTGCGCGAGAAGACCGGACAGCCGGATCTGAACACGCTGTTCATCCTCAACATGCCGCCGCGCGCCATGAGCAAGATGACGCAGGGCATGATCGACTCCGCGATGGTTCAGGCCATCGTCAAGATCGCGAACCGCCACACCTTCCGCGGCATCGGATCGTTCATCGCGGGATTCTTCCGCAACCAGTCCGCCAACAAGCGCACAGAAAAGGAGCTCAACAATGAGTGAGGCAGAGAAGAAGGCCACTCCGGAGTATACCGAAGAGGAGCTGGCACAGATGGGTCCGGTCAAGCGTTGGATTAAGACGCATCCGAACATCTGGGAGTTCATCCTGTTCAACATCCTGTCGAATGTGTCCACGATCGCCCGTTTTGTGGTGACGTGGATCGGCACGGCGATTTTCGTGACGGGCATGGACCTGACCACGCCGTTCCACTTCCTGATCTTCAACTATGACGAGCAGGGCAACGGTCTGGGCGGATTCCTGACCTTCCTGTGCGCCGAGGTCATCGCCCAGGTGGTGAACTTCTTCGTGCAGATGAAGTGGGTGTTCAAGTCTGACTCCAGCTTCAAGGATGCCGCTTGGAAGTACGCGATTCTGGCGGTCATCATCGTGGTGGTGAATCTGGTGCTGCCCGGCTACGTTACCGGCTTGTGCCAGGGCTGGGGCATGGGTGCCGGCCTGGCTGGCACCGTCGCCTCCGTGGTGAACACGCTGCTGGCCGTGATCGTGAGCTACCCGCTGCTCAAGTTCTGGATCATGCCGAAGAATAACAAGTGATCTATGTCCGGGCTGATGTCCGGACGCGATAGAGAGGAATGCGGGGTCCCGCCGGAACCAATCCGGCGGGACCCCGTTTCGTTTGGGACTAGCGCTTGTCCTTTTGCCGCATTTGCAGCGCCGCGGGGGATCAGCGCGGCACCAGCGCGGTGAGCGTGAACCAGTGGTCCTTGGTGCGGATCGTCACCTCGCCGCCGTACTGCTGCACGATATGCCGGATCGACTTGACGCCGAAGCCATGCGATCGCGTGTCCTTCTTGGTGGTGCGCAGGTTGCCCTCGGTGTCGGTTTTCAGCGCGGAATCGTAGTAGTTCTCCACGCGCAGCACCACGAACTGTCCCTGACGGTACAGCGCGAGCCGAATCAGCCGCTTCTCGGGGTCGGAGAGCTTGGAGGTGGCCTCGATGGCGTTGTCCAGCGCATTGCCGAACAGGGAGGCGATATCCATCGACGACATGCCGTCCAGCAGTTTGCCGTCGGCCACGGCGGTGAACGTGATGCCCTTGTCCGCGCAGGTGTGCGTTTTGGCGGTCAGGATGACGTCCAGCACCGGATTGCCGGTATGCTGCTGGGCGCTGTACTGCTGCACCGACGCCTCCAGCTGTTCGAATCCCGCGGCCATGTGCTCGGGGTCCACCTGTGCGCGCAGCGCGGCGATCTGGTGCTTGAGGTCATGGGCGAGCCGCCCGATGGACTCGATGTTCTCCTTGGACTGCAGATACTCCTGATGTTGGCTTTTGAGCTGCGCGTTGATCGAGGCCAGCTCCATATTCGAGGCGAGACGGCGCGCCTGCTCCTGCTGCGCATACAGGATCACGAACCCGCATAGGTCCACCAGCGTGCGGATGTAGAACACCTCCTGCCCGATGGTGCCGGAGAACGGGGTGTTCGTGGAGACGAAGCTCAGATTGCTCATGGCAAAGGTGATCAGCGTGGTGGCCACCGTCATCACCGCGGCGGACAGGGTCGGCACCGTGGGCTGGGTCTGGCTGAAGTTGCCGCGTTCCACGTTGTAGGTGATCACGAAGCACAGACCGTAGGTCACAACGAGCAGGATGATGTTCTCCCACCATGTGGGCGAGCTGCCCAGCGCGTGCTCGGCGAATGTGGCGAGCTGCCAGTGCAATGAGGCGATGAGCTCGCCCAGGATGAAGGCGCGGGCCGTGATGTACAGGCCTTCGCGCTTGCCGGTGCCGATGGCCAGCATGATGATGCCGAACATGCCGATGGCCGCCAGACACATGCCGAAGATCCAGAACGGCAGAGACATGGTGCCCGCGAAGTACTGCAGCCCGATCAGCACCGGCAGGCCGAGCGCGGCGGTCAGGATCGTCCGCATCAACGGCACGCGCCGGTACAACGCGCAGATGTAGACCAAGCATCCCAGCCATTCGCTGATGGCCGTGTATAGGCGGGGGATGTCGGGCAGCGCGTTGACGATGGCGCCGGTCATTGCATGCCGCCCATGTAGTCCGCCAACGCCGTCAGGAACGTCTTCTTGCGCGGGCGGCTGATGCGCAGCCGCTCGCCGTTGGACATGACGCAGTCCTGGTCCTCCACCGCCGCCACGTACCGCAGGTTCACCAGATAGCAGGAGTTCGACCGGAAGAAGTCATGGTCGGCCAGCCTGGCCTCCAGGTCTTTCAGGGTACCGGTGATGGAGAGCTTGCCGCTGAGCGTGTGGATGATGATGGTGTGCCGGATCGATTCGATGTAGACGATGTCGGTCAGGTCCACGCGGATCTGTTTGGAGCCGGTTTCCACCAGCATCGAGTCGTTGGAATGGCGGCGCACCGTATCGATGGATCGTTTGAGTTCCTGGCTGAACGCGAACCACGGCACCGGTTTGAGCAGGTAGGACAGCGCCTGCACCTCGTATCCGCTGATGGCGTACTGCGGTGCCGCGGTGATGAAGACGATGACCACGCCGTCGTCGCGCTCGCGTACGCGCCGTGCGGCCTCCATGCCGTCCATCTGTTTCATCTCGATGTCGAGCAGCAGGATGTCATAGACGGGTGTGTAGTGTTCGACGAGCGACGTACCGTCGTTGAATGCGGATACGACGAACTGTTCGCCCTGCTCGCGCTGGTACCGGTTGAGATAATCGAGGATGAGCTGGCAGGCGGCGGGGTCGTCCTCGACCACACCGATTCGGATAGGACGCATACGTCATCGCCTCCTTCGCCACTCAACCCATCAAACAGCATACACGGTCGAGTGGTTGGACGGTAAGCCTGCACCCATACGAAAGGGCGGCGACC
>ENA-UOIW01001086-UOIW01001086.1-human-gut-metagenome-genome-assembly--contig:-P58-NODE-1086-length-17289-cov-25.803412_pt1 | contig 17289 bp, 8 predicted proteins | sample MGYA00242334_ERZ723881 | MGnify/ENA metagenome assembly ERZ723881 | reverse complement strand
CTTACCTCCATATACTTTCTGATAGAAGGTATTCCATTAGAACAAGGATTTAGACTTTCTTTTCCCAATATGTGGCAATGTTTTTATCGTGATAGAAGGTATTCCATTAGAACAAGGATTTAGACGCTCCGTCGGAATAACCCTTCTCACGAGCAACCGAGGATAGAAGGTATTCCATTAGAACAAGGATTTGGACGTAGATTTAACACTCCACTTACCTCCATATACTTTCTGATAGAAGGTATTCCATTAGAACAAGGATTTAGACACCAGCTGCTAAACTTTTCAGAATAGTCTTCATAATCGTGATAGAAGGCATTCCATTAGAATAAGGATTTAGACACAACATTCATAAAATAAGGACTATCGGCATCTCCCCGATAGAAAGTATTCCATTAGAATAAGGATTTAGACTGTACCACGCCTTTAATCTTGTTGGCGAGATACATGTAGATGATAGAAGGTATTCCATTAGAACAAGGATTTACATAAATAAGAAGTAGAATAAATGTCTGCAACTTTTCAATACAATTGCCAACTAAAAGCATGCGTATAGACAAACATGCGGAGATTATAAAAACAATAAAAAACGATGAAAGCAAAAAAGAAATTTTATGTAGTCGCCTACGACCTGAAAAGCGACCGGAACCGCAACAAAGTTGCTAAAATATTAGAGAAATACGGCATACGAGCCAATTTCAGTGTATTCGAATGCCTATTCACGGCTAAGCAGCTGGAAAGCGTAAAAGAACGCATCGGGCGCCTGATAGACAAACGGACAGACCGCATCATCTATTACCCCTTGTGCCTGGATTGCTATACGGGTATTTACCGGCAACCAGACAATACCACCCTGCCTACCTTGGTAAACATTTTATAAACAAGACCCAGGACCAACAAGCACAGCAGAAGTCTATTACATAACGATAAAAAAGCCAGTAAATAACTGTTCCTTTCATTTATTTTTTGTATATTCGCCACATTAAGTTTAATACTGTTCTGACAAGAAAACAAAAGGACCTTTACGATGAAAGTTGATAAAACATTTATCACCCTGCTGCTTGGTATCTTCTTCATAAGCATCGGAAGCGGCTCACTGCATGCCCAACAGGCAAAACCATCAACTATGCTGGAAAAAGATTACCCATACTTGTATGAAAAATTCGGGAATGAACTGAAAGCGCAAAAAGCCAATTATGTATTCGCCATTGACGTTTCGGGCACAATGAACCGATATGAAAACATCGTAGTGCCTGCCATGACCCAGTTTATCGAATCGTTAAGCAACGGGGATAATATCAGCATCATCCGTTTCGGGACAGACTCCAAAGTATCATTGGGAGGATTTTGCGACATAAGCAACGAGACACGCCAGTCGCTTAAGCAATACATCCGCACGCTATACCAACGCGACAAAGACCTTTACAGCTATACCGACCTAAACAGACTGCTCCAGCAACTGAACAAACAACTGCAAATACAGAAAAACGACTTGACATTTATTTTTATATTGACAGACTTTATCGACGATCCGGCTCCCAAGCATACACGCCTTACTGCCGCCTTGTGTAACACACACAGACAACGTCTGACGCCACGTGCCATAGACCATTCGATGTATATGTACGCCTTGCAACTGCCTGTAAACAAGCCTAACCAATTGCAATTATTCCGCACAGCTATCCCCGACAGTTATCATTTCGAAGAATTTTCCATCACTTCCCCGCAAGCCCTGAAAAGCTGGTTCGACCGGAAGAAAGACGAGATACAGCTGGACCGGTTCCGTGCCGTAATACAACGTGCCAATCTGCCCGTCGAACTCAAGGCAGTTCCCTATATCGACTGCGACGGCAACCTCAGCCTGGATGTGAACTGGCATCCCAACCGGCTGTTCGACAACCTGGTAATCAGAAACATCCATCTGCAACATACATCGGCATTCCGGGTTGAGACACAAAACTATCTACCGGCGTACATTCGTACATCTACACAGGAAAAGCTGGAAGCCGGACGCATCTGCCATGCCCGCTATGGCTTCCATCGGCTGAATGACACCTTGTGTATAGAGACCGTACTGCCTACACCGTATGATAACGAACTGCAGAAACTGGAAATCGACAAAAACGAACCGACAGCAAGGCTCCATGCCGAAGGATGGCTGTTCACCTTCTTCTTGCCTTTATGGCTATGCGCCGTAATAACGGCACTTGCCCTTATTTATCTGATACTGGTCATCAAAGCGGCTATCCGCAACTGTCGCCCACGCTGGAGGCTGAACGGGAACCTGGAAGTGACATACAGTTCGCAAACAATTGCCCGATATGAAATGGCGGGCGAAAAAAGCGTTTCGGTAGGATGCCACGGCCAACTGACCGTCAGCGCATACAACTGCGACTGGCAACTGGTATTCTTCCAAAAGACATTCAGCTGCTGGAAATTCTGGAAAAAGCCGAAATATAAAGTCACCATGGAACAAGGCAACTATTTCGAAACGGCAAACGGGACCTTCCAGCCGGGAGACATCACCGGCTTGTCGAAAGGCGACTTTGTACAGGTAGGGAATTTTCTTATCACCTGGAATTAACAATCAACATAAACCATAAATCGTACCACTATGACGGAAAGAAACATTTTCATCGGACTGGGAGGCTCGGGAGTGAATACCGTAGCCAACCTGAAATATAAAATCTATGCCAACCTCGACAAGCCGCATGCCTACAAGACGTTGAGCGAAAACTACAAGTTCTTATTCGTCGATACCGACCAAGCAGACATAAACAAACTGAACCAACAATCTGAATCGAAGTTCGAAGACGGACGCATACCGCTCATCGACCCGATAAACGAACTGATAAACCTGGGTACAGTCAACCCATCGAGCGTATACAAAGAAGCGAACGCAAAGGACCCGACAGAACGGACGGACATAGACAACGCTGTACTGGAAGCCTGCCCGAACAATCTTGCCAGAAACCTGAAAGCCTATCCGCTAAGCGACGGAGCCGGCGCTTTCCGGTATAACTCGCACATTGCCTTCGGGCTGATGGCGCACGATTTCGTCGGTCATCTGCAAGCAGCCATATCGCAACTGACCAATACACAAACCGCCGGATCCGAAAATGTAGCCTTGCGATACTGGGTAATAAGCAGCAGCAATGGCGGAACAGGCAGCGGCATCTTCAACGATGTGCTCTACCTGTTGAACATGTATCACAAGACCATCCGCCCGCACGAGGAGCCCAAAACCACCTTGGTGCTCTACATGCCCCGTGTCTACATCGATAAAAACCGCGGCGACTCTAAATACCTCTGCAATGCCGAAGCCGTCTTTCTGGAAATGAACGGCTACCAGGCTATGAGCTATTCGGGTAACCCGACTTACACAGAGAAAGCACACCGCATGCTTTTCCGTCCCGACAACCTGCAGGTACGGGCAAAAACCGAATATCATCCGTTTTCCAGCTGTATCCCTATCGACCTGCAGACAGAAAACGGCAACAACCTGATGAGCCCCCAGACAATGTATTCGAATACCGCCGAACTTCTCTTCTTCATTCACCAAAGCCAAGGACGGGATCCGCTTGCCTCGTCATTTAAAAGCGATGCAGACAATCACCTGGACGATGCTATCCGCGAAAATCCATTAGGCTTTCTGCAACCGATGGGCTATGTGGCTTTGCGTAAGCCGGAAGCCGATTTCGAACTGTATGTAGAGCACAGGCTTAAAACCGAAATACTGAACTACGGCCTGTTATCACCTTTCCCCGAAGAGATGGACCTGGAACAGGAAATCACGTCGCTGTATCAGCGTACAATCTATCAACCGCTTTTCGGCAACGAGCCAGACAGTTTCTCTTTTGCGGCAAGCAGCATTGTAAACAACCAAATCCAGCGTTCGTTTTCAAGCAATCTGCTAAAAGAGGACGACAAACCCCGCAAACGGCTGACTTCGGGCATTTCACAAGCTGCAGCCGACCGGGTGGTAAATAATTTCACAGCTGCCCTGAACGACCTTTTTGAAGGACGCACACAAGCAGGGAACAAAAACCATTCGCGCCGGAACGTATTAAAACAGATTGAAGAATCATTATGGAACTGGGTAGAAGACTATACGTTAAGATATGGCCTGAATTTTGTAAAAAGTGTCTTGGACGGACTGGACAACTATGCAACCGAACAACTGACAGATTACCTGTCGGGACCAAACCCCGAAAGCATCTCTTCGCTTTCGGAAAGCATCAAACATATCACCGAACAACTTCCCGAACTGAGGCAAAAAGCGGAAGAAATAACCTTCAGCGAACGTTTATGGGAAAGCAATGAACACGATGTGCGCAACTATTACAACAAATTACTGGAATATATACAAGCCAAAGGACGCCTGATACTGGCAGAAAAAAAGAACGAACTGCTTTCCGCCTTATGCAAGGGCGACAACGGCATCATAGACCGGATACGTTTCTATGTAGGCGACTTGCGTAAAGCCGCTTCTGACCTGGCTGAAAAGCCTCAGAAAGCTTACCAAGACCTGGCTCTCCACTTCGAAAGAGCCAGACTGGACATCACGACTGTCTATTTGCCGGACATCAGTACCTTTGTCAAAAACGGTACATGGTATCCGGACAACACATTCAGCAAGTTCTATGCCCGGATATTACAGCCAAGTTCACGATTTATCACGGGGCATGGGTTCGCTCCTGTCCGTACAGTGGCAGAAGACCGTGAACATTCGGTAGAAGCCTTCTTACTGAAAACCATCGAAAGCAACAAAAAGGCGTTGTGCAATAACGGATACTACACAGAAGAAGACGAAAACAGCCACTCTACCTTATTCTGTCCCAACCGCTGGTCGGACAATCCACAAAAAATCATCGAAGACTTATTGACTTACATCGAACAAACCTATCAGAACGAATACAAATCCGCCCTTGACTCAGAATGGTACGACCTGACCTTAGGTCATTTGTTCGAACGCCTCTCAGAAGATGAAAAGGACGAAATCCGCATCCGGCTGAATCCGCAATTGTTTTACAGTTACCGCACCAACCAAATAGACAACGGACGCGAATTCAAATACATTATCGCTCCTACACAGGAAATGGCTAAAACCATTTTCAACTATCAGGATGGTTCTGCAGGATGGAGATACGACCAGTCGTCATCTACCTGCGTGGCCTATATGCTGAAAGCCAAGATAGGCCTGCCTCTTTCCTCGTATACCCTTTATGACATCATCAAGCAGGAATACGACAAGAAAGAAGACAAAAGCATTTACCATACACACGCGGCATGGGGAGAATGCAACGGCGACTATCGACGCTTAAACATCACGCAAAAAACAGAAAAAGAACTGATTGCATTTGTCCAGTATCTGCTACTGAACGAATACACCCATCTCATTCCCGACCTCTTCTATGCTCCGGAACTGCAGTCTGAAAAAGGATTCTACAAACAGACTCCTTGCCTTATTATGGAAAACAGTATGGCTTTTGCCTCGGAAAAAGCCATAGAAATAATAAAAGACTACGTGGCACTACGATATGAGGACAACAGTTTTGATGAATATACCGCTACGGAAGCCGGTTTGCTCTATAGTGACGTCTATCAAAAATTCAAAGCATCGTTCATCGAAAACCGACACAAAGCTGCCATAAAAGCCTTGTTGCTCCAATTTGCGGAATCATCGGAAATGAAACACTTGTATAATAAAGTGAAAGATATCATGACACAAAAATTCGACCAACTATACCAGCAAGCCCGCCGGACAGACGAAAAGGATTTCTTGCTACGGATTATCCGTCTGCTTACAACTGATGAAACCTTGTCTGACTATGATAAATTTATGGAATGATTGCCGATATGAAGCCACTTTGGATTATCGATTTACGGACAAACAGAGCAGGAAGACTTGAAACCTGGCTGAACCATATCAATGAATGTGGAGAGCGGAAGTGGGTGTATACCCACTTCGACACCACCTTTGTGGCAAACAGCATAGAAACATTCCGTAAAATACAAGACCAACTTACCGCCGAAGCGCAAAAGCAGATAAACAAGCTGTTGAGCCAAAACGGCTTAAACAGCCATACCCTTCACATCTGCGTATTGGGTGACATCACCTCGGCACAAAGCCGGTCGTTATTGCCTTTCTTGGCTGTCATGCTCAGACGCAACTGGCAGAAAGTACTGCCCAATCACGTCAGCATGGGCATCGCTATCGGGACTTTATGCCACATACCCACAGACATCAACCAGCACACACAAGAAAAGCAGCGCGACTATGCACTTTTTCTGGAAGAACTATCGTTTCTTCACCAAAACATCGGCGGAGAGACGTATGACTATATGGTGATATACGGCGACATCCAGCCTATCGGGAAACAAACTTTTACAACCTTGGACAGTAACGGAAAGGAAGAGCTTATCTACCAATACCTTCTTAATATCTACGATACAGGGACCGACAGCCGTCTGTCCGCTTTTTCTTCCGGCAGCTCACACCTATTCTGCAACATGGGAGCAACTTCCTGCTTTTACGATACCGAATATATGCGGCAGCGTACGGCAAAAGAAATAGTAGACAAGCTGTTGCAACTATTCCGTCAAAAACAAGAAGAGGACAGTCTGCAACCGGAATTCGGCAACGATATGCAGCATGACAGACAATCCCTGATTGAAACCTGTTTCCTACCTCAATTTCTGAGCGGGCAAAACCTGCTACGAACTGTATCCTGTAATGATGCTGACATCACAGCCGACCTAAACAAAACCGACAATAAATGCCGTTTACATCCGATACGGGATTTTTGGAAACCCATGCTATATCCGGCTTACTACCTGGACTACTTACGGCATTTACCAGCCCAACTGAATGAATATCTCCACTTCTATACCAATTCTTTACAAAAACTGATAGAGCAGCGCATGCAGCATAACCGGGAAAAAGCTTTCGGAAACACCTGCCAAACAATCGACAGTATGCTAGACGAGTTCTGGAATAATCCCCAATATCATTATAAAACCTTAAGTGAGGCAGAAACGTTGCTTCATACCCTTACCAGCTTGGCTGAAACGGAACAAAATAAACTGAAAGAATCTATCAACGCATCGGACATATCCCCTATCCATATTCCAGACTTTCTGGCCTCGCATGTAAAAGAAATAGAACTCAGCGGAACAAATAATGACTTTCAGCGTGTATTAAAGAAACTGAAAGCCACATTAGAAAAAGAACCTACTTTTCTGGGAAGCATGGTGCGTTGTCTTTTGATAGGCATAACCGGCATTTTCTGCATATTGCCTTTATTGGAATTCCTGTCTCCTGACATCATCAATATAGGCAATGTTGAAGAGCACAGAACACTTTGGAAATCAATTATTTTTATTTCACCATTCCTTCTTTCGTTATGGTGGGGATTCAGCCGCCATTTCCGGCTGATAAAAAAACTGAAGAACCGCTTATGGACTTACTCCCTTCTCCAGCTGCAAGAACATCTGACAGTACCTTTAATGGAAGAAGCCCGGAATTATTACGAAAAGGTGAAACAATATTGTGAACAAAAACTGGCTGAATATGAACGCTTGCGCAACAGTTGCAAGGCGTCTTTTGAGATAACAAGCCAAAAATACATAGAAACGCTCTTCAATCACTCGATTGATGAATTCATAAAAGACAAATCGTTGCTTGACGAAAAGATAAAAATTGATCAGGTCCAAGCCAATGTCGGCCAACTGACAGAAAAGCAATTGTATCAATTGTTGGCTTCTGTCATCATATCTAAAGAAGCAGACTTTGTCAGCGAGATTCCGGAAGACGAACAAACTTTACAACAGAAAGTCCAAAAAGAAATAAACAGACTTTTTTCGAATATACAAAAACGTATTGTCCTCCCTATTCATACGAATATACAAAGCTTGTGTGAAAAATGTTTTTCACTTGCAGACTGGAAAACCATTTGTGAACAAGCCTTCCCGGTGGGAATCTTTGCCGATAACACTTCTCATAATGAAGTATGCATTCTCAGAATTTCCAGCCCGATAACACTCAACATGGAAACGGCCAACATAAAACAGGAAATCGATACCGAAGGAAATCCATTCATGCTATTTGTCACCGAATGTCAATACATGGACAGTTTACTTCTTTCCCAATTTTTATCGGAAACCACCTTTGACTATTATACCGACTACCGTACGGAACTGACATGCTACTATACTTTTTATGACCATGAACTCAAACGGGGGGCTAAATTCAGAAATGTGTCAATCGGATATGAACGACTACATACAATTGACCAAATTCTGAACGATTAATAATAAAAAGGAGGACACACAGATGACAAATATCATAACAGGGATTTTCATAACAGCCATTATCGGACTATTGCTCTATCTCATAAAAAAGACAATAGAACTTTTTGCCCATAAATGCAAGATTTATCTATATGATAATGAACGAAAGCGACACTATTGGGGATACGTGAAATATGACCGCATACGACAAAAATACTGTGTTTTCGGGCAAACAGGAGAAAACATAAACTGTTGCATCGGAGAAGTGCAGGTACACGAAGACGGTTTTGCCTGGGTCAACTGCTGGAAAAACGGTTATTCACTCGATGAAATGCCTTGTGAACTGGGCTATATAGACACCGACAAAAACATATTCGACACGACCTCCAAACAAATAGGAATAATCCAACCGGACGCAAACGGAATAACCCGATGGTACGAGCTACACCTGAAACGCCGGGCTGAAGTATTTAAGGTCCATGCGCCTAACGCTCCCTTCGCACAATGTGTAGAAACCGGACGGTTTCATGCAAAAACTCCTACCGAACATTCACTAATAGGCAGAGCTGCGGCATTTATTCTGCTCTACCAACATCAAGGTTATTTGAAACCGCAAGCAGAAGAAAGCACTGTACAAATATATACTTGGAAAGATACAGCACTATTAGCTGCTGTCGTATTCATGGGTATTTATGGACTGATTCATTTGACGTTAAAATCATCAACATACGTCTTGTTTCCTTTATTGGGACAACGACTTTCTTTTTTGGCAGGAATGACTTTACTCTACTTCCTGCTATGGGCAATCATTCGAGAAATAAAAATAGAGTTATCACTTAACGAGAAAAACATAGGCTGGTGGCTCGCTTTGTGGGGAAGCAATGTGGGATTGCACAGGCAGAACAGCCTCATCCAGCTTTTCACCGCAATCAGCCTGTCTCTGTCACTGTTCCTATTCGAAGGTGAAGCTTCGCCAATGTTACTGGCATTGCTCATAGGAGTCAGCGTAAACCGACAAGCATACCCTAAACGTATATGGGATGTCCAGACACGTTTCGTTTATCTCCCGAATACGACTTTAACTCCTCCGGCAGATGAAGGCGAAACCGTACGCCAATATGAATGGGAACTTGATTCACCTAACAGACAACACCTTACAGCCAAACTGGAATTGCATTTCAACGAAACGGACATACAAACATTACGTATCCGGAATCCTTTCAGATATGGTAACGATTTCTATCACCACGTAGAAAAAATGCTTAAAGAAAACCTGGATACACGCCATTTGCAAATCATAAACCATTACATTGCGACATTAAGCAATGAATACCAATTAACCATGCTGGAATCCATACAATTCATTCTGGATTTTGTGCAAGAACCTAACATCCGCTATGCGTATGACGAAGAAAGCACCTCTTTTCCTGAATATGTACGCTATCCCGACGAAACGCTTTATGATAAGACCGGTGATTGTGACTGTAAGGCGATGCTGGCTGTTTACTTATTTCATAACGCCGGTCTAAAAACACTATATCTTGCCTCACAAACACATGCAGCTGTAGCCGTGGAATGCGACCCGGAATGGTTCGGCAATTGGGAAAATCCTTATATATCCAAAGGATTATTATTGCATAAAGGTAAACACTATTATTTTTGTGAAACCACCGGAGACAATTTCAGAGTGGGAGACACCAGTGATGATTTATCCAAGTTTACCTATATCGTAGAAATATAAGACATATACTTTGTATTTAACCATACAAAAGAAAATGTGCTTCATGACGACTCAAAATGATATAAAATCTCATGCACAAACCTAAAAAAATCTTACCTTTGCAGACAACGATTCATTCATAAAACACGAAAAAACATGGGTTTATTATCTGCAATCTTCGGCGGAAGCAAGTCCGAAGAAAACCAACAAGAGAAACAGGAACAAAAGAATTTTGAGATTTTGAAATACGACGGCATACGGGCACGCAACATGAACCAGCTGAATTACGCGGTGAAATGCCTCGAACAGGCAGCCGCACTGCGCGACGATGCCGAAACGCTTCAGTTTCTTGCCGATGTCTATGTAAAGCTACAACGCATGGACGATGCCCGGATCACACTCGACCGGCTGACCGGACTGGAACCTGAAAATGTACAGGCACGCTTGTTTCTTGCCAATGTCTGCTTCGCACAAGAAGATTACGACAACATGGACAAAGCCTGCCAGGAAGCCATCAGGCTGGATGCAGACAACGCCAATGCCTATTATCTGGCAGCCAAAGCCGCCCACGGCATGCACAACGACCTGCAAGCTATCGTGATGTCGACCAAAGCCATTGCCCTGAACGAAAGCTTCGTGGCAGCCTACCAGCTCCGTGCCGAGGTGTTATGGGACATGAGGCAAGCGAAAGAAGCCTTAGAGGATGTAGAGCATATTCTGGCTGGCAATCCGGACGAAGAAGATGCCCTGCTGCTAAAAAGCACTATCAAAGCTGCTTTGGGTGAAACCGATGAAGCCAGCCAGTGCCTGGACAAAGTGATGGAAGCTAACCCGTTCAACGAAAAAGCTTACCTGCTGAAAGGAGAAATGCTTTGCGGGCAGAAAGCGTTCGATAAAGCTGTCGAATTGTATTCGGACGCACTGGAACTGATGCCGGAGAACGCTGTCTTCTACCAAGAGCGCGGACGTGTCCGCCTATTGAATGGTGATAAAGAAGGCTCTCTCGAAGACATGAAGAAAGCTATTGAATTGAATCCGGAAAGTGAACTTCAAATCAACGGAGAATTCAAAAACTAATCCCGTATTGAATACAGAGGCACAGAGATTTAAATATTCAAGATCAATAAAGCCGGCGCGCATCCCTGCGAACCGGCTTTTTAAGATTACTATTTTAAGTAAAATGTGTGTGAGGACGCTTCCTCACGGTTTTGATAGAGATATAAATCAAGTCCTTAACGGACTTAATGAGTTTGTCTATTGGCCATTGTTCACCACGTCACGGACACAACGAACTTGATTTTCCCGATTATCATCACGCGAGGTATTAGTACTGGTTAATACCATTACCGGACTATTGTAAGCAAACCCCGGACGATCAATACCATGAAAAATAGTATGACCATTAAAACTGAATCGTGTAGAACACCATAAATTCGTATCTGTCAAGTCCGATCCCATACGTGTATACATCAACATCAATTCACGCTGATTAGGAATGCGATAACCACTGGGACATAAAAGAACTCTATTTATCGTTCCAAAGCCCCATTTTGTTATGCTTCCCTGATTATATTCATTTTCCCATCTACGACCTACTGCGCCCTCAGTGGTCATAGACGAAGCGACTTCAAAACCACCTACATAAGGCTTGTTCATATTCGTAGTGCCACGTTCTGTATGATACGGCAATTCAGTACCTTCATCATAGGCAGTACGTTTCGCACGACTTGCCAGATAAGTGACATCTATCGTCCGAGTTGTATTATCATATTCAGCAAACGGTTGTGGCTCTTCTGCCATATCATCCAAACTAAGTCCCAAATAACGAATACAACGATAATAATATTTGGTACCATTTTCATTCTCTTCGTTATTGTCATTCTTTGAAGAATAACTATACGATCCTCTTGACGCGCCTTCTTCTGCCCAAATAACAAATGGATTCCTATATCCATCGTAGTAAGAACTGCTCGCCACATGTAAGCGTTGTGCCGAGGTCGTACTTCCTTGATACAGCTTAGCACTCGCAGGCATGGCATCCTCACCTATCCATAAGTCTGTCAATTCATCTACAGAAGCCAAAAACCAACGCACTTCCTCAGGCTGTATGATATTATCTCCATTCAGGTCACGATTACGGATCATACAAGCGTGCCAAATATCTCTATAATCAGACTTTAATTCTTCTCCGCTTGGGTTGTTCAAGGCATCATCTGTCCGATTTAGAACGTTACCCCACTTCACTTTTGCACTTTTTCCCTCACTATCAACAAAAAACATCAAAGTATTAACACGTCCGTTACTATTGGTATTATAATAAGACTTACCATCAACCGTAAAAGAGCCACTGCTGGCAGCCAAAGAAGATGAAACGGCCGTTACAGGAGTTGCTTCCAATACGCCACCTTCGATAATTGTTTCTGTTCCCCAAGCAGAATCCAAGTGGTCAGCCTGCTCATTGTACATAGTATAAACCGGACTTTGAGAGAAAGTGACAACACTTTCAGTCCATGTGGAATTACCGTCATCACTGTAAATTACACCTCCTGTACAGATATGCATCAAGCGAGAAGAACCATTTACCACTTCTTTCCACAATTTCAGGCGTTCCTCATCCCCAGGTTCATCACCCAATGAACGTGGATCTATATAATCTTCTGTCCTTGGATCATAACGATAAATATATTCATCAATAAAAGCGGTAATATACACACGCTCTTCCTCTATACCTTGATCATTCTTTTCTGTTACAAAGAGTGGGCTATTTTCTTTATTCGCCTCTATTCGGAGATGATTCAGCAATTGATTGATATCTCGTAAACAAGCGTCATCTGTTAAATAAGAAGCATAATCTTCATAAAAATTATTTGTAGGTATATTACTTTTCCAATTTCCTCTCTTTAAAACATTATTTGATGAATTCCCTTCATCATTATATGCATCAGAAGAATTCTCAGAGAAAGCGGACAGACCACCGTCATAGGCGTCGTATCCGGGAAATTTTACCATATTAACCCTTTGACCATCTATTGGAGAAGTAATGCCTGTACTCCCTTTTCCTATTCCAAATTCAGAATTTACAGCAAACAGAATCCATTTATAATCTTTCAACGAAGTTGTGCGTGCGTCATTTGTCTTGATGCCATTATCAAATGGAGTCTGAATCACCCATGATAATCCCTCTTTCAATGCATCTTTTGTCAAATAGAATAAAGCACGCCCATAGTGACTGTCTATCGACTTCACTTGCGCACCGGCAATAATAACATCTCCCTCATATCCCGGACGCGTTTCTTTATCATCCTGAACTTCTACGCGGATTGAGTTTACTCCTGTAATAGTAATCGTGTAAGTGTAATGAACATTACGGGAAACGGTATAATTATTTACTTTTTCCGGATTGTTATAATCTTCTTCTCGATTACCTGTCTCACCCAAATGAACTGTATACGAAACAGACGCATTCACCCATTGCTGTATGCCATTTTTCTTACGTTGATAAGAAAGATCTCCGGTAAATACTACGTATGTAGAGGTAGCCGGGGCATATTTGAATTCTCCATTTTCTTCAGTCACTTGAGGATTATTTGGATCTGTTACCGATGTTTTTTCCTGTTTTTCACGTAACACATAAAGATTATCAACCTCGTTAGATTCGGCCACATTCTCATCAATGTAATTGTCTGCACCATTTAACACATTCTGACGGCTTTCAAACATATAAAAATTAAAAGACATATCGTCAGCCGAACTTGAATCAAAACTATTACCTACCACACTATGTGAATATCCGGTGCCGGAATCTTCATCATTTGGCAGCAAATAAGTACCGTTCGGAACATTATATACAGTAAAGCCGGTAGGAGTAAATTGCAAATTAGAAACATCTGTCACATCTTCCTCATCACTCAAATTTCCTAATTTTATTTGAAATGTAATTTTGGCATCTGCACGATTCAAATCGATATTGGTTATCGATTTACCGGATTGTCTGTCATAAATTCCATTGTCCGTAGTGATATCTACTGTCAATACACGTGTCATCAAAAAAGAAGTTCGATTTAAGTTGCCGGGAGTATCCATCGTTTCCGTCAAAGCTTCCAAATTTTCTAAACTGGTAATTCCGGGAAACTGATTGGCTATAGTCGTGCTTGGATTAGCTATGCCAACCAATGTCTTATTTGCACCACTATTTGTATTCAACGTAAAACTCTTAGTAGTAATTTCGTTTTCGGTAAGTTGCTTTATTCCACCATCCAATGTACCATCACTATTAAACACGAAAATATAAAGAGAATGAACGGCTTCTTCTGTTTCCGATGTTTGCTCTACGCGCGTTTGTACGGATTGTTTTCCCGCAGAAAAGCCCAAAGAAATTTCAACAGGTTTCCCTTCAACAATACTTAGACTCTCTTTTACAATATCTTCATCGGTACAAGCGACTAACACTATCATTGTCAGTGCTATATTAATTAATATATGTATCAGTTTTTTCATATTCTATGCCATTAACTTATTCCATTAATCTACAGCAGGAGGTACTATTCCTTCATCCTGCCACCCATTTACGCTATAAGTCAAATTTGTCAACACTACCGGCTCTTTCTCCGGACCTCCTTCCCGATCTATCGTCACCGTAATATCATAAATATAATTGCGCTGCAGACGGTAAAGGTCTTTGTACGTATCCGCATCAATCCCTATTTCGTCATTATTTTCCGGAAGCTGGTAATTGACAGGAACTTTGTAATACCATTCTTTTTCGCCGAAAGGTGCTTTCAGTAAGATATAGGTCTGCTTCTCCGGATCTATCGGAGCGTCTGTATAGATTTGATCACCGTCTACAACCGTTCCTCCGCTAATATCCGGATTTGACTCTGAACTTGCATTTGACTTATACCAATCGTTGGCATACGAATAGAGCACTAACTTTCCATCTTGCTGCATAGTCTCTGCACCTGTTGCCGGAATCATTCCGTCTTCCGCAGTGCTGGAAGTGGTCTGTAAGATAGCATTATTCGATGCTAAAAAATCGGTCTCTCCTTCTTCCAATACCGCTGAGTTTGGCGCATAATTGACAAACTGATATGCGTAAGAAGCATTAGCATCAGACTCATTGTTTACAGTCAAACGAATCTTAGCAAGCGCGCGTTTCAAATCTACCTGAATCGTGGCATCGTTTCCGTTTCGGGATAATGTCCCTTTTCCATCCATCAGGAAAGACGTTTGTATTGCATTGCAGGTCAAGTTCTCTACATAAGCTTTCTGCAAGTCTGACAAAGTCGTGATATCTGCCACATTCGAACAGTTTGCTATCAGATAGATTTGGTCATTATCCGCTATATCCGCAGGAGAGAGGTCGTCTATCGCAAAAGTCCAAGTATTATAAGTGCCATTTTGTGCATCTTCTACATTAGGTTCATTTACCTTATGTATAGTTTCGCCTCCATCAGCCGAGAAGATGAACAAGTCCAATCGGTTGATGGTGTTTTCGTTCAACGCATTATCGCCTGCTTCGGTTCTGGACTGCACGGCACCGCTGATGGCATAAGACAAGGTGACTTGTCCTGTTCCTTCTGCGGAAGTGCCCGGCTGTATGTCGTCTGTACACGAACCGAACAGTCCGCATACGGCAGGCAGGCTTATTAATAAATATCGTATGTATGTTTTCATATTCCGCATTCTCTTTTAATTGTTATCACTGCTATTACCGTTCCACCAAGTTTTAATGGAATGATTGCTTGGCAATTCGTTAATTAAGTCGTCAAAGCCTTTATTCTGTACTGCTTTTAATTGCCAAATACGAATATATTTATCATCTCCTCCGGCAAAACGACGGTTATCTTTCCAATGGCTATTTGTCACTTGTTCATCCGAAGCATTGATGTCCAATATATATTCATTTTCGCCATCTAATGAAACAGTGATATAAAAATCTACATATACTCCTGTTCCTTCATTTTCAAGTTCATCAAATAGATTACCCCAAGGGGCAATATTGGTAAGATTCCCAAAATCAGTATTCGTCCATGGATGTGTTGCTGTAATTTGAATCTGATAAGCATCATCACGAGCTATCCCAGTCGTAACATTAAACCGATCATTGGAACCATCACCATCACTATCATATTGCCCCTTGCCGAACCGGAAATTATTATTCCCATTTGGCTCTCTCAGATAGGCTTTCCATACTGCACCTTTAGGTTCTGTCAGTTTAAAAGAAAAGCCAGCATAAGAAGGAGAATTCCTCAATCCATCGTGATCGTTCTTATCGTTCTCTCCATTATCTATATCTTCATATCGCGGATAAAGCACATAACAATAAGCAGCCTCTTCATCTCCTTCAGTAGCATCTGTATATTTAGGATTTCTATTGTACGCAGCAATTTGGAATTTCACATCCCATCCGATAGCAGATGATTCATTTTCCCACTGCAAGGCTAAGTAGTCCAGCTCCAAGATGCCACCTTTTACCGTTCCCGTTATCACTATATAATGGTTGCGGATAACGTTTTCCTTCAATTCAACTTCAGCTGTTTTTACTTCTGCAGTACCCAATGTATAGCTGATGGTTACCTTCATTGTATTAGCTGTTGCTTCGAAGAGGTAGTAATCATCAGTTGAGGAAGCGATTCGATTCAATCTGTCTATATACTCTTGTGCGTCTTCAGTCCCGCTATTGCCTCGTTTCAAGGTTGCTCCATTTGATAAGGCAAGGATTTCGTCTGTAGGTGGAGTGATGGTTACGCTGCTTGTTCCGGCTCCTGTCGGCACATTAGCACTATTTGGCCGAGTATCTTTATTCGCATATGTCACTTCATCCGGGAATACATAGCCTTGGTTGATTGCTCCGGATACAGTGATATCGGTTATTTCGACTTCGGTGCTTTCGCTTTCTTTGGCAAAGAAGCAGGCGATTTTGGCTACTCCTCTTTCTAAAGGAAGCTTAGCGTTTGCATCATAGCCGCCGGATAAATCAGCTACAGGGATATCTTTTATGATGCGGCTCATCAGTAAACCCTTACTTGCCAAATCACCAGATGTATTGTTTTCTGGTTTTTCATTGAATGTCGCGTCTTCCAATGTGCTTCGGGTTGAAGTGGCACCCAGTTCTTCTACCGAACTCTTGTTTGTTATTACATAAATATCTACAGTGGTTATCTCTTCAGGGATAGTCAGCTCGGTACGGAGTTCACCATCAGCGGTATAGCGTTCGGCATCGTCGATATGCTTGTAGGCGGCAGCAGTTGCGTTATCATCTGTTGCATTGCTGCTGT
>ENA-UOIW01001078-UOIW01001078.1-human-gut-metagenome-genome-assembly--contig:-P58-NODE-1078-length-17381-cov-8.170207_pt1 | contig 17381 bp, 15 predicted proteins | sample MGYA00242334_ERZ723881 | MGnify/ENA metagenome assembly ERZ723881 | reverse complement strand
GAGATGGACAACCACTTCGAGGTCATGTGGGATCTGTTCCACTCCATCCCCTCCATCGAGACGGAGGGCGTCAGCGTACTGGACGAGTATTACTGGCTGAACAAGGCTGACCCCAACTACTCCCTGTGCCGCGCCACCGTCAACCGCGGCGAGGACGCCCACACCGACGGCAAGTTCGACATTTCCGACAAGGGCGCGATGGAGATCATGAAGCTGTTCTTCACCCCCAACGAGGACCTGCAGGACAAGCGCATCACCGATTTCTTCGACGATGAGGTGTTCAACTCCAACTTCTGGCTGTACTGGCGCACCATGTTCGCCTTTGAAAACTGGCACAGCGCGCTGGAGATGAAGCTGTATATCCAGCGGTATATCCACCACATCGGCGGCCTGCCCGACTTCACCGCCCTGCGCTTCACCAAGTACAACCAGTATGAGTCCATGATACTGCCCATGGTCAAGTATCTGCAGGGCTTCGGCGTCCAGTTCCACTACGGCGTGCAGGTGACCAACGTGGAATTTGACTGCTCCGACCCCCAGCACAAGCTGGCCAGGCGCATCGACATCATCGAGAACGGCGAAAAGGGCGGCATTGACCTGACGGAGAACGACCTGGTGTTCATCACCAACGGCGGCTGCGTGGAGAATTCCTCCATGGGCAGCCAGAACACCCCCGCACCCTACAACACCGAGATCAAGGAGGGCGGCGGCTGGGATATGTGGCGGAAGATCGCCGCCCAAGATCCCGACTTCGGCCATCCCGACAAGTTCTGCTACGACCCGGAGCAGACCAACTGGATGAGCGCCACAGTGGAGACGCTGGACCAGCGCATCATCCCCTATATCAAGAACATCTGCAAGCGCGACCCGTTTACCGGCAAGGTGGTCACCGGCGGCATCGTCACCGTGAAGGACTCCAGCTGGCTCATGAGCTGGACCATCAACCGCCAGCCCCAGTTCCGCGAGCAGCCCAAGGATCACTGCCTGGTGTGGGTCTACTCTCTGTTCACCGACAAGCCCGGCGACTATGTGAAGAAGCCCATGCGGGAGTGCACCGGCAAGGAGATCTGCATGGAGTGGCTGTACCACATCGGCGTGCCGGAGGATCAGATCGAGGACATGGCCGAAAACAGCGCCAACACCGTGCCGGTGATGATGCCGTATATCGACGCGTTCTTCATGCCCCGTGCCTACGGCGACCGGCCCAAGGTCGTGCCCGACGGCAGTGTGAACTTCGCCTTCCTGGGCCAGTTCGCCGAGACGCCCAGGGACACCATCTTCACCACCGAGTATTCCATGCGCACCGGCATGGAGGCCGTGTACACCCTGCTGAACGTGGACCGCGGCGTGCCGGAGGTCTGGGGCAGCGTGTATGATGTCCGTGATCTGCTGGATGCCACGGTGAAGCTGCGGGACGGCAAGTCTCCCACCGACATGGACCTGAACCTGGTGGAGAAGCTGGCGCTGAAGAAGGCGCTGAGCAAGATCGAGGGCACTGACATCGAAAAGCTGCTGAAGGAGTATCACATCCTCTGATGCCCCATGCCGCGCTGCGCAAGAGGGAAGACCGCCGACAGCGGTCTTCCCTCTTTATGTTCGTCTATCTTATTTCCTCCGGTCCGCCTCGATGAGCAGCTTCAGAGCCTCCACGCCCACCTGCACGGCAGAGGTGGTGTCCTCGCTCATGTCCTGGTCCAGCCCGGCCTTCTCCCGCTCCTGATTCCACACCACGTGGAAGCAGCTGCCGCAGCGGCATTTCAGCGCGTCCGCCACCACGAACAGCGCCGCGGACTCCATCTCGCTGGCCTTGACGCCCAGGCGCTTCCATGCCTCCCACTTGTTCAGCAGCTCGTAGGACACGGGCATCTTCGTGGGGCTGTGCTGGCCGTAGAACGCGTCCTTGCACTGGACCACGCCTACCTGGGTGCGCTTGCCCAGCGCTTTCGCCGCCTGCACCAGCGCCGTCGTCACCTCAAAGCTGGCCACAGCGGGGTACTCGATGGGCGCATACTCCCGGCTGGTATGCTCAAAACGGATCGCTCCGGTGGCCACCACCACGTCGCCGCTGCGGACATCCAGATCAATGCCGCCGCACGTGCCCACGCGGAGGAAGGTGTCCGCGCCGATGTTGTGCAGCTCCTCCATGGCGATGGAGGCGGACGGCCCGCCGATACCGGTGGAGCAGACGGACACCTTCTCCCCCAGCAGCGTGCCGGTGTAGACGGTGTACTCCCGGTTGCTGGACACAAAATGCGCGTCGTCAAACAGCGCGGCGATCTTCTCGCAGCGGCCCGGGTCGCCGGGCAGGATGACGTAGCGGCCCACATCGCCCTCCATACAGTGGATATGATACTGTTTTTCCAGCGTTTGCATCGTATATGTCCTCCTTTTGACAGGTTCAAATTTGATAAGTGTCTTTGATTATATCCCAGACCGCGCCAAAAAGCAACGGCGCAAAAGGCAAAAAGTGTCGCGGCTACAAACGGCGTATCGGCAGATACTACATCCGGCGACAAGATCGCACACGGAGGGAAAAGGAGGACATGACCATGGAAAAACGTATTTGCGCGCTGGCGGCGGCGCTGATCCTGGCGCTGACGCTGACGGCCTGCGGTGACACGGGCAGCACCAAGCCCGACACCAGCAAAGACCCCGACACCACACCTAACGGCAGCGCCAGCACCCAGCCAAACACCAACGGCGCTGTTCCCGGCGATGATCCGGAGCGCGTGGACGGCAGCGACGCTTCCGCCGCCGCGGAAACACGGATGGGCCGCAGCGCGGCCCGGCGCAGCCGTGACGCCGCCGCCTTTGACAGCGACTATCAGGAGATGCTGCACAACGGGCGGGTGACGGACACAGACGGCTTTTTGGACAACGACCGGTAACGGGCTGAAAAAGGAACGTCGGCGACGTTCCTTTTTCAGCATTCTTTTTCATTATGTATCCCCTTGCATTTTCAAAAAAATGGGATATGATATAGGTGAAAAAATATGAGCCGCTCCGGCGGCGGAGAAAAGAAGGTTTTCACTATGACAAAAATCGACATTGTATCCGGCTTTTTGGGCGCCGGCAAGACGACCCTGATCAAGAAGCTGCTGGCGGAGGCGTTCCAGGGCGAGAAGCTGGTGCTCATCGAGAACGAGTTCGGCGAGATCAGCATCGACGGCGGCTTCCTGAAGGACAGCGGCGTGCAGATCAGCGAGATGTCCTCCGGCTGCATCTGCTGCTCTCTGGTGGGCGACTTCAACAAGGCGCTGAAGGAGGTCCACGAGCAGTTCCACCCCGACCGCATCCTCATCGAGCCCTCCGGGGTGGGTAAGCTCAGTGACGTGATCGTGGCGGTGGAGAACACCGTCAAGGACGTGCCGGATATGAAGCTGAACAGCTTCGTTACCGTGGCCGACGCCACCAAGGTCAAGATCTACATGAAGAACTTCGGCGAGTTCTACAACAACCAGATCGAGTCCGCCGGGACGATCATCCTCAGCCGGACGCAGAAGCTGAGCCAGGAGAAGCTGGAGGCCGCCGTGGCCCTGCTGCGGGAGAAGAATCCCAACGCCGCCATCCTGACCACCCCCTGGGACGTACTGGACGGCGAGACCATCCTCAGCGCCATCGAGAAGGTTTCGCTGGCCGACGAGCTGCTGGCCCGGATGCAGGCCGAGCACGCGGCGGACGAGGCGGAGCATGAGCACGAGCATCATCACCACCATGACCACGATGATGACCACGACCACTGCTGCCACCATGACCACGATGATGACGACGATGACGACGATGACGGCCACGACCACTGCCACCATCATGACGATGACGATGATCACGACGAGCATGACCATGACCACGAGCATCACCACCATCACCATGACGGTGAGGAGTGCGACGATCCCCACTGCGGCTGCCACCATCACCATCATCACGCCGACGAGGTGTTCACCAGCTGGGGCGTGGAGACGGTGAAGACCTTCACCGAGGGCGATCTGGAGCGCATCCTCTCCGCCCTGGACAGCGGCGAATACGGCGCGATCCTCCGGGCCAAGGGCATCGTTCCCGCCGCCGACGGCGGCCAGTGGCTGCACTTCGACTTTGTGCCCGAGGAGCATCAGGTGCGCCGCGGCCCGGCGGACTACACGGGCCGGCTGTGCGTTATCGGCGCGGAGCTGAAGGAGGCCAAGCTGGCGGAGCTGTTCGGCCTGTAAGACAAGGAGCGACTGTATGGATATTCCTGTTTACCTTATCGCCGGCTTTCTGGACGCCGGCAAGACCAGCTTCATCAACGGCATTTTGCAGGACGGCTTTGCCGCCGAGGACCGCACGCTGCTGCTGCGGTGCGAGGAGGGCGAAACGGACTACGACCCCCATGTGCTGAGCAACGTGTTCACCTACACCATCGACGAGCCGGAGCAGATGACGCCGGACTTCTTCAAGAGGCTGGAAAAGCAGTACCGGCCCAAGCAGGTCATTATCGAGTACAACGGTATGTGGAGCATGGAGACGCTGTACCGGGAGGGTCTGCCCGCCAACTGGATCTTATATCAGATCATGTGCCTGGTGGACGCCGGCACCTTTGAGATGTACGTGAAGAACATGGGCCAGCTGATGATGGAGAAGATCACCAACGCAGATATGCTCATCTTCAACCGCTGCAATGAAGAGCTGCGGAAGCAGCTCCGCAGCCGCAACCTGCGGATGGTGAACCGCCGGGCGGACATCTATCTGGAGAATGCCGACGGCACCAGCGAGGAATACGTCACGCCGGAGATGTCCCCCTTTGATCTCAGCAGCGGCAAGCTGGACGTGCCCGACAACGACTACGGTATCTGGTATGTGGACATGATGGACAATCCGGATCGCTATCAGGGCGTGGAGGTGTCCTTCAAGGCTATCATGTGCCACTCCAAGAAGTTCAAGGGGGTCCACTGCCCGGGCCGGTTCGCCATGGTGTGCTGTGACAAGGACATGCAGTTCCTGGCGCTGGTGTGCCGGGGCGAGGGGCTGGAGAACTTCAAGGACAAGCAGTGGGTGAAGATCCACGCCACGGTGAAAAAGGAGAAATGCGACGCCTACCAGGGCGAAGGCCCGGTGCTGTACGTCACCGACATTGCCGCCACCACCAAGCCCGATCCGGAGCTGGTGTCTTTCTGACAACGGGTTGTATAATCGCAATAAAAAATGACGTTCTGTATTCGCAGAACGTCATTTTTTATTGCAGCGTAATTCGTCGGGCGTCCCCGTCCCGCAGGGCTACCACCGTGTCCAGCACGCCGTAGGCGGTGCTGCCGCCGAAGGGCGCGCGGTGCAGGGCCGTCACGGTGCTGCCGGGGAGAAACCCCAACTCCCGCAGCCGCCGCAGCATGGCGGGCGGAAAATTCAGCGCCGCCACGCGGCCCTGCTCCCCCGGGGACAGCGTATCCAAAGTCCTCGCCACGGGCAAAGACCTCCTTCTTCTGTACCATCGATCGACAAGGGCAGACCTTATCGATCGATGGTATCTGTGCCAGTGTATGCGCGGCCTCATTTCAGGGTGACGCTGTTGTGCAGCACCGTGGCGCTGTATAGGAACAGCACGTCGGCCTCGACGGGGATGTCCATAACCCGGCCCAGCAGGTCGCTGGCCAGATAGCGGATGTCCACGGCGTACACCGTACCATAGCCCTCCGCCAGCAGCGGGATCAGGCTGCTGCCGAAGGAGTCCCGGAACACGATAAGGGTGCGCTCGTTCTCCGCCGCCGGGTTCTCGATGCGCAGCAGGGACTTGCTGCCACCCAGGAACAGATCGTAGGGCGCGGTCTGGGCGGCGGCGAAGTCGTACACGCCGCCGGCGCTGTCCGTCTCGTAGTCGTAGACGGTGCAGCCCTCCAGCACGTCATCCGTCAGGTAGGACAGCGTGTCCGCCGCCAGCGTCTCCGCCGTCTTTCCCCAGTAGCTGCCATGGAATTCCCCGGCCAGGGCGCAGAGCGTCTCCTCCCGGTCCTCCGGCAGCGTTACGTCCAAGGCCTCTGCCAGCCTTTGGGCCACCGGCAGCAGTGTCTCCTGCCGCCAGTGGGGATCGGTGCGGTAATAGTTCTCCAGCGTCAGCAGGGACGCGATGTCCACCGCCTGTACCGGCAGCCGGGCGGCCAGCCAGTCCGCCGTTTCCGAAGCATCGGCGGGGACATAGCCCTCCGGCGGCCGAGTGAACTGGGCCTTGTCCGGCACAACGGACAGGCAAAAGCGATAGCCGCTGCCCCCGAAATACGTCTCGATGAGGTGCTGGAAGCGGTGGGCCGCCAGCTCCAGGGACTTCTCGTCCCAGGGCGCATCCGTGGCGGCGGCATAGCCCTCGTAGACGTACACCCCGTCCGCCGTATCCCTTCGGGGCGAGGTGGGCAGCCGGGCAGCGCCCAGGGCCATCACCGCCGCCAGCAGGAGAAATGCGGCCCGCTGCGCCCAGCGCATCACTGAATGGCCTCGTCGTAGGCGGCGTGGACGCCGTAGATGCCGTTCAGGTGAGTCATAAAGGTATCTATCAGATCCTCCGCGCCGAAGACGACCACCACATACTCATCTACCACGGCCACGACCAGCTTGTCGGGGAAGCCGCACATCCACTGACGCTGCATGATGTTGTCCCGCAGCTGCTGTGCCAGCTCAGCAGTGTCGCCGGTGGCATGGTAAGCGGCGGCGGTGAAGGTGTTGGCGTTCATCATGTGGACAAGGGACGCGGCCTCGTCCACCGCAGCAGTTTCCGGCAGACCCAGCTCGCTGTCCGCCAGCGCACGGTCCTTCAGGTCAAAGACGCCGGGAGCGTCCTCCTTCAGGTTTGCCTCGGAGAAGTCTCCGCCGACGACAGAGAACTTCTCGTCCTCGCCGTAGGTGTTCCACACCGTCTCCAGTATGTTCAGAGCGCTGGTGGGCGTTGCGGGCTTGTCTCCGGAATGGTTGTTTTTGCTGCCGCAGGCGGTCAGGCTGAGCACCAGCAGAGCGGCCAGCAGCAGAGATACGAATTTCTTCATGATAAACCTCCAAAATGATTGTACTTTCCCCGCGCAGGAGAAGCGCGGCTGTAAGTTGGACGCAGCCGCGCTCTGTTTTGTTCCCGACGGGCGGACATTTTCCGCCCATACGTCGTTGCGTTCGCTTGCCATACACAAAGTATTGCCTGCGCGCCCGCGCCTCGTCTGGGCGAAAAATCTCTCGCCCGCTAAGCGTTACAGCCAGGACTGATCGAATCCATAGGGCAGCAGCTCCTTCAGGGCGAACTTCTTGCTCTCACCTTTCTTGTTCAGGCAGATGACGGTCATGTCCGGAGCGAACTCCATCATCACCTGGCGGCACGTGCCGCAGGGGACGCAGTAGTCGTTGCTGCGCCCGGCGATGACAATGGTGTCGAAGTCCCGGTGTCCCTCGCTGACGGCCTTGAAGATGGCGGTGCGCTCGGCGCAGATGGTGGCGCCGTAGGCGGCGTTTTCGATGTTGCAGCCGGTAAACACCGTGCCGTCCTTGCAGAGAAGCGCCGCGCCCACCGGGAAGTGGGAATAGGGGACGTAGGCCATGTCCAGCATGGCCATTGCCTTTTGGCAAAGCTGTCCTTCGGTCATGGGAAATTCCTCCTTATTATGGTGAATTTTGGATGAGAATATACACATCAGCTCAGCTCGGCAGCGCCGGTATAGAGCTGGTAATACTTGCCGTGCTGGGCCAGCAGCCCGGCGTGGTCGCCCCGCTCGATGATCTGCCCGTGCTCCAGCACCAGAATGGCCTGGCTGTTGCGGACGGTGGACAGCCGGTGGGCGATGACGAACACCGTGCGGCCCTCCATCAGGGAGTCCATGCCCCGCTCGATCAACGTCTCTGTACGGGTGTCGATGGAGCTGGTGGCCTCGTCCAGGATCAGCACCGGCGGATCGGACACCGCCGCCCGGGCGATGGCCAGCAGCTGGCGCTCGCCCTGGCTCAGGCTGCCGCCATCGCCGGTGATGACCGTGTCGTAGCCCTGGGGCAGGTGGCGGATGAAGGCGTCGGCGTTGGCCAGCTTTGCGGCGGCGCGCACCTCCTCGTCGGTGGCGTCCAGCTTGCCGTAACGGATGTTGTCCGCCACCGTGCCGGTAAACAGGTGGGTGTCCTGGAGCACCATGCCCAGCGACCGGCGGAGGGAGTCCTTGGCGATGTCCTTCACGTCGATGCCGTCGTAGGTGATCGTCCCCTCCTGCACGTCGTAGAACCGGTTGATCAGATTGGTGATGGTGGTCTTGCCCGCGCCGGTAGAGCCAACGAAGGCGATCTTCTGGCCGGGCTTGGCGAACAGGGACACGTCCCGCAGCACCGTCTTTTCCCCGTCGTAGGAGAAGGTCACATGGTTCAGCCGCACGTCGCCCCGCAGCTCCACCAGCGTGCCGTCTGGCTTTTTCCATGCCCAGTGGCCGGTGCGCTGCGACGTTTCCGTCAGCGTATCGCCGCTTTTCTCCACCCGGACGATGACCGTCTTGCCCTCGTCCGTCTCCGCCGGTGTGTCCATCACGGCGAAGATGCGCTCCGCGCCGGCAGCGGCGGACAGCAGCATATTCAGCTGCTGGCTGATCTGGGCCACCGGCTGGCTGACCTGCTTCACATACAGCAGGTACGCACCCAGCGAGCCCACGTCGAACACGCCGCCGATGGCCAGCAGGCCGCCCACGCAGCAGGTGACGGCGTAGTTGATCTTGCTTAGGTTGCCCATGGCGGGCATCATCATACCGGCGTAGGCCTGGGCCGCTGTGGCCGCGTCGCGGTACTCTCCGTTCAGCCCGGTGAACCTCCGTACGGCCTCCGGCTCGTGGTTAAAGACCTTGATGACCTTCTGTCCCTCGATCATTTCCTCGATATAGCCGTTCATGGCGCCCAGTGCCGCCTGCTGCCGCTGGAAATTCACCCGGCTGCGCCCTCCGATGACCTTCACCACCACGCCCATCAGCGCCAGGAACAGAAACGTGATCAGCGTCAGCCACGGGTTCAGCACGATCATCATCACCACCGTGCCCACAAAGGTCAGCACGTTGGAGATGATGCTGGCAAAGCTGCTGTTCAGCATCTCCGACACGGTGTCGATGTCGTTGGTGAACCGGCTCATCAGGTCGCCGGACTGGTGCTGGTCGTAATAGCTTACCGGCAGCTCCTGCAGGTGGTCGAACAGGTCCTGCCGGAGGGCTGCCACCGTCCGCTGGGCCACATGGACCATGATGCGGGAGTAGGCGTAGGAGCACAGGGAGCTGACGGCGAACAGCCCACCCATCAGCACCAGCATTTTCAGCAGACCCGGGAAATCGCCGGGGATGATATAGTCGTTCAGCAGCGGCTTGAGCATATAGCTGGTGGCCACGCTGCCGGCAGAGCTGGCGACCAGGCAGATCGCCACCACCGCCAGCGCGCCCTTATAGCGCCCCACATAGTGCATCAGCTTGCCGAATGTGCCTCTCATGTCCTTGGGGCGCTGGAAGCCGTGGCCCTGCGGGCCGTGGCCCGGGCCGCCCCGGGCCGCTCTCGTTCTGTTCTCAGCCATCGATGCTCACCCCTTCCTGCTGGGACTCATAGACCTCGCGGTAAATGCCGCAGCTTTCCATCAGCTGCTCATGGGTACCCAGACCCACCACATGGCCGTCGTCCAGCACGATGATGCGGTCCGCGTCCATGACAGAGGTGATCCGCTGGGCGATGATGAGCTTGGTAGCGTCCGGCAGCGCCGTCTTCAGCGCAGCGCGGATCCTGGCGTCGGTGGCGGTGTCCACCGCGGAGGTAGAGTCGTCCAGGATCAGCACCTTGGGACGGCGCAGCAGCGCCCGGGCGATGCACAGCCGCTGCTTCTGCCCGCCGGACACGTTGGTGCCGCCCTGCTCGATATAGGTGTCATAGCCGTCGGGCATCTTCTCAATGAACTCGTCGGCGCAGGCCATGCGGCAGGCCTCCTCGATCCCCTGGTCGGTGGCCTCCGCCCGACCCCAGCGCAGATTTTCCCGGATCGTCCCGGAGAACAGCGTGTTCTTCTGCAGCACCATGGCGCAGCCGTCCCGCAGCGCCTCCATGGTGTACTCCTTCACGTTGTGGCCGCCCACATACACCCCGCCCCCGTTCACCTCATACAGCCGGGGGATCATGCTCACCAGCGTGGTCTTGGCGCTGCCCGTGCCGCCCAGAATGCCCACGGTCATGCCGCTTTCGATGTGCAGGTCGATGTCCGTCAGGTTCCAGTCCTCGGCGGTGGGGTGATACTTGAAGTACACGTGGTCGAACCGGATGTCGCCGTTCTCCACGGTCAGCGTCTTGTCCGCCCCATCGTCGGTGATCTGGGGCTGCTCGTCCAGCACCTCCACCACGCGCTTGCCGCAGGCGATGGCGCGGGTCAGGATCATCAGCACCATGGACACCATCATCAGCGACATCAGTATCTCGCTGGCGTAGGTGAAGAACGCCATCAGGTCGCCGGAGAGCAGCGTGCCCTCCACCACGTCATGACCACCCAGCCACATGATGGACACGATAGTGCCGCCCATGAGCATGATCATAATAGGCATGAACGTGACCACGAAGCCGAAGGCCCGCTCGGCGGTGTCGCGCAGCTTGTCACTGCGGACGCGGAATTTCTCCTTTTCCTCGTCCTCCCGGACGAAGGACTTCACCACCCGCACGGCGTTCAGGTTCTCCTGCACCACCAGGTTCAGATCGTCCGTGGCACTCTGCAGCGCCGTGAAGAACGGTCCGACGTAGCGGATGACGATGACCACCGCAATGACCAGCAGCGGGATGACCACCAGGAACACCTGGCTCAGGTCCAGGCTGATCTCCATGGCCTTGATCAGCGCCGTGACCAGCATCACCGGGGCGCGGACGCACATCCGCATCCCCATGAACAGCGTCATCTGCACGGAGGAGATGTCGTTGGTCAGCCGGGTGATCAGGCTGGCGGTGGAAAAGTGCTCGATGTTGGCGAAAGAAAACCGCTGCACCTGCTCATACTCCGCCTGGCGCAGGTTCGCGCCGAAGCCCATGGATGCCTTGGCCGCCAGGGCTGCCGCGCCCACGCCGCACAGCAGCGCCGCAATGGCCATCAGGAACATTTTCAGGCCCGTCAGCAGAATGTAGCTCCTGTCCCCGTTGGCGATGCCCACGTCCACGATCTCGCTCATGGCCTGGGGCAGCTCCAGCTCCAGCACGGACTCGCCCACGGAGCACAGCACACCCAGCAAAATATAAATTCCATAGCCCTTGGTATACCGGGCCAGTTTTCTCAGCATGGGTCAAATTCCTCCTCTGCCAAATTGCGGGCCACCCGCATCAGGAGGCTGAGCAGCAGCTTCTTCTCCTCGTCGGTGAAATCCCGCTCCAGCCGCGTGTTCACCTGACGCACCACGGCGGTAAAATTGTCGTAAAACTGCATCCCCTGGTCCGTCAGCTCCAGGATACGGCAGCGCCCGTCCGTCTTACTGGTCGTCCGCCGCAGCATTTCCTTCTCCTCCAGCCGGTCCACGATGCCGTTGACGGTGCTGGGCTTCACCATCAGGTGCTTCTCCAGCGCCTTCTGGTTCACCTCGCCCTCCGCATCGTGGAGGAACGTCAGGGTGCGGCACTGCATGGGCGACACGTCGTATTGCCGCAGCAGCCGGTTCATGAGCTTTTGCACCTGGTGGTGGCAGTAGCCGAACAGCGGCCCGAAGTGGGCGGGTCTTTCCGCCAGAATATCCTTCATGGCAGCCCCTCCTTTTTAAATATTTAGCACACAAACTATTAGCGTGCTAAATACTACCACGAACGCTTTTTATTGTCAAGGGAACACCCAGCGGCGGCCTGTAAACAATTTGTGAATTGCTTGTCGATCCCATTGACTTCCCCGCCCCCACCCTGTATGATATGTTTGTACGAAGAACATATCCAAGACCATTGTTATTCTCTCTCCTTTTACAAAAAGAAACGCGGCCTGAAGGGCCGCGTTTCTTTTTGCCCTTTTAACCCCGCGGGCCTTCTCCGCATAGGATATGGCGGAAAAGGAGGGGACGCGATATGGAGCGATACACGGCGGCGCTGGCGGGCAACCCCAACGTGGGCAAGTCCACGGTGTTTAACGCCCTGACGGGTCTGCACCAGCACACCGGCAACTGGTGCGGCAAAACGGTGGCGGCGGCGGAGGGCCGCTGCGTCTGCGGCGGCGCGGAATTCCGGCTGGTGGACCTGCCCGGCACATACTCTCTGTACGCCCACTCGCCGGAGGAGGCGGTGACAGATGAATTTCTCCGCCGGGGCGAGGCGGACGTGACGGTGCTGGTGGCGGACGCCACCTGCCTGCGCCGGAATTTACAGCTGGCGGTGCAGCTCCGCTGCCGCACCGGACGGCTGGTGGTGTGTGTCAACCTGATGGATGAAGCCCGGAAAAAGCACGCAGCCCCGGATACCGCCGCTTTGGCCTCGGCGCTGGGCGTGCCGGTGGTGGAGACCGCCGCCCGGGACGGTGCGGGACTGGACGACCTGCGCCGGGCTATGGCGGACATGGCACGGAACAACGCGCCGCCCGCCCCTTGGGAAGATGTGGACGGCGGCGATCCGGAAGCGGTGGCTGCCCGGGCCGCCGCCATCGCTGACGGCTGCCTGCCCCGTGTGGCGGACATCCACCGCCGCGACCGCGGTATCGACCGCATCGTCACAGGGCGCTGGACGTCCCTGCCGGTGATGCTGGCCCTGCTGGGGCTGGTGTTCTGGCTGACGCTGTGGGGCGCCAACGCGCCCTCCGCCCTGCTGAGCCGCGGCCTTATGGCCCTGCAGGCACCGCTGCGGCAGCTGCTGGCCTTTGCCCCCTGGTGGATACAGGGCGCGGTGGTGGACGGTGTCTACCGCACCGCCGCCTGGGTGGTGGCGGTGATGCTGCCGCCCATGGCCATCTTCTTCCCCCTGTTCACCCTGCTGGAGGACGCCGGACTGCTGCCCCGCATCGCCTTTGCCTGCGACCGCTTCTTCCGGGCCGCCGGCGGCAGCGGCCGACAAAGCCTCACCATGTGCATGGGCCTGGGGTGCAACGCCTGCGGCGTCATGGGCTGCCGCATCATCGACAGCCCACGGGAGCGGCTGGCCGCCATCCTCACCAACGCCTTTATTCCCTGCAACGGCCGCCTGCCCACGCTGATCCTGCTGTCCCTGCTGCTGTGGAGCGGCACAGGCAGCTCATGGGCCGCCGCCGGGACGTTTCTGGCCTGTCTGCTGCTGGCGGTGGCCATGACGCTGCTGGCCACCCGCCTGCTCACCGCCACCGTCCTGCGGGGACAGCCCTCCGCTTTCACCCTGGAGCTGCCGCCCTACCGTATGCCCCGGGTGGGACAGGTGCTGATCCGCTCCCTGCTGGACCGCACCCTGTTCGTGCTGGGCCGGGCCGTAACGGTGGCCGCCCCGGCGGGGCTGGTGATCTGGACGCTGGCCAACGTCACCGCCGGTGGTGTCAGCCTGCTGTCCCGCGCCGCCGCCTTTTTCGACCCGCTGGGTCACCTCATGGGCCTGGACGGCATGATTCTGACGGCGTTCCTGCTGGGCTTCCCCGCCAACGAGATCGTCCTCCCGGCGCTGCTGATGGGCTATCTGCACACCGGCAGCCTGGTGGAGACCGGCGGCACAGCCGCCCTGAGCCAGCTTCTGTCCGCACAGGGCTGGACGGCGGAAACGGCGGTGTGCATGATGGTACTGTGCCTGCTCCACTTCCCCTGCGGCACGACGTGCCTGACCATCCGCCGGGAGACCGGCTCACGGCGCTGGACGCTACTGGCGGCGGCGCTGCCCACCGCCATGGGCATGGCACTGTGTATAGCCATCCACGGGGTCTGGACGCTGCTGGCATGACCTGTCGGGAAAAAACAGTTGCCAACCGGCGAGTTATGTAGTACAATGATTGTCACGAACTTGTCCTCCGCCAGCAGCTGCGGGGCCGGTCTCGCGCAATGGATACCCACGAATCATGTCAGGCGGGGAACCGAGCAGCATTAAGAGGGATCATCCATGTGCCGCGAGGACGCCGGCCCTGTGGCTGCGGGCGGAGGACGTTCTTTTTTCATTTTGCATTGCCGGGAGGTGTGCCCGTGTACCAGGCGCTGTATCGAAAATACCGTCCCAAGACCTTCTCAGAGGTGGTGGGACAGTCCCATATCACCGACACGCTCCAGCGCCAGGTGGCGGACGGCACGGTGGGCCACGCCTACCTCTTCACCGGCACGCGGGGCACGGGCAAGACCACCTGCGCCCGTATTCTGGCCAAGGCCGTCAACTGTGAGCACCCCGTGGACGGCGCGCCCTGCAACCAGTGCGCCGCCTGCCGCGGCATCGACGACGGCTCGCTGCTGGACGTGACCGAGCTGGACGCCGCCTCCAATGGCAGCGTCAGCGACGCCCGCTCCCTGCGGGAGGAGGCGGTGTATCCCCCCTCCGTGCTGACGAAGCGGGTGTATATCATCGACGAGGTCCATATGCTCTCCAAGGACGCCTTCAACGCCCTTCTGAAGATCATGGAGGAGCCGCCGGAGCATCTTCTGTTCATTTTGGCCACCACCGAGCTGCAAAAAGTGCCGGCAACCATTCTGTCCCGCTGCCAGCGGTTCTCCTTCAAGCGCATCCTGCCCCGGGATATGGAGCAGCAGCTGCTGAAGGTGGCCAGTGCCGAAAGCATCGACCTGACCGCCGACGGCGCGGAGCTGCTGGCCCGCATGGCCAACGGCGCGCTTCGTGACGCGCTGAGCTTGCTGGACCAGTGCCGTGCCGCCGCCGGCGTCATCGACGCCCCCGCTGTGCTGGACACGCTGGGGCTGGCGGGCAGTACCCAGACGCTGCAATTACAGCGGCTGCTGCTGGGCCGTCAGAGCGGCGACGCGCTGGCCCTGCTGGACCAGCTGTACCGCAGCGGCAAGGACGTGACCGCCCTGCTGGGCGAGCTCAGCGACCTGTGCCGGGACATGACGGTGATGAAGGCCGCGCCGGAGGGCGGCGCAGCCCTTCTCAGCGGCGTATATGACCGCAAGACGCTGGCGGACCTGGGCCGCGACGTGCCCATGAGCCGCCTGCTGTATATGACCGAGACCATCCAGCGCTGCGCCGCCGCCCTGCCGGACAGCATCCGCCAGCGCACCGACGCGGAGCTGTGTCTGCTGCGGCTGTGCGACGAGAGCCTGAACGGCGACGTGTCCGCTCTGATGGACCGCGTCAGCGCCCTGGAGGACGCGGTGAAGCGGGGCGTTCCCGCCGCCGCACCATCCGCGCCGCAGCCCGCGCCGTCCCGTCCCGCTGCCGCCCCGGTTCGGGAGGACCGTCCTCCCCTGCCGGATGAGCCGCCGTTGCCGGACGAGCCCCCCGAAGCGGAGGACGAACGCCGCCGGGTGTTCGACGTACCCGCCCCGGCCCGGCCTGTAAAAAAAGAGGCCGCTCCCACCTCGCCGCCCGTCAGCGGTGACGAGGCCCTGTGGAGCAGGCTCATCGACCATTACAAGGGCCGCCTGCCGGTGCAGTTCCGCGTCATGCTGAACATGGCCCGCGGCGTGCTGGAGGGCGACTGCCTGACCGTGGTCTGCCGGGACGATTTCACCATGCACCAGCTGGACTGTGACGCCGTCGCCGCCGTGCTGCGGGATGTGACCTCCAACGAGGTGGGGCATCCCATCCGGGTGCAGTTCCGGGTGGGTCAGCTCACCGCCGCACCGGCCAAACGTCCCGCGCCGCCCAAGCCCGCACCCTCGCCTCCGCGGGAGGAAACGCCTGTGCCGCCGCCCCCTCCGGCGGAAGCGCCGCCGTGGGAAGCTCCGGCGGATAAGCCCGACAAACTGAACGAGCTGCTGAAAAACGGACAGCAGCTGGATAATTTCCAAATCAAATAAAAGGAGAACAGAAATATGGCAAAGGGATACAGCGCCCGCAAGGGCTTTTCCGGCGGCGCCGGCATGATGCAGCAGCAGGCACAGATGCAGCAGAAGCTGCTGAAGATGCAGCAGGAGATGGCCAAGGCCCAGGAGGAAGTGGAGAGCCGCCAGTTCACCGCTTCCGTAGGCGGCGGCGCGGTGACGGCTGCCGTCACCGGCAAGAAGGAGCTGGTGGGTCTGACCATCAAGCCCGACGTGGTGGACGCCGAGGATGTGGAGATGCTCCAGGATCTGGTGATCTCCGCCGTCAATGAGGCGCTGCGCCAGGCCGACGAGGCCATGAACAGCTCTATGAGCAGCCTGACCGGCGGGCTGAACATCCCCGGCCTGGGCCTGTAAGCGAACTTGATAAAAAGGAAAGCCGCCCACCGGGCGGCTTCCTCTTTGTACGGTATGCACTTTTACAGCTCCAGCGGCTTCCCGGTGAAGCACATCACCGTGTGGGAGCGCACCACCACTTTCCCCGTTTCGTCGGCGATCTCGGCGGTGCAGAAGGCCAGCTTTCCGCCCACACGGTCCACCCGCCCCACGGCAGTCAATGTGCTGCCCGCCGACGCGGCGGCCAGATAGTCGATGCTGGCGTTCACCGTCACCACCTTCTCCTGCCGCACCGACATGATGGCCATGCCGGTGGCCACGTCGCACAGGGAGAACAGGATGCCGCCGTGGGCGCCGCCCCAGCGGTTCAGGCTGTTCTCCTGCATGGGCAGCACGATGGTGGCTGTGCCATCATCGGCATCGGTCATGCGCATATAGTTGTGTGTCAGAAAGGGCTCGGTGTCGTTGCAGAAATGCAGCAGCTTGTCCCGCAGCTCAGGCGTCATGCTTTGCGTCCTCCGTCTCCTTTGCCTTCGTGTCCTTCGCCCGGCCCACATAGGCGTAGGCCTCCGTGGGCATATCCCGCCGCTGTAGGCGGCGGTCCATCAGGAACTTCACCAGCTCCTGTATGCAGGCAAACACCGGCACGCCCAGGAACATCCCCAGCACGCCGCCGAAGCCGCCGCCCACCAGAATGGCCACAATGACCCAGAAGCTGGAGATGCCGGTGGCATCGCCCAGGATCTTCGGGCCCAGGATGTTGCCGTCAAACTGCTGCAGGACCACGATGAAGATCACGAAGATCAGGCACTGCTTGGGGCTGACCAGCAGGATCAGGAATGCCGAGGGCACAGCCCCCAGGAACGGGCCGAAAAATGGGATCACGTTGGTCACGCCCACCACCACGCTGACAAGCGGCGTGTAGGGCATGTTCAGGAGCGAGCAGCCGATAAAGCAGATGATGCCGATGATAAGGGAGTCCAGCAGCTTGCCCCGGACAAAGCCGGAGAAAATGCGGTCTACCGTCCGCGTGCCGCGCATCACCGCGTCCGCCTTCTTCTCCGAAAAGGCGGCGTACACCGCCTTGCAGCACCGGGCCAGGCTCTTCTCCTTCATGCCCATCAGGTAGATGGACACGATGATGCCCACGATCAGGTCAAAGGCAAAGCCCAC
>ENA-UOIW01001075-UOIW01001075.1-human-gut-metagenome-genome-assembly--contig:-P58-NODE-1075-length-17414-cov-29.621234_pt1 | contig 17414 bp, 17 predicted proteins | sample MGYA00242334_ERZ723881 | MGnify/ENA metagenome assembly ERZ723881 | reverse complement strand
TCTCGTCCACGTCCTCGCAGGAGCGAACAGGGGATTTTGAGGTCATGATCTGGGATATGAACTTCTGCTTATTTTCTACCGTCTGCCAGAGGTAGGCGTCGAAGGTGGATTCCGTGACGTAACGGTAAATATGAACCTCCTTATTGCGGTTGCCCTGCCGGATGATGCGCCCGCTGCGCTGCTCCAGATCGCCCGGCCGCCACGGGCAGTCGAGGTCGTGGAGCGCCACGAGCCGATCCTGCACGTTCATGCCCGCGCCCATTTTGAAGGTGCTGCCCATGAGCACACGCACCTGACCGGAGCGGACTTTTGCAAACAGCTCCTTCTTCCGCGTCTCGGTGTTGGCTTCATGGATGAATGCGATCTGCTCGCGGGGTATTCCTCTGGCTACGAGCTTTTCCCGGATGTCGTCATATACCGTGAAGCCGGGTTCGTCGGGGGTTTCCTTGTCGATCAGCCGCTCGACGGCGTGAAGCTCCGGGCTGTCCAGATTCCCGCCCGCCGTCTTTGCCGCCTTCGCTCCGGTCGCGCCGGTTTTTGGGGTGGACAAATCGCAGAACACGAGCTGGGTCAGCCTGTCCGCCTGCCCGTCCTGCCAGATGCGGTGGATGTTGTCCACGCAGCGATTGACCTTGCTGTTCGGGTCGTCCGGCAGATCGGGGTTGATTACCCGCTGGTCAAGGCCCAGCTTGCGCCCGTCCGATGTGATCTTGAGCATATTGTCGGTGCTTGGGTCTACAAGCTGGGCGTGTACCCTTGCGGCGCGCTCGGACAGCTCCTGCACCATCTGCTTTTGCTCTCCAGCTCATGCAGCAGCTTTCCGGCCTTTTGGTCGGCGCAGCCCAGGGCGGTCATGACCTCCTCGATGGTGAAGATGATATACACACGTCCTTCTTTATCCAGCCAGCCGTTCTTGCAGCTCAGGCTCATACGGTCAAGGAGCAGACCGTAGAGCACCTTGGCTTCTGCGGAAACGCTTCTGAACCGTTCCTCCGTGAACAGCACCTTGGGGATACGGTAAAAGGAGAACTGTTCCGCTTCCGCACCGTAGAAATAGTCATACATGGCTTCTGTCACGCTCCTTTGGAAGCCCTGCGGCGCGCATGACCTCTTTGGTACACCATCCGATGCAGGGGGCAGCCCTTCCGTAGGGACAGCCCTCGCACTCCGAAACGGGAGCGGCGCTGTCCGCAGCTGCTTCGTAAACTTGTTCTATGCCGTTCCGTCTTTCGGGCTTCTGCGGGACGGGACAGCAGCAGCCGTCCGGGTAGACGCAGCCCTTTAGCTTCCCTTTCCGGTACAGGCAGTACCGGCAGTCATATACGTTGTAGCCCCACGACTTCCCATATGCTTTCACAATAACACCTCCTTCGCCCGCATCAGGGCATAGAAATAGCGCGCCTGCCGACCCAAGCGCCACTTTGGGTAACAGACGCGCTATGTACTATTTGCGCTTATTTATGTGATAAGGCTCAAAAACGCCGTATTTTCAGCACTTTTTGAGCCTTAATGTTTTTAGTCCTATTATTACAGCCTCGTCCTTGACGATCAGGGCGCCGATAAGGCCCTTTTCCGCCAACTCCATAATTTCCGTGAACGCCGGTCTTGCGAAGTTCGTACCAGACCAGCCGTCGTCAATGAACACACGGGTGTTTTTGAAGCCGTTTTCCTGTGCGTACTTTTCGAGGATGGTCTGCTGAGACGAGATTTGTCAAGGGTATTCTCTTCTCGAAAATACAATTTCAAAATCATTATATGAATGAGTCAGTCCTCTTCCGGGTCTGACTCTTTTTTCTTAAAGACTTATACAGTCTTAGTTTCGATTGCAGGACCCTTTTCCCCACTTAATACTTTAAGCGGTATTATGGCCTTGCAAGAAAGAAATGAGGTGAACAATTATGAGCATTACAAATGTGGCGAGAAGATTTGAACAGAGATTTGACGCAAAAGCGGAGCGCTTTATTTGGCATCATCCGCTACTTGGCTTCATCTCCATCTTTGTTGGAATGCCCTTACTGGTTTTGGCGTGTGTCTGTATCAGTACGATCGTTATCGCCTTTCCTATGGCATGGCTTTTGGGTTGGTTGTAATCTTTATTTCATCTTTAAACGCACAAAAGATGACTAATGCCATTTTTAGAGGAAAGGTTTTATGATATTGGGGACAGCAAAAAAGGAGGATGAATCTTATGCAAATGCTAATTGCACTCATAGGTGTATGTGCGGCAGCAATGCTGCTGTGGTATGTCTATATTTTAATGAAGGGAGATGATCAGGCATGAGCACCATGATTCAGTATGTTTTATACCTTGCCATTCTGGTTGTTTTGGCAATTCCGCTGGGCGCATACATAAAAAACGTCATGAGCGGCGAGAAAACTTTTTTGTCCAAAGTTCTGACACCGTGCGAAAACCTGATTTACAAAGTTTTGCGTGTAGACAGAGAAGAACAGATGACATGGAAAAAATATGCAGTAAGTGTAATGATTTTTTCCGGTATCGGGCTTGTTTTTCTGTTCCTGCTTCAACTTGTGCAGGGAGTTCTTCCCGGAAACCCGCAGCATCTTTCCAGTGTGAAATGGGATTTGGCATTTAACACTTCTGCAAGTTTCATTACCAATACAAACTGGCAGGCATATTCCGGTGAATCCGCATTGAGTTATCTCACTCAGGCTTTAGGTCTGACTGTTCAAAACTTTGTTTCCGCAGCCACAGGTATCGCCGTTCTATTTGCATTGATCCGTGGCTTTATCAAGGTGAAATCCTCCGGGTTGGGAAGCTTTTGGGTGGACTTGACCCGCATTGTGGTTCACATCCTACTCCCGCTGAATCTGGTCATTTCTCTGTTGCTGGTAGGCGGCGGCGTGATTCAGAACCTGAAAAGTGCAGAAACAGTATCTCTTGTAGAACCGATTGCCGTCAGTGCAGAAGGCGAAATCCTTGAGGATGCGGTAATTGACTTAGACACCGAAACCGTCACTGTAGATGGCGAAATCGTTTCGGATGCACAGATCGTCACCGAGCAGTTCGTACCGATGGGTCCTGCGGCCAGCCAGGTCGCAATCAAACAGACCGGCACCAACGGCGGCGGTTATATGGGCGTCAACTCCGCACATCCTTTGGAAAATCCCAATGCCTTTACCAATCTGATCGAAATGATTTCCATTCTGCTGATTCCGGCGGCACTGTGTTTCACATTCGGTTCTGCGGTAAAGAACAAGAAGCAGGGTAATGCAATCTTTATGGCAATGTTTCTCTGCCTGGTTGTTGCCTTGGGCTGCATCGCCGTCACTGAACAGGCTGGCACATCCCAGCTTGCACAAAACGGCGCAGTCAATATGTCAATGGCAGAACAGGCGGGCGGCAATATGGAGGGCAAGGAGACTCGCTTCGGCATTGCAGCGTCCTCTACCTGGGCAGCCTTCACCACAGCAGCTTCTAACGGCTCTGTAAATTCCATGCATGACAGCTACACACCTCTTGCCGGTATGGTGACTATGCTGCTGATGCAGCTTGGCGAGGTTATTTTCGGCGGCGTGGGCTGCGGCCTTTACGGTATGCTTGCTTTTGCTATTCTGGCGGTGTTTATTGCCGGTCTGATGGTAGGCCGCACTCCGGAATTCCTTGGAAAGAAAATTGAGCCTTATGAGATGAAATGGTCGGTACTGGTTTGCCTTGCAACGCCCATTGCAATTCTGGTCGGCAGCGGCCTTGCCGCTGTAGTACCCTCTGTCATGGATAGCCTGCATAACGGCGGTGCCCACGGTTTCTCTGAAATGCTGTATACCTACTCATCCTGTGGCGGCAATAACGGCTCTGCCTTTGCCGGTTTCAATGGGAATACCGTATTTCTGAATGTAAGCCTGGGACTGGTGATGCTCTTTGCCCGGTTCCTGCCCATCATCGGCACACTTGCAATCGCAGGCAGCCTGGCTGGGAAAAAGAAAATTGCCACGACTGCGGGCACCTTGTCTACCACAAATGGAATGTTTGTTTTCCTGCTGATTGTTGTGGTATTGCTGATCGGTGCGCTGAGCTTCTTCCCGGCGCTTGCCCTTGGTCCGCTTGCTGAGTTCTTTGGCAGCATTGCGTAAAGGAGGTTTACAGATATGCGTACAAAGCAGAAAAGTGCTTTTGCCGACCGGAAAATGCTCGGCAGGGCAATTAAAGATTCTTTTGTGAAATTAAGTCCGAAAACACAGGCAAAAACCCGGTCATGTTTCTGGTTTTTGTGAGTGCGATCTTGACCAGTATCCTTTGGGTGGTATCCCTGTTCGGGTTAAAAGACGCTCCAAGCGGATATACACTGGCGATTGCCATTATCCTTTGGTTTACCGTGCTATTTGCCAATTTTGCCGAGGCCATTGCAGAAGGCCGTGGTAAAGCGCAGGCAGATTCTCTCCGGGCATCCCGAAAGGATGTGGACGCACATAAAATTCCCTCCGTATCGCAGAAGGACAGCGTGACTGTGGTTTCATCCGCCCTGCTGAAAAAGGGGGAACTGGTGATTGTCAAAGCCGGAGAGCAGATTCCGGCAGACGGTGAAGTCATAGAAGGTGCGGCATCTGTGGATGAAAGCGCCATCACCGGCGAATCCGCTCCCGTAATTCGTGAGGCAGGCGGCGACCGCAGCGCTGTAACCGGCGGCACCACTGTACTGTCGGACTGGATCGTTGTCAGAGTGACCAACGAAGCCGGAGAAAGCTTTCTCGACAAGATGATTGCGATGGTAGAAGGTGCTGCCCGAAAGAAGACGCCCAACGAAATTGCTTTGCAGATTTTTCTGGTAGCCTTGTCCATTATCTTTATCTTAGTGACAGTCTCCCTCTACACTTATTCCATTTTTTCTGCAAAGCTGGCGGGAATTGAGAATCCCACTTCTGTAACAACTTTGGTAGCGCTGCTGGTATGCCTTGCTCCTACTACCATTGGCGCCTTGCTTTCTGCCATCGGTATTGCCGATATGTCCCGACTGAACCAGGCAAATGTTCTGGCCATGAGCGGACGTGCCATTGAAGCCGCCGGTGATGTAGACATTCTGATGCTTGATAAAACCGGAACAATCACCCTGGGCAATCGACAGGCATCGGAGTTCATTCCGGTAGATGGTGTGGATATTCAGGAACTGGCGGACGCCGCTCAGCTTTCTTCTCTGGCCGATGAAACCCCGGAGGGCAGAAGCGTTGTTGTGCTGGCAAAAGAGCAGTTTGGAATTCGTGGCAGAAGCCTTCAGGACAAGAATATGCACTTTGTCCCATTTACTGCCGTGACTCGTATGAGCGGCGTCGACTTTGACGGCAACGAAATCCGAAAAGGCGCAGCAGATGCCATGCAGAGTTATGTGACCCATGCAGGCGGAATGTATTCTCCAGACTGTGATCGAGTTGTCAAGTCTATTGCGTCCAAGGGCGGCACGCCTCTGGTTGTGGCTAAGAACCACAAAATTCTCGGCGTTATCTATTTGAAGGATATTATCAAGCAGGGTGTGAAGGAGAAATTCGCAGATCTGCGGAAAATGGGCATCAAGACCATTATGATCACCGGCGACAATCCGATTACTGCTGCGGCCATTGCTGCCGAGGCCGGTGTGGATGACTTCCTTGCGGAAGCAACGCCGGAAGGAAAGCTGGCAATGATTCGTGATTTTCAGGCCAAGGGTCATTTGGTCGCCATGACAGGCGACGGCACCAACGACGCTCCGGCTTTGGCACAAGCAGATGTTGCAGTTGCCATGAACAGCGGCACACAAGCAGCAAAAGAAGCAGGTAACATGGTGGATTTGGACTCTTCGCCCACAAAACTGATTGACATTGTTCGCATCGGCAAACAGCTTTTGATGACACGAGGCAGCCTGACTACCTTCTCCATTGCCAACGATGTGGCAAAATACTTTGCCATTATTCCGGCGCTGTTTATGGGACTTTATCCGGGACTGTCTGCTCTGAATATTATGGGGCTGCATTCCCCGCAAAGCGCTGTCCTCTCTGCGATTATTTATAATGCACTCATCATTATTGCGCTCATTCCGTTGGCGCTAAAAGGTGTGAAATATCGTGAAGTTGCTGCCGGAAAGCTGCTGTCACGGAACCTGCTTGTTTATGGTTTGGGCGGTCTGGCGGCTCCCTTTATCTTTGTGAAACTAATTGATGTTCTGCTGGTGTTCACCGGCCTGGTATAAGGAGGAGATATATTATGAAAACAATGAAAAGTGTATTACCAAAGGCAAGTATGATCTTTTTAATCTTTACGCTGCTGTGCGGCGTGATCTATACGGGTGTTGTCACAGGAATTGCTCAGCTTATTTTCTCGGATAATGCCAATGGAAGTATCATTGAAGTAGATGGAAAAAAATACGGCTGTGAGTTGCTGGGGCAGCAATATACGGATGAGTCCCATATGTGGGGACGCATTATGAATATCGATGTTTCTACCTATACAGATGAAAACGGAAAGGCGCTGATGTATGCCGCCCCATCTAACATCTCTCCGGCAAGCGAGGAGTATGCACAGCTCGTGGCAGAGCGGGTGGAAAAGCTCCGGGCTGCCGACCCGGATATGGACGAAACAGCTGTTCCGGTGGACCTTGTCACCTGTTCCGGCAGTGGGCTTGATCCCCATATTTCCCCGGCGGCAGCGGAGTATCAGGTAGCACGCATTGCAAAGGCAAATGATATGACCGAAGATGAAGTGCGTGAGATCATCCAAAACTGCACCGACGGACGATTCCGTGGCATCTTTGGTGAAGAGACCGTCAATGTGCTGGAAGTCAATCTGATGCTGGACGGTATTCTGGAGGGGTGAAATGAACATAGCTAAAATCATGATTCCCAAAATCTCCACTGTATTTCTTCATGAAAAGGATACGATTCGTCAGGGATTGGAACGGTTTATGGTACATGGCTATACCGCCGTCCCGGTACTGAATGATCAGGAACAGTATATTGGAAGCGTGACGGAGGGAGATTTCCTCCGCCACCTTCTTGTTTGCCAGACAACAGACTTGAAAGTACAGGAGGGATACCGACTTGGCAGCATTGTTCGCAGAAATTTTTGCCCTGCGTTACAAATAGATGCAGATTTCGAGCAAGTTGTAACTTCAATGCTGAATCAGAATTTTGTCCCCATCGTTGATGGCCGGAATGCTCTATGCGGGATTCTGACAAGGAAACGGCTGATTGAATTTCTGGCACAAGCTCGTGATAAAAAAGAATAAGTCCTGCATCTTTAGACGGCCTTAATGCAGATACGCATTCTCTTTTACCTTCTTTACTCCCTTTGATTTATGATTAAGGGCACATAAAGGGGTATAAAGGAGGATTGCAGTTATGGGAGTAATGTTGTTAAAAAGGAAGTTGACTTCGTTTCAAATTATCATCCTCGGGTTTTCCGGTGTGATCCTTTTCGGCACCTTCCTTTTAATGTTGCCGTTTTCCAGCCGCAGCGGACTGGCAACGCCTTTCTCGGATGCATTGTTTACTTCTACCTCAGCAGTTTGTGTAACCGGACTCATTATACATGATACGGCAACATACTGGTCGGCCTTCGGCCAGCTTGTCATTTTACTGCTGATTCAGATTGGAGGCATGGGGGTTATTACCGTAGCCGCATCCTTTGCAATGATTTCCGGGCGGAAGATTTCTTTGATGCAGCGCAGTACCATGCAGGAGGCGATTTCAGCGCCAAAGGTAGGGGGAATCGTTCGCCTGACTGGCTTTATCGTCAGGGTGACACTGGTGATGGAACTGCTGTGTGCAGCCGTGATGGCGCCGGTGTTTTGCCGTGATTTCGGGAAAAAGGGACTTTGGATGGCGCTGTTTCATTCCGTGTCCGCTTTTTGCAACGCAGGCTTTGATCTGTTGGGTGTGCGCACTCCCTTTTCCTCCCTGACCAGCTATGCAGCAAATCCAGTCATAAACTTTACTATTATGTTCTTAATTGTGTTTGGCGGCATCGGCTTTCTGACTTGGGATGATATTCGGACAAATCGATTGCATTTGCGCAAATATCGGATGCAGAGCAAGGTGATTCTTTGTACCACAGCGGTTTTATTGATTGTTCCGGCAATGTACTTTTATTTTTTTGAGTTTGATGATCTCACGCGAAAGGAACGGCTTTTATCTTCTCTTTTTCAAGCCGTGACACCACGAACGGCGGGTTTTAATACGGTGGATTTAACTGATTTGAGTGAGGCCGGACAATTTATCACCATTGCGCTGATGCTGATCGGCGGTAGTCCCGGGTCTACCGCAGGCGGTTTGAAAACAACGACCATTGCTGTTTTGCTTACTACTGCAATTTCCACCTTTCGGCGCAGAGAAAATGCAAACCTCTTTGGACGTCGCATCGATGATGATGTCGTAAAAAACGCAGCGACAATTTCGCTAATGTATATTACGCTATGTTGTACCGGTGGCCTTATCATCAGCGTTTCCGAAGGACTTCCCATGCTTACCTGCCTTTTTGAAACTGCCTCGGCTGTTGGCACAGTCGGCCTGTCTCTGGGGATTACACCGGAACTGAATCTGCTCTCACGGAGTGTTTTGATTCTGCTGATGTTTTTTGGGCGAGTAGGTGGCCTTACATTGATTTTTGCGGCCTTGTCCAGTGCACAAAAGAAAGTTTCAAAACTACCAAAGGAAAAAATAACAGTAGGATAAAGGAGACATTATGAAATCAATTCTTCTAATTGGTCTGGGGCGATTTGGAAAGCATATTGCCCTGCACTTAAATCATTTGGGTCATCAGGTGATGGCGGTAGATACTTCGGAGGAACGTGTAGAGGCTGTTCTGCCCCTTGTTACCAACGCACAGATTGGAGACAGTACGAATGCCGATTTCTTGGAATCTCTCGGTGTTCGCAACTATGATGTATGCATTGTGGCCATCGGCAGCAACTTTCAAAGTTCATTGGAAACAACTTCTCTGCTCAGTGAATTAGGAGCGAGGTTTGTAGTTTCCAGAGCTGCAACCGATGTTCAGGAAAAGTTTTTGCTGCGTAACGGTGCAAACGAAGTAGTCTACCCGGAAAAACAGCTTGCAAAGTGGACAGCAATCCGTTACAGTGCGGATCACATTCTCGATTACATAGAACTGGATGAAAATCATGCCATGTTTGAGATTCCCATTCCCAAAGATTGGGCGGACCATTCGATTGGAGAGCTCGATATTCGTAAAAAATTCAACATTAACATTATGGGAATCAAGAAAAGCGGCAAGCTGGAGTTATCTATTTCTTCAGACACAGTGCTGAAAGCAGGAGATACCATGTTGGCGTTGGGAAGTAACAGAAATTTGCAAAGGTGCTTTCATACTTGATTTTAAGAAAAATCAAAGGAATTGGGGGGTGAATCCATGCAGGATGTTATTTTACTTGTAAGTACATCAGCCATATTTATTTTTGGGTATTTTCTGATGAAAAAACTGGATGTTTTTCTGGAAAACAATTGGAATAGACAAGAAACTGCTCTGACTTACGGCGAAAACAGCTTGCGAATCGGTTTTTCCAACCCATTAATGGCAGGCGGTCTCGCAGATGCTTTCGAGACTTACGGAAAGCAGCATCCAGATGTCTCTATCCATATTTTCAGCGGAGAAGAAAGTGAATTGTGCAGAGAACTGGAAACACACAAATTGGACATAATTTTTTTACCAGAGAATACAGACATATCGGAAAAAACTCATTATAATACACGGTTGGTGCGTCTTCGTTGCGCCCCGGTTGTGATGGAATATGCTGACTTGCCCATTGAGCCGATTACCCAGAATCAAATCACACAAATAGCACTATGGAGGGATTCCAAAAAATCACCTGTCGTCGATTTTTTCATTGGATGTCTGAACAAATTTGCCGTGGATCAGTCGCAGATGTAGGTTTTGACGTTGTGTGTTATAATATTGAAAAAGGGAATCGCTTTTACTTGAGTGACAGATAGGAGGGTTAAAATGGAACTGCCAAGACAAGATCCGGATCAGCTTCTTCGTGCGATCCGTAACGATGCATCCACTAAGAAAAGCGGAAAACTCAAAATCTTTTTCGGTTATGCCGCAGGTGTCGGAAAGACCTATGCCATGCTTCAGGCGGCTCATCAGGCTAAGGAGCGTGGCATCGATGTGGTTGCTGGATACATAGAACCCCATGCCCGCCCCCAGACGATGGCACTTCTGGACGGCTTGGAGCAGCTTCCTGTGAAGCAAGTTGCTTACGAAGGAATGACCCTTCGTGAATTTGATATTGATGCTGCGCTCAAGCGAAATCCCCAGCTCATACTGGTGGATGAGTTGGCCCATACCAACGCCGAAAGCAGTCGGCACACGAAGCGGTATCAGGATGTTCAGGAACTGCTAAATGCAGGAATTGATGTCTATACGACTGTAAATGTCCAACATATCGAGAGTCTCAACGATACAGTAGCCTCTATCACCGGAATTCTTGTGCGGGAGCGCATTCCGGATTCCACCTTTGATCAAGCAGAGCAGGTAGAACTGGTGGATATTGAGCCTGCGGAGTTGCTGGAACGACTGGCAAGTGGAAATGTGTACCGGGAAGATCAGGCGCAGCGGGCAACAGTTAATTTTTTCACGCTGGAAAATCTCACCGCATTGCGGGAAATCGCCCTCCGTCGGTGCGCTGACCGGGTGAACTTGCTGACGGAAAGCGCCAGAGTACAGAGCCGAGGCGATTACCATACAGACGAGCACATTCTGGCATGTCTTTCCTCGTCGCCATCCAACGCAAAAATCATTCGGACTGCTGCAAGGATGGCAAGAGCCTTTCGGGGAACATTTACCGCTCTTTATGTGGAAACGCCAAATACAGCGGCGATGAGTGACGATGATAAAAAGCGTTTGCAGGATAATAAGCGTCTGGCCCAGCAACTTGGCGCTGCGATTGAGACAAGTTATGGCGATGACGTGCCTTATCAGATTGCGGAATTTGCCCGTCTTTCCGGCATCTCAAAAATCGTAATTGGACGAAGTACCATTGCACGAAAGAATATTTTCAGCAAGCCCACCTTGACGGAACGCCTGATTTCCAGCGTACCTAATCTGGATATTCATGTGATACCGGATGCCAGCACAGGAACCAGCTATCAGGAAAAAAAGAGTAAGGCGCAGGTAGATGCGATGCCCCTGCGTGATGTTCTGAAGAGTATCGTCGTATTGCTGGTAGCTACACTAATTGGCTGTGGCTTTGACGCTCTTGGGTTCGCGGAGAGTAATATTATCGCAGTTTACATATTAGGCGTACTTGTGACCGCCGTAATCACAACCAACCGACTGTGCGGGATTCTGACCTCGGTTGTCAGTGTGCTGGTTTTCAATTTCTTTTTTACCACTCCGAGACTGACATTCCATTTTGACGATCCGAACTATATTGTTACCTTTACCATTATGTTTATAGTAACACTGCTTTCCGGATCTCTCGCTACCCGGCTGAAAGAAAATGCGAAACAATCTGCCCATACAGCTTACCGTACAAAGATTCTTTTTGAAACCAACCAGCTTCTGCAAAAAGAGCAGGATGAGAATGCGGTAATCACCGCTACGGCAGGGCAGCTCATGAAGCTGCTGAAAAAAGATATTGTCGTCTACCTGTCTGATGGCAAAGAACTTGCCACCCCTAACGTTTTTCGTGCTGTTAATAGCATTCAGGAAGATTTAATTTCTGAGAACGAGAAAGCAGTCGCCGATTGGGTCTTCCGAAACAATAAACACGCCGGTGCCACAACAGATACATTATCCAGTGCAAAGTGTTTATACCTTGCGATTCGGGTCAACCAGCATGTATATGGAGTGGCTGGTATTGCGGTGAACGGTATTCCGCTGGACTCTTTCGAAAACAGCGTACTCCTCTCTATTCTTGGCGAGTGCGCATTGGCGCTGGAAAACATCAAAAATGCCAAGGAGAAGGAGGAAGCGGCTGTTCTGGCGCAAAATGAACAGCTTCGTGCTAACCTGCTGCGGGCAATCTCTCATGATCTTCGGACGCCTTTGACAGCGATTTCCGGCAGCGCAGACAATTTGCTTGCAAATTATAAAAAAATGGACGATGCATTGCGGGAGCAGACCTTTACCGATATTTATGACGATTCCATGTGGCTAATCAATCTGGTTGAAAATTTGTTAGCAGTCACACGAATTGAGGGCGGACAGGTCAATCTAACTCGGAATATCGAACTCATGGATGAGGTCGTTTCTGAAGCGCTGAAGCACATCAACAGAAAAAGTAAAGAACACACCATTCGTGTAACCAGCGGTAAAGACTTTATCCTTGCCCACATTGATGCGAAGCTGATCGTTCAGGTGATTATCAATTTGGTTGACAACGCCATCAAATATACTCCTGTCGGTTCAGTAATTGAAATACATACCGATCAAAAAGAGCAATGGGTCACGGTTTCCGTTTCCGACAACGGCCCTGGGATTCCCGATGAGCAGAAACCCCGTATTTTCGATATGTTTTATAGTGGGGCCAATAAAGTGGTCGACAGCCGCAGAAGCCTTGGATTGGGGCTGTCCCTCTGTAAGTCCATTGTGACCGCCCACGGCGGCACGATTTCCGTATCAGACAATCAGCCAAATGGCACTGTGTTCACATTTACATTACCCGCCGGGGAGGTAGAACTTCATGAATAAACCTTTGATATTAGTGGTTGAGGATGACCCATCTGTACGAAATCTCATTACAACCACATTGAAAACAAATGATTATCGTTATGTGGTAGCGCCCAATGGCTCGACAGCCATTATGGAGACCACATCGCACAATCCTGAAATCATCTTGCTGGATTTGGGCTTGCCGGATATGGATGGCGTTCAAGTCATTCAGACGGTTCGCTCTTGGTCCAATGTTCCGATTATTGTAATCAGCGCCCGAAGCGAGGATAACGATAAAATCAAGGCGCTGGATGCCGGAGCGGACGATTATTTGACAAAGCCCTTTTCAGTAGAAGAATTATTGGCCCGACTCCGAGTGACGCAGCGCAGACTCGCCATGATGACTGCGGAAATGGCAACCGCCAGTTCTGTATTTGTTAATGGTAAACTGAAAGTGGATTATGCTGGGGGGTGCGCTTATCTGGGAGAGGACGAACTGCACCTGACGCCCATTGAGTATAAGTTGTTGTGCCTGCTGTCCAAGAATGTTGGCAAGGTACTGACCCATACCTTTATCACACAAAATATCTGGGGCCGCAGTTGGGATAACGATGTAGCTTCTCTGCGGGTATTTATGGCAACACTGCGGAAAAAGCTGGAGCCAACGGAGGAGTCCCCGCAATACATCCAAACACATATTGGTGTGGGCTATCGTATGATAAAAGTAAATTAATGATATGAGGTCGGCCAGTGTTCGCACATGGCCGGCCTCGCTAATTGTGTTATGACAATTTCTCTTGTCCGTAAAAAATGTTGCATCTAATCGTAGCTTAACGTTCAAAGTCGATTCGTTTTTTCTTTGATTTGGGGGGAGTGTGTTCGGACTGAATTTTCTGCTGTTGCGCTCGTTTCAGCTTTTGTACGGCCTGTTCGTCTGCATATTCGTGAAGCAACCCGGATGCCTTTCGTTTGCTGTCGAGCATAGCAAGCGGGCGGTACTTATCCCCGTAAGCACGCTGTAGCTGTTCGACGGCATTTAGCTCCTTTTCAGGACGGATGGCCTGCCGTGCATCGTGCAACTCCACCGGGTCAAGATCCACGGCCTGCGCTTTCAGCTCGGCATATTCAGCCAGAACCTTATCTAATTCAGCAGCGTATTTTTGCTCCTGTGCCTCCAGCCTTTTCAGACCGGACTCCATGATGGCAATATCCTTGCGGAACGCCTCTGCGCCTGCATCCTCCGCATACTCAAATTTTTGCAAAAGGAGCGCCTTTTCGGAACGCAGTTCTTCCAAATCCTCTATCAGCTCGGCAATGCGGACAGTCAGCGCCTTGTGGCGTTTCACATGGTATATTGGCAATTCCTTTTTCTCAGCAACCAGCGCTTTGCGCTCCTTGCTCTTTTCCTTGATCTGCTGCACCAGACCGGTGTAACGCTCCAGCTCTGGCCTCCATACGGCGAGGGATTCTTGAATATGCGATTTGCCACCGCGAATATGGGAGAGCTGATAACAGAAGATCAGCACCTGGCTGCGCAGTTTCTCCAGCCCCTCCGCAATGGCCGGTACAGTGCGGGCGACCAGTGCGGCCAGTTTTTTGATTTCAGCTTTCAGCTCCCGCAGCAGCGCATTGTCTGCCTTGATTTGTCGATTGATTTCACAGCGGTCAGAGATAATTCCCTTGCGCTCCAACGCCTGCGCTGTTACGCCCTCGTGGATGGTGGGAATCTCATCCAGACCCCGTGCAGCGTTGCTTCGATGGTCAATGCGTTCCTCCCGCCCGGCGCGTTCCAGATAGCGATTGGACACATCTGCCCATGCCTCCCGCCATGCTGTAAGCTGTTCTTCGCTGTTCCAGCGCTCGGAGATAGGATTTTGCCTGCCGTAACGGGTGCTTTTGGGATGCTTGTCAGCCCGGACAAGCCCCTGCGTCTCGGCAGCGGATGGCGTCATATACACCTTCTTTTTGCCGACCTTGTATGGATATTGCTTCTCCCAACCTTCGTTCTGCGCCAACTTGAACTCGGCAGCGGTGAAGCCCCGTTCCTCACCGTTTTTCATGCAGAGGTATTCCTTCTCGGTCTTGTACTGCCAGTGTCCCTGCCCATCCAACGGGCGCACCGTCAAGAGAATGTGGGCATGAGGGTTGTGACCGTCGGTGTCGTGGATGGCTGCGTCGGCGCACATTCCATCGGCCACAAACTGCTCCCGGATAAAGTCTTGCAGCAGCTCAATTTGCTGTTCACGGCTTAGCTCTATGGGCAGCGCCACGACGAACTCACGGGCAAGTCTGCTGTCCTTGGCCGTCTCGACTTCCTCTACGGCGTTCCAGAGCTTTTCTCTGTCTTGCCATTCCTGTGGGGCGTATTCCGGCAGGAAAACCTCCTGCCAGACAAGCCCCTGCTTTTTCGTGTAGTCATGCTGTATCCCGTCGTAATCGTTATACAGGCGGGAACAGCTCAGATAAGCAGAAGCGGCCACGGCAGAGCGACCTGCGCCCCGGCTGACCACCTTCGCTTCCAGATGATAAATCGCCATCTCTTGTTCACCTCGTTCTTTCTTTTTCTGTTTCTCTTTCGCAAAAGAGAAAATGACCCGAAGTCGAGCTTCGGGTCATAGCCGCAAACAAAGCTGCCGGTGGCAGTTTTGTGCGGGCAGGTCGCAAGCTGTTTCCAAAACGGAAACAACTGCGACCTGCGCAGACGATGACAGCAGCACCCGCAGGTGTTGTGGCATTGTCTGGAGGCTGCCGCAGCAGCCGCATCCGCCTCGCAGAGCGCACGGTTGCCGCAGGCAATACCACCGCCGCAAAAGGGCTCCCACAAAGTCGCTGACTTTGTGGGAAAAGGAGGCACAACGGAATGGATGAGACCTGCCGCTTGCGGCGGGGCGAAGGATATGGAGTTTGTGCCGACGCGGTGGTGAGTAAGTGCGCCCTTACGGGAGAAAAAAGAGGAGGCCCCCGGTTTCCCGGAGACCTCCCATCTGAAATTTAAGTTTGATTTCCCAGTTTTTGTGAAAGATACCCCTCCAACTCAGACAGCTCAATAGTCCGAACCTCCGGCAGCACCTTCTCCAAGATCGCGCCCTCCTGAATGAGCCTGCGAGTGCGGGCTTTTCGTTCCTTGACCCGATCCCGCGCCTGCGCTTCCTCCAAGCGGTGCTGTGCCTGCAAGAGCTTTTTCTCGTTTTCGGTCATGGTTTTCATAGTGGATTCTCCCTTCATGATAGTAAAAACCGACTGAATGATACTGTGGTTGGTATCAATTAGCCGGTTTTTGGTGGTATAATACTTCTTGCCCTTGTGTGTGGTATCAAATGTGCCGGATTTGCTATCATTACTGCTATCAAAAATTGAAAAAGTGATAGTAGCATCAGTGCTTGGGTTTCCAGACAATTTCATAGCCCAGCGCGTCGGCAAGCTGAACGGCTTCAACATAGCGCAGGGACTCCCGCTGGAGCTTGTTGGACAGGTTGGATACGCTGTCAGACCAGCCGTGCTCGTCGTGCAGCAGATCGACCACCTCCTGCATGGTCATTCCCTGACGGACGATGTACGACTTGATTTCATTTCTCAGATTGGATTTCATCTACTTTTTACCTCCATATTCTCGTGTAGTCGGTTTTCTTTTCAGTGATACTGGCGTGTTTGCCGGTGAAAAATCTGCCGTGCCGCAAATCCGCTCAGATTTCCGCCCGTGATGCCCTGTTCACAACTGCGCCCTATCGGCTTCATCGTTCTGTGTGAGAACATACGGAATGGCAGGATATGCCCCATATACTCCGGCTTGGTGAGAATCTGCCCCACGACATAGCCGCTCCAGTTATAGGGATTTGAAAATTCTTCCTTGCTTTTCCAGATGCCCTTGCCCTGCTTGCCGAAGTACACGGCGGGCGTCTCCACCTTATCCTCAAAGAGAATACGGGCAATAAAGAAAAATATTTTTTCGGGGAGGTGAAGCTGTCGTGGAACCATGGGAGGATGAACTGCTGTGGGATGATGATTTTTCCGATGAGGAAGAAGATGCCGAGGAGCAAATAGAGGAAACCGGCCTTGAAATGGATGCGGACGGCTTTGCCGATTGGGAGGATTCGTCTGACACTGCGCCGGTGGATGAGACACTGGAGGAAGCGCTTGCAGAGGAACGCACGCTGGAGCTGGAGAGCGAGCTGGAGCAGGATGAGCATCCCAGAAACTATGCCGCCGAGCTGGAGGACGAGGAGGAAGAAGCCGCGCCCACCAGTGAGAAACGGCTCAAGCGGGAAATTCGCGCAGAGGCTCTGCGGCGGCTGGAGGAAGCAGCCCGGACGGAATCAGATTTTCTAACTGTAGTAGACGAGTGGAACAAGCTGGACAGAAACCGGGAGCGCCGGGAACGTGACCACGAAAACCTGCGTGGAGACGTGCCGTTGGAGTTTCAGGCTGTACCTGATCCAAAGATCGCTCCCCTCTGGATGAATCTGCCGAGGTTCCGCCAGCTTTGTCAGGGAAATTTTCTCGACATCATCTTCTCCTGTCCCTACGAGCTGCACCAGCTGACTTCCAACCGTTTTCTCTCCAAGCTCTTTTTCACACTCAGTGATGAGCAGAAGGAGGTGCTGTATTACCTGTTCGTTAAGCAATACAGCACCACACGGCTTGCCACCCTCCGCGGGCAGTCCGACCGAAACATCCGAAAGCTGCGGATGACCATTCAGAAAAAGCTGCAAAGGCGGATGTATGAGCATCTGAGCGAAAAGCTGGAAAAGGACTACAGCATTACTCTGCGGGAGCGCGAGTTCGTAGAGGAATATGAAGCACTGCTGCAAACCATGGGCAA
>ENA-UOIW01001068-UOIW01001068.1-human-gut-metagenome-genome-assembly--contig:-P58-NODE-1068-length-17521-cov-7.832475_pt1 | contig 17521 bp, 16 predicted proteins | sample MGYA00242334_ERZ723881 | MGnify/ENA metagenome assembly ERZ723881 | reverse complement strand
ATTTTTAACGTAGTAAACTATTCCTATACGGCCACTGACCGGTGTGACACACCGGCCAGGCCCTCGTCCCTATCAAAAATCTGTGTTGTTAAGGAGAGTGTCGCTGTGTTCAAAAAATTCACCAACGGCTGCGTGCGCGTAGTCAACAGATGGCTTCCGGATGCATTCCTGTTCGCCATCATCCTGACCCTGGTCGTATTCGTTGGCGCGATGTGCGCCACAGGCATGGGCCCCATCGAGATCATCGCCAAGTGGGGCGATCAGAAGGGCGGCTTCTGGAATCTGCTGGCTTTCTCCATGCAGATGGCCCTGGTGCTGGTGTTCGGCTCTGCCATGGCCTCCGCCAAGCCCTGCAAGAAGGCGCTGCGGGCTGTGGCCGGTCTGTGCCACAACGATAAGCAGGCCATTCTGGTCACCACCTTCGTGTCCACCATCTGCTGCTGGCTGAACTGGGGCTTCGGCCTGGTCATCGGCGCGCTGCTGGCCAAGGAGGTCGTGCGCCGTGTGCCCACCGTGGACTATCCTCTGCTCATCGCCTCCGCCTACTCCGGCTTCGTCATCTGGCACGCCGGTCTGTCCGGCTCCATCCCCCTGGATCTGGTGGCCGGCAAGGACTTCGGCGGCGTGGTCTATCAGGCACCCATCACCGACACCGTGTTCCACCCCATGAACCTGATCATGTGCGGTGTCATCCTGCTGGTGATGCCTCTGGTGAACTACGCCATGCACCCCGACAAGGACCACACCATCACCGTGAACCCCGCCCTGCTGGTGGACGAGGAAGAGCGTACTTATGTGAAGGATACCCCCGCTGAGAAGCTGGAGCACTCCAAGATCCTGTGGGTCATCACCGTGGTGTTCGGCTTCGTCTACATCGTGTACTACTTCGTGCAGAACGGCTTCACCCTGGGTCTGAACATCGTGAACATGATCTTCCTGTTCCTGGGCCTGCTGCTCCACGGCGACCTGCGCCGCTATGTAGACGCCATCGGTGACGCCGCTGCCGGTGCTGCCGGCATTCTGCTGCAGTTCCCGTTCTACGCCGGTATCATGGGCATGATGGTGGCCGCCAATGACCAGGGCGTGTCCCTGGCGGGCGTCATCTCCCAGTTCTTCGTGAGCATCTCCACCAACGTGACGTTCCCCATGCTGTCCTTCCTGGCGGCCGGTATCGTCAACTTCTTCGTCCCCTCCGGTGGCGGCCAGTGGGCCGTGCAGGGTCCCATCATGATGCCCGCCGGTATGGAAATGGGCATCGAGAATGGCCGTACCGCCATGGCCATCGCCTGGGGCGACCAGTGGACCAACATGATCCAGCCGTTCTGGGCGCTGCCCGCGCTGGGTATCGCTAAGCTGTCCGCCCGGGACATTATGGGCTACCTGGTGGTGGTCCTGCTGTTCACCGGCGTGGTGGCCTGCCTGGGCTTCCTGGGCTGGGCACTGTTCTTCTAAAAAGAGCACAACCGCATAACGAACAGGGACGGCGCTTTCGCGCCGTCCCTGTGTTTTATTATTTACATTACATTTACACCGCGGCAGCGGTGTCCTGCTCCGCCGGGGCGGCGGGCTGGCTGCCGTCAAAGGGCGTTTCCAGGCAGGTCAGGTCGCGGAGGCACTTGCGGAAATCGTGGCAGAAGGCGGCGTACTCGTAGCCGGTGCAGATACGCTCGTCCATGACGATGCCTAAGGGCATCATCTTCTTGCTCAGATCGCCGCTGATGTAGTTGGGCACGGGCTTGCCCATGCAGACGAACACGCTGGTCGTGCCAAACTCATAGCAGTGGTGGTGGATATAGCTGGTCTTGATAGAGGCCAGGTTGGTAATGAACATACTGGTGTGGAACGGGCTCAGGTCAATGATCTTCCGGGGCAGCAGGCCGTGCTTATCCAGATGGTAGGCCAGCCAGATGATGAACTTGGGCAGGCCGGGGATGGAGAACATCATCTTGGCGAACTTGTCGGTGCTGTTCTTCTGCTCCGTCCGGCTGTTGGCATCGATGGCCTCGGTGATCTTCTGCTGGATGGTGAAGATGGTGTCGGAGGGCTCGAGGTAGATCTTCAGTGTCGTCTCGTCCGGTGAGCCGTCAGCCCGCTTTTTCAGGATGACGAAGGAGACGCAGAAGTGGTTGCGCTCGTACAGATGGCTGTTGACCACGAACCAGTTCAGCTTTGGATTGGCTTGGTACGCCTTATAATAGGCGGCGATGATGACCGCCATGTGGTTGATGCGGACACCGCTGCGGCGCTTGTCGCGGATATAGGCCTTGATGACCTCCTCGTCGATGTTCTCGGTGATGGTGTTCCAGGCATCGTACCGCTTGGGCATGATATAGGGAATGGCTGCCACGATGGGCGGCAGGTCTTTTACGCGCTTTCCGTCAGGACGCATGGGCAAACCCTCGTTTCTGTCTGTGTTGAGAACATCATACCCCACATTCCGTCCATTTGCAACCGTTTGCGGCCATTTGTGGAGGACGGATTTTTTTCTTTACCTTTCGCCGCAGATTTGTTATAATAAAGTATTATCATGGGATGGTATTTCTATTTTGTGCGAAGGGAGGGTCTGCCATGAAATTCACCAAATGGCGCATCGCGCCGGAGCATCCGGAAGCCCAGGCGCGGCTGACGGCGGCAGGCTATCCCTATCTTGTGTCCGCCGTGCTGGCAGGGCGGGGCGTGGAGACGCCAGAGCAGGCCGCGGCCTTTTTGGAGCGGGAGCAGTCGCTGGCGTACAGTCCGTTCCTGATGAAGGACATGGACAAGGCGGCGGCGCGGATACAGCAGGCACTCTCGGACGGTGAAAAGATCGCCGTGTTCGGCGACTATGACGTGGACGGCATCACCGCCACCTGTATTCTGGTGGACTATCTCCAGAGCCGGGGGGCGGACGTGGTGCATTATATCCCCCGGCGCATTGAGGACGGCTACGGCCTGAGCTGCGATGCCATCCAAGTACTGTATGACAGGGGCGTGCGGCTGCTCATCACCGTGGACTGCGGCATCACCGGCGTGGAGGAGGTGGACTTCGCCAATTCCCTGGGTATGGACGTGGTCATCACGGACCACCACGAGTGCCGGGAGGTGCTGCCCCGGGCGGCGGCGGTGGTCGATCCCCACCGGGCGGACTGCGCGTATCCCTTCAAGCATCTGGCGGGCTGCGGCGTGGCGCTGAAGCTGGTGCTGGCCCTGGGCGGGCCGGACCGGGAGGCGGCGCTGTTCGCCCGGTACTGCACGCTGGCGGCCATCGGCACGGTGGCGGACGTGATGCAGATGTCCGGGGAGAACCGCACCATCGTGTCCCGGGGACTGGACGGCATCGAGCACTCCGACTTCATCGGCCTGCACGCGCTGCTGAAGGAGGCCGGGCTGACGGGGAAAGACGTATCCTCGGTGCAGATCGGGTTCGTATTAGCGCCCCGCATCAACGCCGCCGGGCGCATGGGTGCGGCGGACATGGCGGCGGAGCTGCTGCTGTGCCAGGACGAGGCCAAGGCTGAGGAGCTGGCCAAGGCGCTGTGCGCCCTGAACCGGGAGCGGCAGAACGTGGAGCAGGACATCTATACCCAGGCCGAGGAGATGATCGGCCACATGCCGGACCGGCAGCGCAGCGCGCTGGTGCTGGAGAGCAGCCGGTGGCATCAGGGCGTGGTGGGCATCGTGGCCAGCCGGCTCAGTGAAAAATACGCCCGGCCCAGCTTTATGATCCACCTGAACGGCAGCACCGGCAAGGGCAGCTGCCGCAGCTGGGGCGGGTTCAACCTGTTCGCCGCGCTGGAGAGCTGCAAGGATCTGCTGTTGGGCTTCGGCGGCCATGAGCTGGCCGCGGGGTTCACCATTCAGCGGGAGAACATCCCCGCCTTCCGCGACCGGATGAACGACTACGCCCGCGGGCTGTGCGGCGAAAGCGCGCCGGAGTCGGTGCTGGACATCGACGCGGCCATCACCCGGCCCGGGGAGGTAACGTTGGAGGAGCTGGAGGCCCTCAGCGCGTTAGAGCCCTACGGCAGCGGCAACACCCGCCCGGTGTTCTGCCTGCTGGGTGCTACGCTGCTGCGGACGCAGAACGTGGGCCAGAACCGGCATCTGAAGCTGCGGCTGGGCAAGGGCTGCGCCCAGTTCGACGGCATTTTCTTCTCCACCGTGGCGGAGCGGTGCGGCTGCACCGTCGGCGACCGGGTGGACGCGGCCTTCTATTTACAAATCAACGAGTTCCGGGGCAGCCGCACGGTGCAGCTGCAGATGGTGGACATCCGGCCCTCCCTGTACGCCAGCGGGCGGGAGCAGGAGGCGCTGGACCTGGTGGAACGGTGCCGGGCGGGGGAGAGCCTGCCCGCCCGGGACGCCCGCCGGGCGCTGCCGGGACGGGAGCAGTTCGCCGCCGCGTGGCGGTGTCTGGAACGGGTCCTCCCGCCGGAGGGGCGGACGGTGGCCTACCTGCCGGCGCTGCGGGCGCTGGCCTCGGAGATCGGCGGCGCTGAACCGTTCCTGCGCTCGGCGCTGTGCTTGGAGGTATTTCGGGATCGGGGACTTCTGACCATGGAGCGGGAGGGAGACGCCGTGACCCTTGTATTGCAGCGGGACAGGCGGGCGTCGCTGGACGACGCGCCGCTGGTGGCCGCACTGAAGCAGAGTATGGAGAGAGGAGGCGGTACGCTGTGACACCTCAGAAGATGTACGAGCATTTGGTGGATACGGTAAAGGGCTACAACCCGTCCGCCAACTTTCAGCAGATAGACGCAGCGTATCAGTACGCCAGCACCCACCACGCCGGGCAGAACCGGAAGGACGGGTCGCCCTTCGTGACCCATCCGCTGGCGGTGGCGCAGATCGTGGCGGAGGAGCTGCACCTGGACACGGAGTCCATCGTGGCGGCCCTGCTCCACGACACCATCGAGGACACCGACGCCACCCATGAGGAGATCAGCAAGCTGTTCTCCCCCACGGTGGCGGACCTGGTGGAGGGCGTCAGCAAGCTGACCCGTGTCCATTACACCTCCAAGGAGGAGGAGCAGATGGAGAACCTGCGGAAGATGCTGATGGCCATGGCCAAGGACATCCGGGTGATCCTCATTAAGATCTCCGACCGGCTGCACAATATGCGCACCATGGAGTATCAGACGCCGGAGAAGCAGAAGCAGAAGTCCTTCGAGACCATGGAGATCTACGCTCCCATCGCCCATCGGCTGGGTATGCAGAAGATGAAGTGGGAGCTGGAGGACCTGAGCCTGAAGTACCTCGACCCGGTGAGCTACCGGGAGATCACCGAGGCGCTGGATGAGAAGGCTGCGGAGTACGACGGGTTCATGTCCGCCGTACACGACCGCATCGTGACGCGGCTGAAGGAGGAGGGCATCGAGGCCACGGTCTATGGCCGGATGAAGCACCCCTATTCCATCTACCGCAAGATGTATACCCAGAACAAGAGCCTGGACGACGTGTTCGACCTGTTCGCCTTCCGGGTCATCGTGGACACGGTGGCGGACTGCTACAACGTGCTGGGCATCGTCCATGACCTGTTCAAGCCCATTTTGGGCCGGTTCAAGGACTATATCGGCACACCCAAGCCCAATATGTACCAGAGCCTGCACACCACGGTGGTGGGCGAGAGCGGCATCCCCTTCGAGGTGCAGATACGCACCAAGGAGATGCACGAGATCGCCGAGTACGGCGTGGCCGCCCACTGGAAGTACAAGCAGAACGGCCAGGGCGCGGGAGACGAGGGCCGGTACGAATGGGTGCGCCGTCTGCTGGAGAACCAGGAGGACGCCGACGCGGAGGACTTTATCCACTCGCTGAAGGTGGATATGTTCGCCGACGAGGTGTTCGTGTTCACCCCCAACGGCGACGTAATCAACCTGCCTGCCGGCGCGACGCCCATCGACTTCGCCTACACCATCCACTCCGCCATCGGCAACCACATGACCGGTGCAAAGGTCAACGGACGCATCGTCCAGTTCGACTACCGGCTGCACAACGGCGACGTGGTGGAGGTGATGACCAGCAAATCCGCCCACGGCCCAAGCCGTGACTGGGTGAAGATCGCCCGCTCCAGCAACGCCCGCAGCAAGATACGCCAGTGGTTCAAGCGGGAAAAGCGGGACGAGAACATCGTCAATGGCCGCTCGAGCTTTGAGTCGGAGCTCAAGCGCACCGGTGTGACGCTGAAGGAGCTGACCAACGAGGAGAACCTGCCCAGTGTGCTGAAGAAGCTGTGCTTCACGTCGCTGGACGATATGTACGCCGCCATCGGCTACGGCGGTATTTCCGCCCTGAAGGTCATAGGCCGGCTGCGGGAGGACATCCAGCGCATCCTGCACCAGCACCAGACGGAGCGGCAGGCGGAGGTGCCGGTGGCCGGGCAGCCCCAGATCATGCGCCCTGCCGTGCCCCAGCGGGCCAGGAGCGAACAGGGCATCGTGGTAGAGGGTCTGACCAACTGCCTGGTGAAGTTCTCCAAGTGCTGCACCCCCGTTCCCGGCGACGACATTGTGGGGTTCATCACCCGGGGCTACGGTATCTCCGTACACCGGGCGGACTGTCCCAACGCTGACCCGGCCCGGCGGAAGCCGGAGGAGGCAGGCCGGTGGATCAAGGTATCCTGGGGCAGCGACACCAAGGAGAACTACCGCACGTCCCTGGAGATCACGGCCAAGGACCGCATCAATTTCATCATGGACGTGTCCACGGTGCTGTCCAGCACCAAGACCCACGTTTCATCCATGAACGCCCGCAGCACGCCTGACGGCTTCGCGCTGCTGTCGCTGGACATCGACGTACACGACGGGGAGCAATTACAGACCGTTATGCGGCGCTTGGAGCAGATCTCCGGCGTCATGCGGGTGACCCGCCCGGCGGGATAAATAGAGAGGAGCTGCTATTATGAGAGCTGTTTTGACAAGAGTGAAGCACGCGTCCGTCACTGTGGACGGACAGGTGATCGGCAGGATCGGCCAGGGCTTTCTCGTTCTGCTGGGTGTGACCCACGAGGACACGGAGGCTCAGGCCGTGAAGCTGGCGGACAAGCTGACGGGCCTGCGCATCTTCGAGGATGAGAACGAGAAGATGAACCGCAGCCTGACGGATGTGGGCGGCGAGCTGCTCGTCGTGTCCCAATTCACGCTGTACGCCAACTGCAAAAAGGGCCGCCGCCCCGAATTTCTGGCGGCGGCGCGGCCGGAGGTGGCCATCCCCCTGTACGAGAAGTTCGTGGCGCTGTGCCGGGAGAAGGGCTTCCACACCGAGACCGGCGAGTTCGGCGCGTATATGCAGGTGGACAGCCTGAACGACGGGCCGCTGACCATCATTTTGGACACGGACACGCTGTAAGGAGGACAAACATGACCATCAAGACCATACAGGTCGGGCCGATCATGACCAACTGCTACCTGCTGTGCGACGAGGCGGCGGGCCGGTGCGCCCTCATTGATCCCGGCGACGACGCGGCGCGGGTGGAGAAGCTGGTGCAGGAGAGCGGCTGCCAGCTGGAGTACATCCTGCTGACCCACGGCCATTTCGACCACACCTCCGCCGTACGGCCTCTGCTGGAGCAGCACCCGCACGTGCTGGTGTATATCCACGAGAAGGACAGCGTGGACGGCCCTGCCGGCGAGCTGCGGTTCAGCCGGGTAGGGGCGAAGAACCAGCGGTATTACAAGGAGGGCGACGTCATCACCGTGGGCACGATCCCCCTGCGGGTCATGGAGACGCCGGGCCACTCCGAGGGCTCAGTGTGCCTGCTGGCGGAGGGCGAGCACGTCATCTTCGCCGGTGACACCCTGTTCCGCTGCTCCTGCGGGCGGTGCGATTTCCCCGGCGGCGACTACCGGAAGATGCTCACATCCCTTTCGCGGCTGGCCGCGCTGGAGGGCAACTGGCGGGTGCTGCCGGGCCACGATATGGAGACGACGCTGGATTTCGAGCGCCGGGCCAACCCCTACATGAAGCAGGGGACGGCGCGATGAGGCTGACATTTCGCGGTCACGATGACCGCTACGCCGTGGAGCAGAGCCTGCTGGCCTTCTTTCCGGAGGAACGCCCCGTATACGAGGGTGAGGATGGGCCGCGCCACGGGGAGGTGACGCTCCATGAGGGCGCGGTGTACGCCACCGGCGTGACCTCCCTGACCTATGACGGAAAAACGGCGCGGGCCTCCGCCCGCGTATCCCTTGCAGGCGCTGCCGACGAGTACGAGCGGGAGCGCCTGCGTCAGCGTGCGCTGAAGCTGTCCTTCTTCCGGGCGGCCCGTGACATCACCGGCGTGACGCCCTCCTGGGGCGCGCTGACGGGCATCCGCCCGGCCAAGCTGGTGCGGACCATGCTGGAGGAGGGCTATACCCCCGCCCGGGCCGACCGGGAGCTGCGGGACGTATACTGCGTGTCCCCGGCGCGGCGGCGGCTGGCGCTGGAGAGCGCCGAGGCGGGACTGAAGGCCAAGCGGGAGCTGCGGCCTGAGGACATCTCCCTGTATATCGGCATCCCGTTCTGCCCCACCCGCTGCGCCTACTGCAGCTTCGTCTCCGCGTCGGTGGAGAAGTCCTTTCACCTGATGACGCCCTATCTGGAGGCCCTGACGGCGGAGGTGGAGGCCGCGGGCCGGATGGTAAAGGAGACAGGCCTGCGCATCAAGTCGTTCTACATGGGCGGCGGCACGCCCACCACCCTGTCCGCAGAGCAGATGGACGCGCTGCTGACGACGGTGAACAAGGCCTTCGACCTGTCCGGCTGCGCGGAATACTGCATCGAGGCCGGGCGGCCCGACACCATCGACCGGGAGAAGCTGCAGGTGCTGCTGGACCACGGGGCGGACCGCATCAGCGTCAACCCCCAGTCCCTCGAGCCCCAGGTGCTGCGGGCCATTGGCCGCCAGCACAGCCCGGAGGACATTGAAAGGGCCATGACGCTGGCCACGTCCATGGGCTTCCCCCATGTGAATATGGACCTGATCGCCGGGCTGCCCGCCGACACGCCGGAGGGCTTCCGCCGGACGCTGGACAGATGCCTGACCTTCGGCGCGGACAACATCACCGCACACACCCTGAGCCTGAAAAAGGGCAGCCGCATCCTGCTGGAGGGACTGCCCATCCCCACGGCGGAGGAGGTGGCGGAGATGCTGGACTACGCCGACCCGGCCCTGCGGGCCAGGGGCTTCGCGCCCTACTACCTGTACCGGCAGAAATATATGTCCGGCAGCTTTGAAAACGTGGGCTGGTGCATATCCGGGGCGGAGGGCCTGTATAATATCTACATCATGGAGGAGCTGCACAGCATCCTGTCCCTGGGCGCGGGCGGCTCAACGAAGATGGTAGACGCGGCCCACAACCGCATCGAGCGGGTGTTTCACCCCAAGTTCCCGCTGGAGTACATCCAGCGGCCGGAGAAGCTGGCGGAGAATTTAGAGGCGTTCCGCCGGTTTCACGAGAGCATGAAGTAACGCCCCCCTCTTGTCATCGCGAGACCAGTCCTCAGACTGGTCGTGGCGATCCGCTCTCCTTTGCCGGGGATACGGATTCCCACGCCAGTGACCTCGGTCACTGGCTCGGAATGACAGGCGGACGGCGCAGATCGATCATCAAGGAGGGCGGCCATGGCGCGGACACGGCAGAATTTCATGGGCGGCGCGGCCATTTTGGCCGGGGCTGTGGCAGCGACGAAGCTGCTGGGCGCCGTGTATAAGATCCCCCTGGGCAACCTGCTGGACAGCGAGGGCATGGCCCACTTCTACGCCGCGTACAACATCTACAGTCTGCTGCTGGTGCTGTCCACCGCCGGACTGCCGGTGGCATTGAGCCGTCTGGTGGCCAAGGCCGCCGCCCAGCATCGCTACGCCGGGGCGCGGCGGGGCTTCCGGACGGCGCTGGCGCTGCTGGCGGCCATCGGCCTGGCGTGCAGCGCCGTCATGTGCGCCATGCCCCAAATGCTGGCCGGGTGGCTGCACGACGAGGCCGCCGCCCACGCCATCCGGGCGTTAGGCCCGGCGGTGGCGCTGGTGTGCGTGTCGTCGGCCCTGCGGGGCTTCGGCCAGGGGCTGGGGGATATGCTCCCCACCGCCGCCGGACAGATCACGGAGTCGGCGGGCAAGCTGGTCATCGGCCTGGCGCTGTGTCTGGTGCTGCTGAACCGGAACGCCCCCGCGGAGCTGTGCGCCGCCGGGGCCATCGGCGGCGTCACCGCCGGCGCGGCACTGGGTCTTTTGGTCACGGCGTATCTTACCTCCCGGCGCTGCACCCTGCCGGAGGCCCGGGACGTGCCGCCCGCCCGGTGGGAGACGCTGCGCCAGCTGCTGGCGGTGGGCGTGCCCATCACCGTGGGCGCGGCGGGCATGAGCCTTATCACCCTGCTGGACCAGGCGCTGGTAACGGACACACTGCGGAACACCCTGGGCTATTCGGCGGCGGAGACATCGGCGCTGTACGGCCAGTACACCTTCGGCATGACGCTGTTCCAGCTGCCGCCGTCGTTCATCTATCCCGTGTCCGTCAGCCTGATGCCCGCCATCACGGCGGCGCTGACCCGGCAGGACCGGCAGGCGGCGGGCAGCGCCGCGGGCGCGGCGCTGAAGCTGACCACCCTGGCGGCGCTGCCGGCAGGGGCGGGACTGTCCGTGCTGGCCGAGCCCATTCTGCTGCTGCTGTACCCCGCCGTGCCGGATACCGCCCGGGCGGCTGCGTACCATCTGACGTTTCTGGGCCTTGCCTGCGTGTTCGTATGCCTGATGGTGGCCACCAACGGCGTGCTGCAAGCCTACGGCAGGCCCTATGTCCCCGTGCTCACGCTGCTGTGCGGCGGCGTGATGAAGATCGTCACCAACTACCTGATGGTGGGCGACCCTGCCACAGGCATCCGGGGCGCGGCGGTGAGCACGCTGTACTGCTACGCCCTCATCGTGGTGCTGAATCTGCTGGCCATCGCCCGGTATGTGCCGGAGCGGCCCGGCTACATCGGCCTGTTCGCCAAGCCGCTGCTGCTGACGGCGGTGATGTCCCTGGCCGCCCGGTCGTCCTGGGGACTGCTGGCGCGCTTTCTGCCGGAGCGCTGGGCGGTGCTGCCGGCCATTCTCATCGCGGCGGCGGTATATATCCTGCTGGCGCTGGCCACCGGAGCCGTGACCCGGCAGGAGCTGCTGGCCCTGCCGAAAGGGGAAAAAATCGCGCAAATACTGGGCTTGCGCTGAACTTTTCCGTACACACAGGCGAAAACCTCTTGCAATAGGAGCGTAAGTATGATAAATTTTGTTAGGAAACCGCGTTATGACTATAACGATCTGCTGGAGATCATCCGGCTGCTGCGCTCCCCGGAGGGCTGCCCCTGGGACAAGGTGCAGACCCACGAGAGCATCCGCCGGGGACTTTTAGAGGAGGCCTACGAGGCCGCCGAGGCCATCGACGCCCGCGACACCGACCTTCTGAAGGAGGAGCTGGGCGACGTGCTGATGCAGGTGGTGTTCCACGCGGACATCGAAAAGGACGCGGGGCACTTCGACATGGACGACGTGTGCGACGGCGTGGTGAAGAAGCTGCTGTTCCGCCATCCCCACGTGTTCGGCGCGGCTCACGAGGACTCGCCGGAGTCCGTGCTGGTGAGCTGGGACAAGCTGAAGCGCCGGGAAAAGGGGCAGAAGACCACCGCCGACGCGCTGGACGCCGTGGCCCGCAGTCTGCCGGGCCTGTGGCGGGCGGAGAAGCTGCAGAAGAAGGCGGCGGACGCCGGCTTCGACTGGCCCGCCGTGCAGGGCGCGCTGGACAAGCTGGACGAGGAAACGGCGGAGCTGCGTCAGGCTGTGGCGGAAAACGGCGACGTGTCCGGCGAGCTGGGCGACGTGCTGTTCGCCGCCGTCAAGGTGGGCCGGTTCTGCGGCGTTGACCCGGAGGAGGCCATCACCCTGACCTGCGAGAAATTCATCCGCCGCTTCCGGGCTATGGAGCGCTCCGCGCTGGCCCAGGGCCGCGAGCCGGATACGCTGACCCTGGACGAGATGACCGTCCTGTGGAATGAGGCAAAACGTTCTTAATACGATCCACATCGTTTTAGGATCACCGCCGATGTGCGGTGCGCATACAACAAATGAAAAACATTTTGGGAGGAAACATCATGAATAAGACTGAACTGATCGCTGCCGTCGCCGAGAAGGCTGGCCTGTCCAAGAAGGATTCCGATGCCGCTGTCAACGCCGTTCTGTGCGCCATCACTGACGCCCTGAAGGCCGGTGACAAGGTCCAGCTGGTGGGCTTCGGCTCCTTTGAGACCAAGAAGCGTGCCGCTCGCACCGGCCAGAACCCCCGCACCGGCGCCGCTGTGGAGATCCCCGCTTCCACCGTTCCCACCTTCAAGGCCGGCAAGGCTCTGAAGGACGCCGTGGCCAAGTAAGGGCGTACCCGATAGATCGAAAAGCCGGTGCTGTCGCACCGGCTTTTTCACCGGAAGGAGCGATACCATGCGTTTGGACAAATATCTGAAGGTCTCCCGGCTTATCAAGCGCCGCACCGTGGCCAACGAGGCCTGCGACGCGGAGCGCGTCACCGTCAATGGGCGGGTGCAGCGTGCGTCCTGCGACGTAAAGGTGGGCGACGTGATCTCCATCCGCTTCGGCGCAAAAACGCTGACGGTGGAGGTGCTGTCCGTCACGGAAAACGTGGGCAAGGACGCGGCGGCGGCCATGTACCGCGAGGTGTAGGGACAAACCCGTCATAATCGGACCATCCCCCTCATACACTGGGAAAAACCGTGTGTGAGGGGGACATTTTATGCCATACGACATCACCGACGGCGGCCAGGTCCACCGCCTGCAGTTAGACGGCCGGGAAAAGCTCACCGTGTCCGGTGTGGAGGACGTGGAGCGGTTCGACGACACCTGCATCGTGCTGACCACCTGCGCCGGGACGCTGGTGGTCAGCGGCGAGGCGCTGCACATCGGCAAGCTGAGTCTGGACGGCGGCGAGCTGCACGTGGACGGGCGCATCGACGCCGTGACCTACGAGGACGCGCCGGTCCAGAGCGGCGGGTTCTTCGCCCGGCTGTTCGGCTGACATGGGCGTGGTGGTGTCCGCCCAGCTGGCAGGGTATCTCACCGCCGCCGTGCTGGGACTGGCCGCCGGAGCGGTGTACGACCTGCTGCGGGTGGTGCGGCTGCGCCGCCGCAGAAGCCGGCGGCTGACCCACGCGCTGGACTGTCTCTTCGTGGCGGCGCTGGCTCTGACGGCCCTGTGGTTCGCCCTGCGGGTGGGGCAGGGCGAGCTGCGGCTGTTCATGCTGTCGGCCATGGCCCTGGGCGCACTGGTGTACGCCCTGGCGCTGAGCCCGCTGTTTCTGCCGCTGTGGGACTTCTGGCTGTCGGCGGCGGTAGGGACGGTGCGCCTGCTGCTGACGCCGCTGCGCTGGGCGATCCGCACGGCAAAAAAAGGTGCGGCGGCGGCGAAAAAAGCCTTTCTTTTTCGGCGAAAGTGCGCTATGATAAAGACAGAATGTTCCACGGGGGAGGGGAAGGCACATGGCACGGCCGAAGAAAACAAAAAAACGCACCAACGCGGCGCTGCTGCTGGTGCTGATCGCCCTGGCCGTCTTTTTGGGCATCGAGCTGATCCAGGTGAACCAGCGGCTGGGCGAGGCCAAGGTACAGGAGACGTCCCTGACCCGGCAGATGCAGATGAAGCAGCAGGAGAACCAGGCCCTGCAGTCCGACCTGGACAAGAAGGATGACCCGGAGTTCATCAAGGAGCTGGCCCGGGATCAGCTGGGATTGGCCGAGGCAGGCGAGCGCATCTTCTACGATGTGAATGAATAAGCAAAGAGGACGGCAACGCCGTCCTCTTTTTTTGCCGCCTGTTGCCATCCTCCGTCATTCGTGCTATACTCTCTTCACTACTTCCCCGTAAAGGAGGAACGACTATGCCTACTCTGTTGGAGCGGCGCTACTGCCGCCAGCATCTGCACTGTGTGCGCCACATCACCCTTGACCCCAAGGGCCGGGGCGTGGTGCGCATCCACATGCTCCCGCCCCGGGAGGATAACGACAACGCGCCGTTTCTGCTGCTGCTCAACGGCAGCAAGCTGGTGCCGCTGAACCTGAGCTGGGCCATCCTGCTGGCCAGCTTCATGGATAAGCTGGAGCCCTTCGCCGGGCTGGAGATCAGCGAAAGCGACTGGCGGTCCATGGCCGCCGGCGCGGTGGCGGAGACCCGGAAGGTCTACCCCTTCACCCCCAGGCAGCAGCTGGCCGACGATCTGGAGACCATGATCACGTCCCTGGTGGCCATCGCCCGCGGGCAAGAGCCGGAGGCGGAGATCGCGCCGCTGTCCCTGGGCGAATACGCCCGGGAGATGACCGCGCCCCACCGCATGGACCTGATGATCAGCGCCATGACCCGGGGCGGCCAGTGGCACTGCAACCAGAAGTGCCTGCACTGCTACGCCGCCGGGCAGCCCCTGTCCGACACGGCGGAGCTGACCACCGCCCAGTGGAAGCAGGTGCTGGATACCCTGCGCCGCATCGGCGTGCCCCAGGTGACGTTCACCGGCGGCGAGCCCACGCTGCGGGCCGATCTGGTGGAGCTGGTGGACGCAGCCCAGTGGTTCGTCTCCCGGCTGAACACCAACGGGCGGCTTCTCACGCCGGAGCTGTGCAGGCAGCTCTGCGAGGCCAGTCTGGACAGCGTGCAGGTGACGCTTTACAGCGCCGACCCGGCCATCCACAACGCGCTGGTGGGCGCGGCGGGCTTTGACGACACGGTGGCGGGCATCCGCAGCGCCGTAGCGGCGGGGCTGTCCGTGTCGGTGAACACGCCCCTGTGCAGCGTGAACAGCGACTACGCCGCCACGCTGCGGTTCGTCCACGACCTGGGCGTGCGGTATGTGACCTGCTCCGGCCTGATCCCCTCCGGCAGCGCCTTGGGCACGGAGAGTCAGGCCACGGCCCTGACGGAGCAGCAGCTGACGGACGTGCTGTCCGCCGCCGTGAAAACGGCGGAGACGCTGGAAATGGAGATCGACTTCACCAGCCCCGGCTGGCTGAAGGAGGAAACGCTGCGCGCCCTCGGCCTGACGCTGATCCCCAGCTGCGGCGCGTGCCTGAGCAACATGGCCATCGCGCCGGACGGGGAGATCATCCCCTGTCAGAGCTGGCTCAGCGGCAAGCCCCTGGGCAACATTCTCAACGACGACTGGGACGCGGTGTGGCAGGGAGAGCGCTGTGCCGCCATCCGGGCCAAAAGCGCCAAAATGGAGCAGCTGTGCCAGCTGCGGGAGAGCAACCGGGAGGAGGCCGTCCTATGCTGAAGAAACTGACCGCGCTGATGCTGGCCCTGCTGGCGGCAGCGTGCCTCACCGTCACCGCATGGGCGGATTACGACTACATAGAGCAGTACGGCGTTATGGTGACGCCCAACACGGAGGACGGCAGCCTGCTTATCACCGTGAAGCTGGAGTGGACGCCGCTGGAGGAGCTGCCCTACGGTCAGGAGCTGAAGATCGGCGTGCCCAACGGCTCCATCCGGGACGTGGCGGCACAGACGGACAACATCGAGCGGCTGGACTTCGACAATAGCTATATGTACGTCTATCTTGACCGCGGCTACGACGCGAACGAGACCTTTTCCTTCGCCTACTCGTGGGTGCAGGAGTATATGTACCAGTTGGACGGCAGCGCCGTGACCTACGATTACACCGCCGGCTGGTTCGACGAGGCGAAGATCGGGCAGATGACCCTCGTCTGGAACGACCCGTCGGGACTGACCGGCGATTTCACCGAGGGGACGGTCAGCGGCGCTGACAGCGTGACGGTGCAGGACGGCATGACCATCACCGCCTCCGATCTGGGCTACGGCTACAAGATGAACGTGCAGGTGCGCTACACCGACTGGCCCACCCAGCTGTCGCAGGAATACAGCGCCAACAACGTCCCCGACGACAGCTGGAACGGCAGCGATGACGATTACTACGACGATGACGACGGCGGCGACGCCCTCATCGGCCTGTTTGTGTTCCTGCTGATCCTGTTCGTGGTCATCCGCATCATCGCCCGCTTTGGCGGCGACGGCTACGCCGGCGGCTTCGGCACGCGGTACGTGTTCGTGAACCACCTGTGGTATCCCGCGGGGCCGGACGGCAAGCCCCGTCCCGGCAGCGTGGGCACGAAGGTACGCCCCCGCCCGCCCAAGAGCGGCGGCGGTGGATTCGGCGGCGGCAGCCGGGGCGGCGGCTTTGGCGGCGGTGGCTTCGGCGGCGGCAGCCACTGCGCCTGCGCCAGCAGCTGCGCCTGTGCGTGCGCCTGCGCCTGTGCCGGCGGCGGCCGGGCGGGCTGCTCGGCCAAGAACCTCTATGGCGCGGTGAAGCTGGACGAGGACCTGTCCGAGAAAGTGTAAGCTATGGAGCAGCACCCCGGGAACTCCCCGGGGTGCTGTTTTTACTCCCACCTCACGTCCTGCTCCCGGCGGAGGGGGTACACCGCCAGCGCCGTGCCGTCCAGATCGGTCCGGTGCATATCCACGGCGGTAAGCCGCCGGTTCTCGTAGGCGGCGTAGTAGTACACGCCCCGCTTCGCGTCCCACACGGCGGTGTAGATGCTCCGCTCAAAGCCCTCCGCCACCCGGCAGCACCCGGCGGTCTGGGCCACCGCGCCTAAAATGTGGAACACCTGCCCCACGCCGTAGTCCGGCAGCGCGTTGCCCCGGGTGAAGGCCGCCCGCACGAACCGGGAGGGCGATGACAGGTCGCCGGGCAGTCCCAGCGCCCCCATGCCCCGGCTGTATGCCGCCAGCGTCAGCCCCGGGGCAAAGGTGTCCGCCCCGTCCCCGGCGGACAGAGTGCGATAGTCCCGCAGCCTCGACAGCTGTACGTCCAGCGGCGGCTCGTTGGTCAGCACCCCCGCCGGATCGTCCCGCAGCACCAGCCCCGCCGCGGTGGGCTCGGCGGCAAAGCAGTCCTTTTCGTCCGCCGCCAGCCAGTGGAGCGGCGAGGTTGGCAGGGCAGGGGAGAAGCCCTCCTCCGTCACCCGTGTCTCCGCCAGCAGCTCCCGGGCCTCCGACGCTGTGGCGCACCGCCCCAGCACCCAGGGGATCAGCTCAAAGGACGCGGCGTTCCGCCAGCCCGGCCACGGCGGGCCGTACCGCCCGCTCTCGGGAAACAGCAGCCCCGCCATGCCCAGCCCCTTCTCGTTCACCGCGTCGTAGTACAGCGGCCAGCCCTCCGCTACGTGGGCCATACCCACCAGCGCGTAGTGCTCCTCCAGCGTCTCCCCATGGCGAAAGCGCAGGGGAAACCGCCGGGGCGTCACCACCACCTGCTCGCCGAAGGAGCGCTCATAGTCCAGCGTCCGGCCCATATAGAAGCCGCGTCGCCCGTGAAACGTCACCGCGGTACACACGGCGCTACCCCAGCAGCCACAGCACCAGCCCATACACGGCGCTGGCCGCTGTGCCGAACACGATCACCGGCCCGGCCACGGTGAACATCCTCACCGCTGTGCCGGTGATAAGCCCCTCTGCTTGTGTCAAGATAGGGACGAGGGAAATTTTTGCCCTATTTTACTGGG
>ENA-UOIW01001058-UOIW01001058.1-human-gut-metagenome-genome-assembly--contig:-P58-NODE-1058-length-17639-cov-7.587750_pt1 | contig 17639 bp, 21 predicted proteins | sample MGYA00242334_ERZ723881 | MGnify/ENA metagenome assembly ERZ723881 | reverse complement strand
GCGGGAACAGCAAAAGGGAGGGGAGGGGCGATTGCCCCTCCCCTCCCTTTGTTCTTTTATTACACAAGAGTGACGCCGAAGATCTGCCAAAACTGATCGTTTTCTCTGTCGGACACCATGGCGTTGTTCCACGAGCCGAACATGAAGCTGGCGCAGCTGTCCGTTGCTTTCAGCACCGAGACGGTGCGGCCATCGTCAAAGGTGACGGTGAGCCTGGCGGTGAACCAGCAGGCGGACGCGCCGCCGAAGGGCCGGGCGTTGGTGAGCATCTTTTGCAGGGCGGGCAGGTCGGCCTGGGCGGCGGTGTACGTCTCGCCGCCGTAGAACTCCAGCTTGGCGGAGGTCATATTGCCCCGGAAATCCTCCGGTGTGACAAACTCGTATCCGCCCTGCTCCGTCAGCAGCTTCAGCACCGTGGGCGGCACGGGGTAATCGGCAGTGCCCCAATAGCGGACATCATCCTCGCCGCTGCGGTGCAGGGTGGCGCAGACCTGATGCCACTCCGGCTGCACCGTGCCCTTTTCGGACAGGATGGTCTGCACCTGCGCGTCGGTGAGGGGGATATACTGTGTCCGCGTCTCCCCCGTCTCCCAGGTGACGCGGACCACCTCCAGCCGGGCCGTATCCGTTGTGGCGAGGCCAGCAGGCTGGGCGGCAAGGGGCTTGAACGTGTCGGCCATCGCCTTGAGCTGGTAGCCAAGCCGCTCCGTCAGCTCCATAGGATAGGTCTGGATGACGGCGAGGCGGTCATCGTCCGTGCCGTAGAAGGCGCACGTCCAGTACATCGTTTGGGCGGTGTTCATGCCGGACATATCGCCCTGCTTGCTCTCGGTGAGGGTGAAGGACTTCCCTGCCGCGTCCACGGCCCAGCTCTTGGCGTCGTCCAGCGTCATGGCGTTCAGGTGGACTACGGACAAGCGGGCGGAGGTGTCGTAGGTGCTCTGCCATATCTCGGCGTTCTTGCCGGACACCCTGGGCGTGCCGTCCAGGCCGGGGATGGTGACGCGCTCCCAGCCGCCGTCGTCCAGAATATACATGGTGTAGCCGCTGCCGGTGAATTTGACGGCGGGCACGCTCACCATACCCTCCCCGTTCTCGTTAAAGGTCAGGTAATCGCCGCCGTAGGGGACGAAGCGGATGAGATACGCGCCCTCGGCGCAGATGCCCAGCGCGTTGGTCAGGTCGAACGGGCCGGTTTGGGGGAACAGCTCGATGGTGTCGCCATTCTTCATATAGAGCTTATACTCGCCGTGGGTGCGGCCCTCGCTGTCGTCATAGGTGGGGGCGACCATCACGTCCAGCGTCGCGCCGGGGTAGACGGTGTAGACGGTGACGCTACCTCTGCTGTTCTCGTCATAGGCCACCTTTTCCTCGGTGTAGCTGTGGATGCCGCTGATCTGCACGCTGAGTCCCTTAACGACCTCCGTGACCTGCTGGCCCAGCTTCGAGCCGTCCACGATGGCGGTGTCGCCCAAGTCCCAGGCGCTGATGTCCGCCAGCAGCACCTCCGATGCGTCGCCGCGGCCGTTGGGGGTCTGCTGGCCGGAGAGGGACTTGATATAGGCGGCGACGGTGTCGGGGGCTTGCTGATAGCGGCGGGCCAGCACGTCCATGGCGGCCTCGGCATACGCGCCGTCCGCGTTCAGGTAGTAGGCGCACAGATAGCTGAGGGGGACGGTGTCCCAGGTGTACCAGTCGGGCATATTGTCCGCCGTGTAGGTGATGCCGTAGTCCGCGGCGCTGACGCTGTGGGGGTCGTTTTCTTCCATGAGGGTGGGCCAGGGGGTGATCTCCATGCTCGGCAGCTCATCCACCGCCGTGCCGCCGTCCGCCTCAGTCCTGGACTGGGGCTTGGTCAGCAGGCAGACGGCGATGGCGGCGGCGGCGATGACCAGCAGCACGGCGGCCCACAGGGCGGGCTTTTTGTAGTGCAGCACGCTCTTCACACGCTCCTTGACGGCGATCTCGCCGAAGGCCAGAGGACACACCGCCGCCGTGCGGGGACGGGCGGCGCAGGAGACAAGGGCGCGGGTGTAGGCGGCGCGGCCCGCCGCGTCGGCGTTTTTCAGGGCCAGCTCGTCGCAGGCGCGCTCCATGTCGCGGCCCAGCAGGACGTAGGCCAGCCACAGGGCCGGGTTGAACCAGTGGAGCGACAGCAGCAGGAAGGCCAGGGGCTTGACAATGTGGTCGCCTCGGCGGATGTGGCAGCGCTCGTGGGCGAGCACCTGGGGCAGGTCGTCCTCCGGCAGGCCGTCGGGGAGATAGATGCGGGGGGAGAACAGGCCCAGCACGAAGGGCGTGCCGAAGTCGCCGCAGCGGTAGACGTTGCTGTAAAGGTGGGGCGCTTTTCGGACCTTGGCCCACATACGCAGGCAGCTGAGGGCCAGGTAGAGCAGCATACAGCCCACGCCGGTGAGCCATATCCACGGCAGCATACGGGTCAGGGACACGGGCTCGCCGCCGGAGACACGGGTGGCGGTTTGGACTTCGCCGGGCACGATGGACACGGCGGGGGTGTCCTTCGGCGCGGACATCACCGGTGTGTCGGCATCGTCCGTCTCCCGCTGCTGGATGGCGTGGTAGGCCCGGATGGGCGGGGCTTCCTCCACCTGCAGGCTGACGGGGCTTTCCAGCGTGACGGGCAGCAGCAGACGCAGGGCCACCAGCGCCCACAGGGCGCACACGGCCCAGCGGGGCGCACGGCGCAGGGGCAGGCGCACCAGTGCCACCGCCAGGGCGATGACGCCGGCCTGCCAGGAGAGGGTGAGCAGCGTGGTAAAAATGTTATCCATGGTGTTCCTCCTCAAACTGGTCGATCATGCGGCGCAGCTCGTCGGCCTCCGCCGCCGTCAGTCCCTTGCCGCCTACGAAGGCGTTGAGAAAGCCGGGCAGGCTGCCGCTGAAGTTCCGCTGGACGAAGGCGCGGCTCTCGGCGCGCTGCACGTCCTCCCGGCCCACCAGGGCGGTGACGGTGGCGTCCTCCGTTTTGACCACGCCCCGGTCGGTAAGGCGCTTGATGACGGTGTAGGTGGTGGACTTCTTCCAGCCTAATTGGTCGGCGCACAGGCGCACCAGCTCACTGCTTTTTACCGGCTGGTGCTGCCAGAGGATCTCGCAGAGCTTCAGCTCGCTGTCGAATATCTTGGGGGTGTCCATCGTATCTTCCTCCTTTGGTCGAACGTAGTAGACCTTGGTTTTAGTCTAATGCATTAGACCGCCTGTGTCAAGGCTTTTTTGTTTACAAAACGGTGACAGCTGTGGTAGACTGGCCTTGAAAGGATGAACGGAGGTGCGGACATGGACATCGTATACGCGGACGAGCGGATCGTGGTGGCGGTGAAGCCCGCCGGGGTCATCGCTACGGACACGAAAAGAGGCGGGATGCCGGCGCTGCTGCGGCAATCGCTGGGGACGGAATGCATCCGGACGGTACACCGGCTGGACGCGCCGGTGTCGGGGCTGATGGTGTGCGCCCGCAGCGCCTACGCGGCGGGAGAGCTTTCACGGCAGATCCGGGAGGGACAGTTTGAGAAGGAATACCTGGCGGTGGTGCGGGGCGTGCCGTCCCCCGACGAGGGGCAGATGACCGACCTGCTGGGCCGGGACAGGGAGAAGCGGCTGACCTACGTGGCGGACGACCCGGGCAAGGGCGTGCAGGAGGCGCGGCTGGACTACCGGGTGCTGGCCGTCCGGGACGGGCTGGCGCTGGTGCGGATACGGCTGCATACAGGCCGGACGCACCAGATACGGGTGCAGTTCGCGTCACGGGGCTGGCCGCTGGCGGGCGACCGGCGGTACGGCGTGGAGGGAGACGAGGTGTTTCCCATCGCGCTGTGGTCGTACCGGCTATCGTTTCTGCACCCGGAGACGGGAGAGGCGGTGGCGTTTGAAAAGATGCCGCCGGAGATAGAGCCGTGGGTAAAATTTGAGGGAGCGCTGTAGGCGCTCCCTTGTTGTTCTGTTTCCCTTTCCGGCTGCATAGGATGCAGGGAACGGAGGTGGCGGGGATGAAGCGGGACAAGCGGGCATGGGCCGGGGTGCTGGCGGCGGCAACGCTGTGGCTGGCATCGGTATGCGCCGGGAGCGACGACCTGACGGCGGCGGTAAACGCGGTGCGGCAGTCGGGGCTGGTACGGCGGCTGGTACAGTGGGAGCTGGGCAGCCTGTTCCGCCCCACGGACACCATGGGGCTGCCGGCGCTGCTGGCGCTGGAGCAATCGCCCCAGCTGGCCCGGGCGCGGTACGACGTAGAGGCGGCCCGGCGGGAAGAGCCGGAGGAGACGCCGGAGGTGCTGGATACGGAGGATGCCCCCTCCCCTGCCCCGGCGGCCACGGAGGAAAGCGGAACGACACCCAACAGTGACATGGCCCGGACGGTAGCCGTGACCACGGAGGACGGATATATCCGGGTGGGGGACGTGTTCATCAAGAACACCTCCCGGCAGACGGTGGAGGACATCGTCTTTGACGGCACATTTGCGGCGAAGCTGGGCGAGGATGCGCCCCAGGTGCTGATCCTGCACACCCACGGCAGCGAGGCGTACACCATGCCGGAGGGGCAGGAGTACGTCAGCACCGGCTCGTTCCGCACGGCGGACGCTTCGGTAAGCGTCATGCGGGTGGGAGATGAGATGGCGGCGGTGCTGTCGGAGCACGGCATATCCGTGCTGCACGACAGGGCGCTGTACGACGACCCGGAGTACAACGGGGCGTACTACCGGGCGGAGGACGCCATTGAGGCGTATCTGGAGAAGTACCCCAGCATCTCGTTCATTCTGGACGTACACCGGGACGCGCTGGAGGACAAGGCGGGCCACCAGTACAAGGTCATCACCCGGGAGGACCCCAGATGCGCCCAGGTGAGCCTGGTGATGGGCAGCAGCTGGGAGGGCTGGCAGGAGAACCTGAAGCTGGCGGCGGCGGTGCAGCAGCACCTGACGGACCAGTACCCCACGCTGATGCGGCCTGTGACGGTGCGGAACTCGGACTACAACGAATACTTCACGCCGGGCAGTCTGCTGGTGGAGGTGGGCGCGGCGGGCAATACGCTGGACGAGGCGCTGGCGGCGGCACGGCTGTTCGCCAACGGCTTCGCGGAGGTGGTGACGGGGGCATGAAAAAAGGACGCCGCAGGGCGTCCTTTTTCACGCTTATCGGTTCTTTTTGGCCAGCTCCATCAGCTCCGGGAATTTGGACACGACGTAGCTGTAGCTGCCGCGTCCGTGGGGCAGCAGGCAGCCGGAGCAGTCCTTCACGCCGTTTTCCAGGTACTTGAAGCTGCCGCCGCACCGGCTGCCCAGGGTGTAGAGCGGACAGTAGCAGAACAGGCAGTTGAAGTCCTCCGGATGGGCCGTTTTGTGGCAGGGAAAGAACTCGCAGGCGGTATGCTGGGTGAAGGAGTAGGCGCACTCCTCCGGTTTTTTACTATAAATGTTATCCACTTTACACCTCCGCGGTCATGAAACGTCCTCGCAGGACGCTGTATGGTATTATACCAGCGGCGGCGGGGAAAGTCAACTTGACGGACGGGCGGAAGTGGGCTATACTGGCGGGGATGAAAGGCGGGTGGCGATATGCAGGCGGTACTGCTGTGGAGGGACATGGCCCAGGTGGCGGACAAGATGGACGAGGCCGTATTCCGATACGTGGAGGCCCATCAGGCCGAGAGCTTTGAGGCCTTTGACACGTTCGACCTGCTGGCCTTCGACTGGTACGACGTACACAAGGGCGGCAAATCGGACAAGATACTGGTCTATATCGACCGGGAGGATCTGTTCTTCTTCTGCCGGGGCGAGGCGGCGGATCAGTATGTCCGCGGCGCGGTGCAGGGACTGACCGCCGGCGGCGCGGTAGAGAACCAGCAGCTGCTGTATCGCTTCTTTGCCGGGCTGTGCAAGGACGACATGGCCTATCTGGAAAAGCTGGAGGCCCGGATCAACGAGGGCGAGAGCGTGATCTTAGAGGGCAGGGCCAAGGCGGACGCGCCCAAGCGCATCTCCGCGTGGCGGCGGGAGCTGCTGCGGCTGAAGCGGTATTATGAGCAGCTGGACACCATATTCGACGAGGTGTGCGACAACGACAACGGACTGCTGGCAGAGGATATTCTGCGGCGGCTGGCAGTGCTGGGGCGGCGGACGGATCGCTATTTGCAGAAGGTCTGCTCTCTGCAGGAGCTGGTGGCACAGCTGCGGGAGGCGTATCAGTCCCAGCTGGCCATCCAGCAGAACGACCTGATGCGGGTGTTCACCATCGTGACGGTGCTGTTCCTGCCGCTGACGCTGATCACCGGCTGGTTCGGCATGAACTTTGCGAATATGCCGGAGCTTCAGTCCGCCTGGGGCTATCCGGCCATCATCGCCGCCAGCGTGCTGCTGGTGGCGGGACTGCTGTGGTTCTTCAAGCACAAGAAATGGCTGTGAAGCGAAATAAGAGAGCATCCCCCGCGGGGGATGCTCTCTTGCTTTGTTTACCGATCCAGCGCCGCGGCGGCCAGCAGCACAGTCAGCGCCGGCAGCAGCGTCTGTCCGCGGTGGTGCAGGCGGCGGCGCAGGAACTCCAAAGCGGTCATTCCGCCAGGGCCTTGCCCAGCGCGCGGCAGGCCTCCAGGGCCGCGTCGTCCGGCGCTTCGCAGCAGGTCACGCTGTCGCAGGCCAGGTTGACGCCGGCGTTTCCGCAGTCCGTCTCCCAGTCACGCATCCACTGGCCGTCACCCCAGCCGTAAGAGCCAAACAACGCCACGGACTTGCCGCCCAGGCGGTTCTTGCACTCGTCGAACATGGGCTGGAACTCCATCTCCTCCAGCACCTCGCTGCCCATGGCGGGGCAGCCGAAGGCGATGGCGGCGTAGCCGCCCAGGTCGGCGGCGTTCACCTGGTCCACCGTCAGCAGGGACGCCTCCGCGCCGGCGGACTTCATGCCCTCCAGGACAGCGTTGGCCATGGCCTCGGTGTTGCCCGTGCCGCTCCAATAGATCACAGCAGTCTTTTTCATAGTATGTGTTTCCTTTCTTTCACCCTGCCACGGCCAGCTGCTCAATGGTGGCGCCGGCCTGCCAGAGTCGGTAATATGTGTCCGTGCAGCGCTTGAACCGGTCAAACATCCGCTGTGCCCGGTGCTCGTCTCCGTAGACCTTCCACAGGCCCGCGCACTTGTAGTTGCAGGCATGGTTGTCCACAAAGCCCTTCACGTCCTCAGGAGGGTAGCTGAGGAACAGGCCGATCTCGTGGGGAAAGTCTCCGCCCTGCCGCAGGCGGCGGATCAGGGTGGCCACGCAGCGCCCGCAGCTTGCGCCGTCGTACCCCGCCCGGGCCAGAATGTCCCGGGCCAGCCCATCGCTGAGATCCCTGCGCAGGATGTCGGGGCGGTAGAGGTACAGCAGGGCGCTGCCCGGCGTGAAGCGCAGAGGCAGCAGGCACAGGCCCTTGGGCGACAGGCGGCGGTTGAGACTGCGCACCTGGCACAGCAGCTCTTCCCGGCTGCTGCAGGGACAGGGAAACAGGCTGCCGGTCTTGATCCCGGCCAAAGTGGGCGCGCACTGGCGCACCATCAGCTCCTCGGACATGGTATCCTCCCTTTTTATACGGCGTGCTTTTCCAAAATGCCCCGCAGCGCGGACAGAGAGCTGGTGTGGCAGCGCTCGATGACGGTGGGCGTGCCCTTCAGCTCGCTGAGGGCGCTCTGCACCAGCTTGTGGGACATGGTGGAGGTGAAGAAGATCATCAGATCCGGCTTGCCCAGCTTGTTCTTCAGCCCGCCGGCGGGCTTTGTAAACACCTTGGCAGAGCAGCGGTATGCTTGACACAACTCCTTGTAGCGGCGCTCCATACACTCGTTGCCGCCTAAGATCACAACGCTCATGGTGGTCTCCTTTCTTTTTCGTTTGGTTAAAGTCCTTTAACTTCCAGTTTTGGAAAAACCGTCCGGCGGGCTAAAACGTCTGTCGGACGGTTTTCGGTAGTATGGGGGATACGGCGCGTTTTATGCGCGGATCGCGCATAAAACGGCCATTCCCCGGGAGAGAGATGGGGCTACTTTTTCAGGAAGGCGAACATCCCTTTTTTCTCGTAGGGATGGGCCGTCATGGTCAGCACCCTGTAGCCGGTGGCATCAATGGCCGCCCGGAGGGCCGCCTCGTCCAGGGGCTGCTCGGAGAGGATCACCGTCTCCCCTTTCGTATGGGAGGATGTGACCTTCTTCACGGGGCAGGTGCTTCGGACGGCGTCGTTGACGTGGCTCTCGCACATGGCGCAGGCCATGCCGTCGATGGTCAAAACCGTTTCGATCATGCTTCACACTTCCTTTTCGTTCAGTGCTTACCGCGGCACTGGCCGTGCATGGCGCAGTGGGCGCAGCCCGCACCGCAGGAGGACTTCCCCGCCTTCTTCTGGCGCAGCAGGTATACGACGATGAGGATCACAACGGCAAGCAGTCCGGCACTGATAAGGATCGTGCCAAGGTTCGCTGTCAACCATTGCAGCATGGAATATCACTCCTTTCTAAAGACTGGAGGTATGTACTTACTTTACGGACAGCTTGGTGGCTTCCTTGTAGGGGCGCACCAGCATATAGATCATGCCGGCCAGCAGGGCCGCGGCCACGATGACGCCCAGGATGTTGGCGCTGCCGGTGAACAGGCCGCCGAACTGGTTGATCATCAGGGCGATGACATAGGCGAAGCCGCACTGGTAGCCGATGGCGAACCAGGTCCACTTGCGGTTGTTCATCTCACGCTTGATGGCGCCGATGGCGGCGAAGCAGGGAGCGCACAGCAGGTTGAACACCAGGAAGCTGTAAGCGGTGATGTTGGTGAAGGCTGCGGCCATGGCGTCATAGACGCTGCCGTCGCCGCCGCCGTACAGAACGCCCAGCGTACCGACGATGTTCTCCTTGGCCACCAGGCCGGTGATGGAGGCCACCACCGCCTGCCAGTTGCCCCAGCCCAGGGGCGCGAAGATCCAGGCGATGGCGCTGCCGATCCTGGCCAGGATGGAGCAGTCGATCTGATCGTCAGACAGCATTTGGAACGTACCGTCCACCCAGCCGAAGTAGCTGGTGAACCACACGAAGATGGTGGACAGCAGGATGATCGTGCCGGCCTTCTTGATGAAGGACCAGCCGCGCTCCCACATGGAGCGGAGGACGTTGCCCAAAGTGGGCCAGTGGTACGCGGGCAGCTCCATCACGAAGGGGGCGGGGTCGCCGGCGAACATTTTGGTCTTCTTCAGCATGATGCCGGAGATGATGATGGCGGCCATGCCGATGAAGTAAGCGGAGGTGGACACCCAGGCGCTGCCGCCGAAGATTGCGCCGGCGATCATGGCGATGAAGGGAACCTTCGCGCCGCAGGGGATGAACGTGGTGGTCATGATGGTCATACGACGGTCACGCTCGTTTTCGATGGTACGGGAGGCCATAACGCCGGGGATGCCGCAGCCCGTGCCGATGAGCATGGGAATGAAGCTCTTGCCGGACAGGCCGAACTTACGGAAGATACGGTCCAGCACGAAGGCGATACGGGCCATGTAGCCGCAGGCCTCCAGGAATGCCAGCAGCAGGAACAGCACCAGCATCTGAGGCACGAAGCCCAGCACCGCGCCCACACCGGCGACGATACCATCCAGGATCAGGCCGCTGAGCCACTCCGCCGTGCCGGCGTTCTCCAGCAGACCGCCCACTAAAACGGGGATGCCGGGGACCCACACGCCGTAATCGGCGGGATCAGGCTCTTCGCCCAGCTCAGCCAGCGTGGCCATGGCTTTCTCGTAGTCGGCCATAGTAGCCGTCTCGGTCTCAACGGCCAGGGTTTCCTCGTCCTCCACGTCATAGGTGAACGTGCCGTCGGCGGCCAGTGCGCCGTTCTCCTCGATGTAGGCGTTGTAGCCGTCCACGATGAGGGAAGCGTCGCCGTACTCTTCAGCGACCTCGTTGTACTCGGCAGAGCCGATGCCCAGCAGATGCCAGCCATCGCCGAACAGGCCGTCGTTGGCCCAGTCGGTAGCGGCAGAGCCCACGGTGACCATGGACAGGTAGTACACGATGAACATGACCAGTGCGAAGATGGGCAGGCCCAGCCATCGGTTGGTCACAACGCGGTCGATCTTATCGGAGGTGGACAGCTGACCTGCGTTCTTTTTCTTGTAGCAGGCCTTGATGATCTCGGCGATGTAGACATAGCGCTCGTTGGTGATGATGCTCTCGGCGTCATCGTCCAGCTCCTTCTCGGCGGCCTTGATGTCGGTGTCGATGTGGGCCATGGTCTCGGCGGGGATGTCCAGCTTGGCCAGCACCTTGTCGTCGCGCTCGAATATCTTGATGGCGTACCAACGCTGCTGCTCCTCGGGCAGACCGTGTACGGCGGCCTCCTCGATGTGGGCGATGGCGTGCTCCACCGGGCCGGAGAAGGTGTGCATGGGGACGGTCTTGGTGGACTTGGCGGCCTGGATGGCGGCCTCGGCGGCCTCCATGACGCCCTCGCCCTTCAGGGCGGAGATCTCCACGATCTTACAGCCCAGCTCACGGCTCAGCTCCTCCACGTTGATCTTGTCGCCGTTCTTGCGGACCACGTCCATCATGTTGATGGCGATGACCACGGGGATGCCCAGCTCGGTGAGCTGGGTGGTCAGGTACAGGTTGCGCTCCAGGTTCGTGCCGTCGATGATATTCAGGATGGCATCGGGGCGCTGGTCGATCAGGTAATTACGGGCCACCACCTCCTCCAGCGTGTAGGGGGACAGGGAGTAAATGCCAGGCAGGTCCATGATGGTCACGTCATCATGCTTCTTCAGCTTGCCCTCTTTCTTCTCCACGGTAACACCGGGCCAGTTGCCCACGAACTGGTTAGAGCCGGTCAGCGCGTTGAACAGGGTGGTCTTGCCGGAGTTGGGGTTGCCTGCCAACGCGATCTTGATCTGTTTGTCCATATTGTCTCTCCTTTCGGTTAATCTTATTTAACCTTCGTACATTAAAAAATCAGGGAAAAATCACTCGACCTCGATCATTTCGGTGTCGGCCTTCCGCAGGCTCAGCTCGTAGCCCCGGACGGTGACCTCCATGGGGTCGCCCAGAGGGGCTACCTTGCGGACGCAGACCTCCACGCCCTTGGTGATGCCCATGTCCATGATGCGGCGCTTCACAGGGCCTTCCCCGTGGAGCTTGACGACCTTGACGGTATCGCCGATCTTGGCTTCACGCAGCGTTTTCATGCTTCATCTCTCCTTTTATGTAATGTTTTTTTGATCAGACCATGATCTTGCGGGCCATCTCTTCACTGATGGCGACGCGGGACTCCTTCACCTTGACGATGACGTTGCCGCCCAGGGCGGACACCACCGTGGCGCTGCCGCCGGCCACAAAGCCCAGGTCCTCCAGATGCTTGCGCACCTCCGGCGAACCGCCCACCTTGCGAATGAGCTGCTCCGTGCCGATGTCAGCCAATGTCAACGGCATCATACGCTTCCTCCTTTCGGCGGTTAGCGTTGACTAACCGCCTGTGTGAAAAAAGTGGTTTGAAAGGCAAACGTGCCGAAGCAATGGTTAGCCTTATCTAACCAATGTGCAGTTTAGTACCTTTAACCCCGTTTGTCAATAGGGAAAACAAAAATTTCCCGCGGGGCTTGCAAATTTGGTTAAAGTATGCTAACCTATATTTGACCTCAAGGGGAAAGTTGGTGATTTTTCATGCAGATACTGAGGGCCTCCGAGGATTACCTGGAGACGATGCTGATGATGCAGCAGCAGCATGGATACATCCGCTCCATCGACGTGGCGGAGCATTTGGGCGTGACGAAGCCCAGCGTGACCTACGCCACCAAGCGGCTGCGGGAGAACGGCTATATTACCATGGATAAGGACGGCCTTATCACCCTGACGGACAGCGGCATGGCCATTGCGACCAGTATGCTGGACCGGCATCACACGCTGACGCGATTTCTGATGGCGCTGGGCATCGACGCCGAGACGGCGGAGACGGACGCGTGCAAGATGGAGCACGACATCAGCGAAAAGACGTTCGAGGCCATCTGCGCCCACGCGAAGAAGCATTTGTGAATGTGTTATGCACGCAAAAAGAACCGCCCGGGGGCGGTTCTTTTTTGCGTGCATCACTTCAGGGGGAGGGTGACGGTGACGGTGGTGCCCTCCCCTTCGCGGCTGGTCAGGGACACCGTGCCGTGGTGGTAGGCCACGGCGTGCTTGACGATGGACAGGCCCAGTCCCGTGCCGCCGGAGGCCTTGGAGTGGCTCTTATCCACCCGGTAGAACCGCTCAAACACGCGGCTCTGCTGGTCGGCGGGGATGCCGATGCCGGTATCGGACACGGTGACGGCGGCGTTATCCTCGTTGGCGGTGACGGTGACGGCGACGCTGCCGCCGGGGACGTTGTACTTGACGGCGTTGTCGCACAGGTTGGTCAGCACCTCGCTGAGCAATCGGCGGACGCCGGGGACGGTGACCTCCTGCCCGGTGACGGACAGGGACACCTGCCGCTGGGCGGCGGCGCTCTCCAATGCCGCGGCCGTCTCCCGGCACAGAGCCAGCAGCTCCACCGGCTCGGAGGGCATCTCGTCGCCCTCGTCCAGCCGGGACAGGCCGATGATGTCGTTGACCAGCGCCACGAGACGCTGGGCCTCAGCCCGGATGTGGCCCACGAAGCGTGGCACATCCTCCGGCTGCACCATGCCGTTTTCCAGCAGCTCGGCGCTGCCGATGATGCCCTGGAGAGGCGTTTTCAGCTCGTGGGACACGTTGGCGGTGAACTCACGGCGGTTGCGCTCGGCAAAGGCCTGCTCCGTGACGTCGAAGGCCAGCAGCACCGCGCCGGCGCGCTCGCCGTCGATGACGATGGCGGTGACGTCGAACTGGTACTCGTGGCCGTCCCGCGCCAGGCGGGCCTCGCCGTGGCCCTGGGCGGACGCGTCACGGAGGGCGCGGCTGACGGCGGGCTCACGCTCCACCGTCAGGAAGTCCTTGCCGACGCAGCCGTCGTCCGTCTGAAAAATACGGCAGGCAGCGGGGTTCAGGCTCAGCACCATGCCGCCCTCATCCAGCAGCACCAGCCCCTCGTTCATGTTGGCGGTGACCTGCTGGAACTTCTCCGACTGGCGGCGGAGGTCGCGGAGCTGGTCGTCGATCTGACGGCGCTGGTGCTCCAGCCGGCGCAGCAGCGGCGACAGCTCCTCGTAGGCGTCGTTATCCAGAGGATGCTCCAGATCCAGCCGGTTCAGGGGTTCGACGATGCGGCGGGACACGCGGCGGGCCAGCAGGCCCGACAGGATCAGCGCCACCACCAGCACCAGCAGCAGCGGCTGGAGCATGGACAGCAGCAGCACGCCCCAGGTGACACGGGTGGCGGACAGGCGCAGCACCGTGCCGTCGGGCAGGCGCCGGGCGTAATACAGCGTTTTCTCCAGCAGCGTGGCGCTGTAGCGGCTGCTCTCGCCCACGCCGGTGGTCAGCGCCTGCTGCACCTCCTGACGCCGGGCGTGGTTCTCCATGGCGGCCGCGTCGGCCCGGGTGTCATACAGCACCGTGCCGTCGGCCTTCACCCAGGTGATGCGGTAGTGGTCAGAGGACAGCTTGCTCAGGTATGCTTCGCCCTGTCCCTCCACCGCCGCGGCGGCGATGGACAGCTCGTCACGGAGCTGGCTCTCCTGCAGGCGGACGTAGTAGTCGTACAGGCAGCCCAGGACCACCGCCAGCGAGGTCACCAGCACCGCCAGCCCCACCGCCAGGGTGGAGTGAAAAATTCGTTTTGTCATATCGTATCCTCCCAGCGATAGCCCACGTTGCGGACGGTCTGGATGTGTGCGCCCTCCTGCCCCAGCTTCTGCCGCAGGGTGCGGATGTGCATATCCACGGTGCGGCTCTCGCCGCAGAAGTCCGTGCCCCACACCTGCTCCATCAGCTTATCACGGGTGAAGGCGGTGCGGGGATGGGTGAGGAACAGCCGCAGCAGCTCGTATTCCTTGTAGGTCAGCTCCACCCGCCGGCCGTTGACGGCCACGGTGTGCTCCTGCTCGTTCAGCGTCAGGCAGCCGCAGGTCAGGCGCTTCTCCGCCGGGGGCTTGCAGCGGCGCAGCACCGCCCGGACGCGGGAGGCCAGCTCCATGACGCTGAAGGGCTTGACCAGATAGTCATCCGCGCCGCTGTCCAGCCCGGAGATGCGGTCATACTCCGCGCCCCTGGCCGTGGCCAGGATCACCGGTATGGCGCTGAGGGACGGCGTGGCGCGCATACGGCGCAGCAGCTCCGTGCCGTCCGCGCCGGGCAGCATCACGTCCAGCACCACCAGGTCGGGGTGCTGCTGCTGGAGGGCGTCCCAAAAGCTGTCGCCGTCCGGAAAGCCCTGCACCTCGAACCCGGCGGCGCGCAGGGCATAGATCTCGATGTCCCGGATGCTGGCGTCGTCCTCAACACACCATATCATGTCGTTTCCTCCCTCACGTAGTCTCTTCCTTGTGTACGCCGGTGACGGAAAATTCCACCCACTCGGCGATATTGGTGGCGTGGTCGCCGATACGCTCCATGTCGGTGATCATCTTCAGGGCGGCGGAGATCTGCCGCAGGTCGCCGGCCACCGGCTGCTGGTGCAGCAGAAGGCGCAGGCACAGGTTCTCGATGTCCCGCTCCTTGCGGTCGATGTCCCGCTCCATGCCTGACACCTGCCCGGCCAAGGCCGCGTCGCCCTCTTTGAGGGCCTGGGCCGCCAGGGCGATGGCCTGCTCGCACAGGAGGAAAAAGGCGGTATCATCGGAGATACGCAGCGCCTGCTGCATATTGTGGGTGACAATGATAATAGTGTACTGCTTTTTCAGCTCCGTTGCAAGCTCTTCTATCTTCGATGTAGAGATCGGGTCAAGGGCGGAGGTAGGCTCGTCCATGAGCAGCACCCGGGGCTGCACCGCCAGCGCACGGGCGATGCACAGCCGCTGCTGCTGGCCGCCGGACAGACCCAGGGCGCTCTTTTGCAGGCGGTCCTTCACCTCGTCCCATATCGCGGCGGCGCGGAGGGAATCCTCCACCAGCTCGTCCAGTCTGGCCTTGTTCCGCACGCCGTGGGTGCGCGGGCCGTAGGCCACGTTGTCGTAGACGCTCATGGGGAAGGGATTGGGCTTCTGAAACACCATGCCCACCAGGCCGTAGATGATGGAGAGGATGCCGGACAGCGTCTCGGCGGCGTATTCGATGACGGCTACCACCTTTTTATTGGCGGCGTACTCCGTCAGGTACACGGCGGCGCACACGCCCAGCGGCAGCACCACCGCCAGCGTGGTCAGCACCATGCAGACGGTGCTGATGATGTCCGGCAGGATGCCGATGGTCTCCTCCAGATAGCTGGGCTTGGTGGTCAGCAGCTGCCAGTTCAGGTTGGGGATGCCCTTAGCCAGCACGTAGAGGATGAGGAACGCCGCCAGCGCGCAGGTCAGCACGGCGCACAGCACCATCAGGCCTTCATCGCCCCGCCCCAGATACGGCGGTGATGCCGGAGCCGGAGCCGGTGGGGTTATAGGTCACGGTGGCGTCTGCGTTGTTGGCCATAAACGATTCGCTCAGCGCGCCGATGACCTTCTCCATGGAGGTCGAGCCGTCGGTGGCAACCGTGCCGGTGATAGCGGTCTTGGTGCTGTCATCGTTGGTGTTGTCTGCATTTGCATCGGTGTTGGTGTCGTTCTTGCTGCCGCAGGCCGCCAGAGCCAGGGTCAGCACGGCTGCCAGCAGCAGTGCGATAAACTTCTTCATGCGTATTACCTCGCTTTTCATTTATATTTCGGATGTTCCGTTTACAGTGCCAGCATACCGCCTGTGTGTAAAGGACGAAAGCGCGGCGGTGTAAAATCCGTGTAAAGCCGTTTTGCGCGATGGGCAGAAAATGTACTTGCATGACGGACGATTATCCCGTACAATGTCCTTATAGCAGGTTTCAGGAAGAACCTGCAAAAATCGAAGATGAAAGGAAGAAACGTATGAAGAAAAAGCTACTGTCCCTGCTGCTGGCCATCGCCATGGTCATCAGCCTGGCGGCCTGCGAGAAAAAGCCCGCCATGGGCAAGGACGCCACTGCCACAGAACCCGTAGTCATTGTCCACACCAACGACGTACACGGCGCTGTCGAGGGCTATGCCAAGGTGGCAGCACTGGCCGACCAATACGCCGCCGAGGGCGCGTATGTGCTGGTGCTGGACGCCGGCGACTTCAGCCAGGGCGACACCTCTGTCAGCCTGTCTGAGGGTGCGACGGCCATCGAGCTGATGAACATGGCTGGCTACGACGCCGTGGCGCTGGGCAACCACGAGTTCGACTACGGCTTTGAGGCGCTGAAGAAGAACATGGAGAGCGCCCAGTTCCCCGTGCTGGCCGCCAACGTGAAGTACAACGGCGAGCTGGCCTTTGACGACGCGGCGGTGTTCACCGCACCCGGCGGCACGAAGATCGGCGTGTTCGGTCTGGACACTCCGGAGACCGCCACCAAGGCCCACCCCGGCAAGATCCAGGGCGTGACCTTCGCCGGCGGCGAGGAGATGTACGCCATCGCCCAGGAGATGGTGGATATGCTGAAGAACGAGGGCTGCAACTACATCATCTGCCTGGGCCACCTGGGCATCGACGATGAGACGGCGCTCACCAAGAACCGCTCCATCGACCTGCTGGAGAAGGTCACCGGCATCGACGTGTTCATCGACGGCCACTCCCACTCCACTGAGGAGGAGATCGCCGAAAAGACCAACGCTGACCGCAAGGTGGGCGACACCGTCCTGACCTCTACCGGCACGAAGATCGAGAACATCGGCGTTGTGACCATTAAGGACAGCGTCATCACCACCGAGACCGTCTCCGCCGAGACGGTGGAGGTCCCCGCTGACAGTGAGATCGCTGCCCGGGCCGCCGCCATCCTCGCGGAGGTGGAGGCCGAGTACGGCACGGTGTTCGCCAAGACCGAGGTGAAGCTGAACGGCGAGAAAGCCCCCGGCAACCGCACCGAGGAGACGAACCTGGGCGATCTGATCACCGATGCGCTGGTCTGGAAGGCCACCCAGGAGGGCGAGGCCGTTGACGCGGCCATCACCAACGGCGGCGGCATCCGCGCCACCATTGAGGCCGGTGACATCACCAAGAAGGACATCAACACCGTGCTGCCCTTCGGCAACACCCTGAGCATCATCAAGATCACCGGCGCGGAGCTGCTGGAGGTGCTGGAAGCCTCCACCTTCTGCACCCCCGAGGCCATCGGCGGCTTCCCCCAGGTCTCCGGCATTGAGTTCACGCTGGACACCGCCAAGGCCTATGATCAGGGCGACGAGTATCCCGGCACGACCTACTTCGCGCCCAAGACCATCAACCGCGTGACCATCACCTCCGTGGGCGGCAAGGACTTCGACCCAGCGGCCACCTACACCATCGCCACCAACGACTTCATGGCCAGCGGCGGCGATACCTACTACCGCTTCGTCAATGCCACGGCCAACTATGACCTGGGCATCGCCATGGACGAGGTGGTCATGCAGTACATCACCGACGTGCTGGGCGGCACTGTCACCGCCGAGAAGTACGGCGAGCCCGCAGGCCGCATCACCATCTCCTGACCTGCTCCCCATACAGCACACGGGCCGCCCATCGGGCGGCCCGGTTCCGTGCGTATCCAGATA
>ENA-UOIW01001035-UOIW01001035.1-human-gut-metagenome-genome-assembly--contig:-P58-NODE-1035-length-17907-cov-7.113601_pt1 | contig 17907 bp, 15 predicted proteins | sample MGYA00242334_ERZ723881 | MGnify/ENA metagenome assembly ERZ723881 | reverse complement strand
GCTTGTGGGTCAGCTCCGCCAGGGGGTTGGTCTGATCCATGAACTGGCTCAGGGGACTGGAGCCGAAGAACTCCTTGATGGCAGCGGTAACGGGCCGGATGTTGATCAGGCTCTGAGGCGTCACCACGTCCAGATCCTGAATGGTCATGCGCTCACGGATAACGCGCTCCATACGGCTGAAGCCGATGCGGAACTGGTTCTGCAGCAGCTCTCCCACGCAGCGCAGGCGGCGGTTGCCCAAATGGTCGATGTCATCCTTGGTCACCAGGCCGTGAGCCAGGGCGTTCATATAGTTGATGGACGCGAAGATGTCGTCCACGATGATGTGCTTGGGCACAAGGTCGTCGGCGTGGAGTCTGCACTGGGCGATCAGCTCCTCGCCGCTGTACTGGCTCAGCAGCTCCTGCAGCACGTCGTAGCGCACGCGCTCCTTGATGCCGCACTTCTCCTTGGGATCAAAGTCCACATAGTGGGCCATGTCGCACATCTTGTTGGTGAACACCCGAAGCGTTTCGCCGGAGTCCAGCGTCAGCGTGATCTCGTACACGCCCACCTTATCCAGCAGTGTGCAGTCGTCGGCGGTGAGCACATGGCCGTCCTCAAACAGGATCTCGCCGGTGGCGGGGTCGGCCACGGGCATGGCCAGCTTCTGCCCCTTGGCCCGGGCCCAGAACGTCAGCTTCTTGTTGAATTTATACCGTCCCACGGTGCTCAGGTCGTAGCGGCGTGGGTCGAAAAACAGGTTCTGCAGCAGCGTCTCTGCGGAATCCACCGTGGGGGGCTCGCCGGGACGGAGCTTGCGGTAGATCTCCAGCAGGGCCTCCTCATAGGTCTTGCAGGAGTCCTTCTCCAGCGTGGCGACGATACGGCGGTCATCGCCGAAGCGCTCCAGGATCTCGCCATCGGTCTTGAGACCCAGCGCGCGGATCAGGCAGGTGATGGGCAGCTTGCGGTTCTTGTCGATACGGACCCAGAATACCTCGGAGGTGTCCGTCTCGTACTCCAGCCACGCGCCGCGGTAGGGGATGACGGTGCTGGTCAGCAGGGGCAGATCTGTTTTCAGGTCGATCTCCTTGCCGTAGTAGATGCCGGGGGAGCGGACGATCTGGCTGACCACCACGCGCTCCGCGCCGTTGATGACAAACGTGCCGCCGTGGGTCATCAGGGGGAAATCTCCCATGAAGATCTCCTGCTCCTTGATCTCGTCCGTCTCCTTGTTATGCAGACGTACCTTCACCTTCATGGGGGCGGCATACGTGGCATCGCGGGCCTTGCACTCCTCCACGTCGTACTTGGGCTTCTCGTCCATGCTGTAGTCGATGAAGCTCAGCTCCAGATTGCCGGCATAGTCGGCGATGGAGGCCACGTCCGCGAACACCTCCCGCAGGCCGGTGTCCAAGAACCACTGGTAGGACTTCTTTTGGATCTCCAGCAGGTTGGGCATCGCCATTACTTCCTCGTGGCGGGCAAAGTTCTTGCGTAGGGTCTTGCCGTAATACTTGTCTTTCGCCATCTCAACACTCACGCCTTTCTGTTTGTTCTCACCGGGGTCAATCCGCAGCGATACACACGGGTTTGTTGCCTGTTTTACGCCGTCTACCCTTGTGTTTTCGCTGCGGGAATGGTATACTATGGTCAAATGGTACAAGGGGAGATGTCCCTGTCACCCCAATATAAGCGCCTTATTATACCAAAAGTTAACCGTCCTGTCAAGGGCGGCTTTGTTGTTTTTTGCGCAAAAAAGGAGGCCGTGCGGCCTCCTTTTCGCTTTTATTCCTCTGTCACGGCGTACAGCGTAACCGGCACGTCGAATATCTCTCCGCCCCGCTGGACCGTCAGCACCATATCCTCGCTCACGATATGGCGGCCGCGCAGCTCCAGCAGCTCCCACGTCTCATGCACCTCCACGCCGTCCGCCGCCAAAATCACATCTCCCGGCAGCAGCCCGGCCTCTTCCGCTCCGTAGTCCTCCGTCACGTCGTAGATCACCAGCTGGTACGTGTCGTCCGCCTGCAGCTCCTGCCCTACATAGATCCCCAGGGACGGGATACCGTGGAACGCGCCGGTGGCCATGATGTCATTGACAACAGCCACCATACGCCGGGCAGGCACGGCAAAGCCCAGGCCCTCCACCGTGGCGGTGGCGGTCTTGTTGCCGCTCATCTTCAGGGTGTTGATGCCAATAACCTGTCCACGGTCATTGATGAGCGGGCCGCCGGAATTGCCGTTGTTCAGCGCCGCCGTGGTCTGGAGCATGGTCATCACCCGGCCCTCCAGCGTCACCCGTCGGTCAATGGCGGAAATCAGGCCGCTGGTCAGCGTACCCCGCAGCTCCACGCCCAGCGGGTTGCCGATGGCGTACACCGCGTCGCCGACCACGCACTCGTCACTGTCACCCAGCTGTGCGGTAGGCAGGCCGGTGACGTCCACCAGCTTCAGCAGCGCCAGATCCTCGCCGCTGTCGAAGCCCACCAGCTCCGCGTCCAGCACGTCGCCGGTATCCAATGCCACCCAGGCGGACGACCCGCCGGCGATGACGTGGGCATTGGTGACCACATAGCCGTCCTCCGTCAGGATCACACCCGTGCCGATGCTGGCCTTTTCCTCGTCCAGCGCCACGGCCACCATCACCACCGCCGGGTTGACGGAGGCATAGACCTCCTGCGCGGTCAGCGCATCCCCCTCCTGCGGGGTGCAGCTGAACCGCAGGGTGGGGTCGCCCTGCACCCGGTCGATGGTGGGGATCTCGTTGCCGAAAATGTCCACGATGCTGCTGGCGTCGTGGCCATCGTCCGCGTAGCCGCCATCCTCCATCGGTCTGGCGGTCAGTGCCGCCACGACCACTGCTATGATCAGCACCATCGCGATGATCAGGAATATCCACAGTCCTCTGCGGCTGTGCTTCTGCGGCATTTGGGACGCCTGAGAGATACGGGGCATGGCGGCTGCCGGCAGCGGCTGGGAATACACATAGCAGTCCGTCACCTCCCGGCTGTCATCCCGGATATACTGCCCCACTACCTCCTGGGGCTCATTGGCAGGCGTCTTGTTCTCGTCTTGCATAGTCTGTCCTCTCGTCTGCGTCACCGGGCCATCTGCATGGTGAAGGTAAAGGCCGTGACGCCGTTTTCACTGGTAACGGTGATCTTCTCATGGTGCTGGGCCAGGATAGTTTTGACCACATACAGGCCCAGCCCGTAGCCGTCCTTGTCCTCGCTGCGGGACTTGTCGGATTTGTGGAAGCGCTCAAACAGCAGCGGTATCTCCTCAGCGGGGATGGTATGGCCCACATTGCGCACGGTAACATAGGCCTTGTCACCGTTCACCGTCAGTCCCAGATACAGCTGGGAGGATGGCGCGGCGAACTTAGCCGCGTTCTCCAGCAGGTTATACATCACCTGGGTGATGAGATCCCGGTCGCCCTGGACCATCACGGAGTCCTCTGGGATCTCCGCATCCACATCCAGCCCCCGGTCCATGATCTTCTGCTCCATGGACAGCAGGGCGATGCGGGCGGACTCGCACAGGTCGAACTCCTCCTTCTTCATCTCCTGGCTCTGGATACGGGAAATGTCCAGCATCCGCCGCACCAGACGGCTCAGTCTCCGGCTCTCGTCGGAGATGATCTGCAGATACTGCCGCTCCTTCTCCGGCGGGATCGTCCCGTCCAAAATGCCGTCGGTATATCCGGCGATGGTGGTCATGGGCGTTTTCAGCTCGTGGGACACGTTGGCGATAAAGTCCCGGCGCTGGCGCTCCGTCTCCTGCAGGGAGTCTGCCATGGCGTTAAACGCCGCCGCCAGCTCGCCGATCTCGCCGCCGGCATCCTCCGTCTCCTGCATCCGCACATCGAAGTTGCCGTCGGCATAGGCTCGGGTGGCCTTCACCATCTCCGTGATGGGCTGTATCTGCCGCATGGAGGTGACAAAGCTGGCCACAAAGGAGATGACCAAAATGATGGCGCTGGTCATGAAGAACAGTGCGATGAACGAACGCCACATCTCCATGAAGTTGGCGCTGTTCATCACCGCCAGCACCATGCCCAGCAGTGCGCCGGTCTCGTCCCGCATGGGAACGCCCACCACGAACTGCTTCTTCTCATATACGCCCACGGTGCTGCGGCCCTCGTACAGTCCGCCGCCGGACACGATCTTCTCCGTGATCTCGGCAGGCACGGTGACGCTTTGGCCCGCCAGATCGCTGTCCGTGGTCAGCAGCACCTGCCCGTCCGCGGTGCAGATGAGGAAAATCACCTCGGTCATGCGGGAGGCCACGCCTGCCAGCGTCCGCAGCGCCTCCTCCTGATCCCGCTCCGCGTCGTCTCCGGCGGTGAGATAGTCCACAGAGAGTTGGGCCACCAGATCCGCACGATCGCGCATCTCCTGCCGCTTCTCCGACACGGTATAGTTATAGCTCAGGGCGTAGAACGACACGCCCAGCAGCGCCATCGTCAGCAGCACCATGCCCGCAGTCACGACAAACTGCCGCCAGTACAGGCTGTCCGTGGTGCGGCGGAATTTTTCCCGCATGCCGCTCATTTGACCTCGAATTTATAGCCCACGCCCCACACAGTCTTCAGCTCCCACTGGTCGGATACGTTCTCGATCTTCTCACGCAGGCGCTTGATGTGTACGTCCACCGTGCGGCTGTCACCGAAGTAGTCAAAGCCCCATACCTCATCCAGCAGCTGGTTGCGGGTATAGACCCGGTTGGGCGTGGCCGCCAGGTGGTACAGCAGTTCCAGCTCTTTCGGGGGCGTGTCCACCTTCTTGCCGTCCACCAGCAGCTCATAGCTGTCCAGATTGATCTCCAGCTTGTCGAACACCAGCTTTTTCTTGGTGTCGTCGGGGATCTCGCTGCGGCGCAGCACCGCGTTGATGCGGGCCATCAGCTCCTTCATCTCGAAGGGCTTGACCAGATAGTCGTCGGCGCCCATCTCCAGCCCGGTGATGCGGTCGCCCACGTCGCTCTTGGCCGTCAGCATGATAATGGGGGTCTTGCCCTTCTCCCGGATGTGGGCGCACACGGCCCAGCCGTCCATCACGGGTAGCATGATGTCCAGCAGCACCATGTCCGGCGCCTGCTTATCGTATTCCTCCACCGCCTTGCCTCCGTCGTAGGCGCTGCGTACCTCGAACCCCTCCTTCTCCAGATACATGCGGATGAGATCGGATATGTTGCGGTCGTCCTCTACCACCAAAATGTTGCGTGCCATAGGAAGCTCCTCCCGGTTGGTATAGTTATGTCTTTCCTGTTGTGATTGATATTACACCGTTTGCCCCCCGGTTTTCCTGAACAAACTGTAAAATATCGCACATAACTAAATTATGATACCACATTCCCCGTCGTTTGTCACGCATTTCCACCGTATGGTCCGACAGTCACGCCCGCATAGTACCATTCCAGAATTTCGCGCCATGTTTTCCCCTTCTTGGCCAGCTGGTTCGCGCCGTACTGGCTCATGCCCACGCCGTGGCCGTAGCCGGTGACGCGGAACGTCAGGCTCTCCCCATCCGCCTCCGCCGTAAAACAGGCGGACCGCAGGCCGAAGGCCGAGCGCACCTCCGTGCCCTTCCACGTCTCGCCGCCCAGTTCCAGCGTCTCCACCCGGCCCGAGCTGTTCTCCGTGATCGTACCCAACCAGTCCTCCGGCGTCCCATTCAGCTTCAGCGCCGGCCGGGCCGCCAGCAGCTTCGCTTTTGCCTCCTCCGCCGTGAATGCCACCACACTGTAATAGTTGGGCACGCTATCCTCATTCTCCGGACTGTCCACGCTTTTCAGATACGGCAGTTCACCGCTCCACACATCCTCCGCGGCGGCGGTCTTCCCCGCCGATGAGGAGTGGAACACCGCCAGGATGGGCTGTCCGCCGTACAGCACCGCCTGCCCGTCCGTCTCCGCCACCGCCTGCTCAATGCGCGCCTCCCACGGATCGTAGTCCCCGCCCCACTTCTCCCGGGCCGCCTGTTCCGACAGGAACGCGCTGCAGCAGGTGTGGTCGGTACATACATCCGCCTCCGGGTGCTTCTCCTTCCGTCCCGCCGCCAACTGGTAGTACACATACGTCCGCTCCGCCGCTGCCTGGGCCTTCAGCGCCTCCAGCTCGAAGCTGGCGGGCATCTCGCCCCGGACGACTCCCTGCAGATACTTTTCCAGCGTCATGTCCTTCACAGTGCCATCCTCCAGCACCCGCAGCGTCACCCCGGCGTCACCCGCCGTCTGCTCCGTTTTCGTCTCCTCCTGCACCGCGCCGTCCCCGGCGGCCAAATACGCGCTGCCGAACAGCAGCACTGTCAGTGCCAGCCCCGCCAATACCTCTCTGCGCATACGCACTCCCTCCTTTGTTCTGCACCAGCCTATGCGCCGCTTGTCCCAAACATACATACTTCCGCCCGTTTCCGGCCATACTATCGGAAAACTACGCAGGGAGGTACGACACGTGGCACAGGAGGATTTTCAGTCCCGCACCGCATCGCTGGATCAGGAGCTGGGCGTGGGCAAATGCTTCGACATGACGGCCCGCAACCTGCTCATCGCAGGCCGCCGCGCCCGGCTGTGGGTGGTGAACGGCTACGCCCAGGAGACTATTCTGGAGCGCATCATCGCCGCGTGGCAGTCGCTGCCCTCTCTCCGGGATGTCGCCGGCCCGGAGGACTTCTGCGCCCGCTACGTCTCCGCCAGCGACGCCGCGGTGGAGAACATCCGTGAAAAGGCCGTCATGGGTGTGTTCTCCGGCAAGACGCTGCTGGTGGTGGACGGCTGGCCCGGCGGCATATTGATGGACGTGAAGCAGTTCCCCACCCGCTCCATCGAAGAGCCGGACACCAGCCGCGTCCTCCGGGGCAGTCACGACGGCTTTGTGGAAAATCTGATGCAAAACGCCGCCCTGCTCCGCCGCCGCGTCCGGGACAGCCGTCTGCGGTTGGAGCGTGTCCAGCTCAAGGAGCGCTCCGGCACGGACGTGGTGCTGTGCTATATGGACGGTGAGGCCGACTCTTCCCTGCTGGATGAGCTGCGCAAAAAGCTGGCCGCCGTAGACGTGGGCAGCATCTCCATGAGCCAGGAGTCTCTCACCGAGGCGCTCTCCCCCCGTCAGTTTTGGAATCCTTTTCCTAAGGTCCGATACACTGAGCGCCCTGACGTGGCCACCGCCTGCATCATGGAGGGTGACGTGGTGTTGATGGTGGACAATTCCCCCTCCGCCCTGCTGCTGCCCACCACCCTGCTCCGGTTCAACGAGGAGATCAACGACTACTACTTCCCGCCCCTCATCGGCACGTACCTTCAGATCGTCCGCACCCTGGTGCTGCTGCTGACGGTGTTCGTCACGCCCCTTTGGTATCTGCTGGTGAAGAACCCGGACACGCTCCACGAGAATCTCCACTTCCTGCTGGTGGAGGACGAATACTACGTCCCCCTCATCATCCAGCTCCTTCTCGTGGAGCTGATCATCGACGTGCTGAAGCTGGCGTCTCTGAACACGCCGGACGTACTCAGCAATTCCTTCAGCATGATCGGCGCGCTGATCCTGGGCGACTTCGCCGTCCAGGCCCGTTGGCTCGTGCCGGAGGTGCTGGTCTACATGGCCTTCGTGGCCATCGCCAACTACGCCCAGCACAGCTACGAAATGGGCTATGCCACCAAGCTCTGCCGTATGCTCCTGCTGATCCTGATCTGGCTTTTCGACATATGGGGCTTCATCGCCGGTGTGCTGTTCACACTGGTCCTCATCGTCTCCACCAAGCCCCTGGTGGGCCGGGGCTACCTCTATCCCCTCATCCCCTTCGACCGCAAGAAGCTCAAGCATCTGCTCTACCGCTGTCCCATCAGCAGAGACAACAGCTGACGCCCGACATGCGATATGCAATAAGAGAGGTGTGGCATTTGGCCACGCCTCTCTTATTGCTGTATACCTCTGCACGTCAGCGCAGGTCAGCCAGCTCCAGCACCAGCTGCTCCGTCTTTTCCCAGCCGATGCAGGGATCGGTAATGGACAGGCCGTACACACCGCCATCCGGCTTCTGGCAGCCATCCAACAGGTACGACTCAATCATCAACCCCTTGACCATGCGGCCGATGTCCCCGTTGTGGCGGGTGCTGTGGAGCACCTCCTTGGCGATGCGTCCCTGCTGATCCCACTGCTTGCCGGAATTGGCATGGTTGGTGTCGATGATCACCGCCGGGTTTTCCAGCCCGCTCTTGGCATAAAGCTCCCAGAGCTGGCTCAGATCCTCGTAGTGGTAGTTGGGCAGCGAGCACCCGTATTTGTTCACCGACCCCCGGAGGATGGCGTGGGTCAAGGGATTGCCCTTGCTGTGTACCTCCCATTGGGAGAACAGGAACGTATGGGGATGCTGGGCGGCCAGGATGGCGTTCATCATCACCGACAGGTCGCCGCTGGTGGGGTTCTTCATGCCCACAGGCACATCCAGTCCGCTGGCGATGAGCCGGTGCTGCTGATCCTCCACAGAGCGCGCGCCGATGGCCGCATAGGAGAGAATGTCGGACAGGTAGTAATAGTTTTCCGGATACAGCAGCTCGTCCGCGCTGGAAAGTCCAGTCTGCTCCAGCACCTTCATGTGTATTTTCCGGATGGCGATAAGCCCCTTGAGGATGTCCGGCTGGCCGTTTGGATCGGGCTGGTGCAGCATTCCCTTATACCCGTCGCCGGTGGTGCGGGGCTTGTTGCTGTAGACCCGGGGAACGATGAGGAGCTTGTCCTTCACCCGCTCCTGCAGCGCCTGAAGCCGCGCCGCATATTCCAGCACGGCGTCCTCCCTGTCAGCGGAGCAAGGGCCGATGAGCAGCATCAGCCGCTGGTCCTCCCCGGTGATGACGGTCTGTATCTGCCGATCGTTTTCCTGTTTCTGCCGCGCCATCTTCTCCGTCACTGGATACATATCCCTGACAGTCTGCGGCGCAGGCAGTTTACGTTTGAATTCCATGTTCATGGATAGATTTTCCTTTCTTCAAGGGGTTCAGGGCTGTATTTCCATGCGCACCCCCAGCGCCTGCAGCGTGCGAAAGAAATCCGGCCAGCTCTTGCTGACGGCCTCCGCGCCGCGGATCGTACCACCCAGCGACGCGCACAGCACCGCCAGCGCCATGACAACGCGGTGGTCGTTGTGGCCGTCCAGCATCTCTTCCAGGGCGTGGAGCGGACGTGGGAGCACGGTCACTCTGTCGTCCTCCACCGCCATCTCCGCGCCGAACCTGGCAAGCTCCCGCGCCATGGCCGTCGCCCGGTCGCTCTCCTTGATACGCAGGCGGCGCGTGCCGGTAAACACAGCGCCGCAGCTCCGCGCCGCGACGGCGAACAGCACAGGCCCTAAATCGGGGCAGGCGGAAATATCCAGCACCGCGCCGGGGCTTTCCAGCCGGCGCAGCATATCCCGGCACACCCGGTCGCCCTGTAGGCTGTCAGGCCGCAGCCCGGTGACGGTCACGCCGCTGCCCAGTGCGAACAGAAAGGCGGCGTTGGACCAGTCTCCCTCCACCGCGGCGCAGCGGCCTTCGTAATGCTGCCCGCCGGGGATAAAAAACAGATCCTGCTCCCGCTCCTCCGCGGTGACGCCAAAGGATGCCATCACATCCAGCGTAATGTCGATATAGGGGCGGCTCTCCACCGGCGGCAGGACGCGGAGCGTACTGTCACCCGGCAGCAGCGGCAGCGCCAGCAGCAATCCGGTAACGAACTGGCTGCTCACGTCTCCGCGCAGGGTATAGTCTCCCGGCGTCAGCTTCCCCGAAAACGTGATGGACTCCGGTGTTTTGGACACCATTACCCCTCTGGGGAGCAGCAGATCCTCGTATATGCCCACGCCCCGCTCCATCAGCCGCCGTGCACCGGTGAACGCGGCGCTTCCGCCCTGCAGCAGCGCCGCCGGGATGCAGAAGCGCAGGGTGCTGCCGCTCTCCCGGCAGGGATACACCGCGTCGGAACGAACAGCGCCTCCTATGCCGATGATATGGGCCGCGTCCCCGACAAGGCGGCACGCGCCGCCCATGGCACGGATGCAGTCCATAGTGGCCAGCATATCCTGGCTTCGGGCGATGCCGCTGATGCGGCTCTCCCCCTCTGCCAGCGCACTGCACAGGAGCATCCGGTGGCCGCAGCTCTTGGACGGCGGCGCGGCCGCCGTTCCCCCGGCCCTGCCCGGGAAAATCGTAACGGTCACGGGCGCTTCGCTCCTTTCAGCAGGATGTCCACAGCCTCCAGATACCCGGCAAAGCCCTTGCCCGCCACAGTGGCCACACAGGCCGGACGGACATAGCTGATCTGCCGAAAATCCTCCCGGGCGGAGACATCGGAGATATGTACCTCCACCGTGGGGATGGCCACGGCCTTCAGCGCATCCAGCAGTGCCACGCTGGTGTGGGTGTACGCCGCCGGGTTGAGGACGATGCCCTCCACGCCGTCGAAGTACGCCTGCTGGATGGCATCCACCAGTGCGCCCTCGTGGTTGGACTGGAAAAAGGACACCTCCGCGCCGGTCTTTTCCCCATAGGCGCGGATCAGCTCCAGCAGCTCCGCATACGTGCCGCTGCCATAGATGGCCGGCTCTCGGATGCCCAGCATATTCAGGTTTGGGCCGTTGATGACCAGGATCTTCATCGTATCCACTCCTTTTCGATCAGCTCCGCCACCTCCTCCGGCGAGCCGTCTCCGTCCACGCGGAGATCCGCGGCGGCACAGTAAAGGTCATACCTCTCGGCGTACCGGCGGCGCAGCGCCTCCTGGTCGGCAGACAGCGGCCTGTCCGCCGTGGCGGTGAGCTTGTCCGGTGAGCGGTCCAGGAAGATAAGCCGTCCGCTGCGCCGCAGCGCCCGCAGGTTCTCCTCCCGCAGGACCGCGCCGCCGCCGGTGGCGATGATCCGGCCGCCCACACTGGCTGCAGCGGCCACCGCCTCCCGCTCTCTCTCCCGAAAATTGTCCTCTCCCCGGGCGGCGAAATACGCCGGGATGCTCATGCCAGCGGCCTGCTCCACCATGGCGTCCGTATCCACGAATTCTTTGCCGGCGCGCTGCGCCAGCAGCCGCCCCACGGTGGTCTTGCCCGAGGAGGGCATACCGATGAGCACGACGTTCTCCATCTGGCGCAGCACCGTATCGTAGGCCAGGTCAATCTCCTCCCGGGTCGCCTCGCAGCCCCGGAACAGGGCGCTGGCAAAGACGGCCTGCGCCGCCAGCATATACAGCCCGCCCTCGGCGGCGATGCCCCGCCGCCGGGCGTTCAGCACCAGATTGCTGCGCAGGGGGTTATACACCGCGTCCACCACACCCTCCAGGCGAGGGAAGCGCTCCAGCTCCAGCGGACAGCCCTCCAGATCAGGGTACATACCGCAGGGCGTTGTGTTGATGACGAAGGCGGCGTCCCCGTGCTTCCCCGCCGCCTGTTCATAGGTAACGGCGTCTCCCCGGCCGCTGCGGGACACGCGGCAGATCTCCGCCGCGCCCAGCCGCGCCGCGGCGGTTCGGGCGGTCTTGGACGTGCCGCCGGCGCCCAGGATCAGCACCTTCTTCCCGGACAGCTCCAGTCCCAGGCGGCGGATCAGCGCCAGCATCCCGGGCAGATCCGTATTGTCGCCCAGCAGCCTGCCGTCCCGGTTCACCACGGTGTTCACCGCGCCGACGACCCGGGCCGTGTCGGATAGGCCGTCCAAATAGGGAATGACCTGCTCCTTATAGGGGATGGTCACGTTGATCCCCGCGAAGCCTCGTTTTTTCAGGAAGGACGCCAGCTCCTCCGGCTTCAGCTCCCATAGATGGTAGTCGTAATCCGCCAGCGCGTGATGGATCTGGCGGGAGTAGCTGTGTCCCAGCGGATAACCGATCAACCCGCAGTTCATGGCCGCGCCTCCTTTGCCAGATAGTCCGTACCAAACCGCTGGGTCAGCAGGTCGCACAGCACCAGCGCGGTGACGCTGTCCAGCACCGGGCAGATGCGGCGGATGATGGCCGGATCGTGGCGGCCGTGTATGGTCAGCTCCGCGTCCTCGCCCCGGAGGAAATCCACCGTCCGCTGGGGCTGTCCGATGGACGGCGTGGGCTTCACGGCGCACTGGAACACCACGTCCATGCCATTGGTGATGCCGCCGTTGATGCCGCCATTTCGGTTAGTGGCCGTCACCACCCGGCCCTGCTCCATGCGGAAGGCGTCGTTAAAATCAGAGCCATAGCCGCTCACGGCGGAAAACCCGCCGCCGAATTCGATGCCCTTGACGCCGCCGATGGAGAACGCCGCGTGGCTCAGAAGGCTCTCCACGCTGTCGAACCATGGCTCGCCTACCCCGGCAGGCAGGCCGCACACGGCGGTCTGGGTGACGCCGCCCACGCTGTCCTGCCGCTCCTTGGCCTGCAGTATCTCGGCACTGACGGCCTGAGCAGACTCACAGGTCAGCGTGGGGAACTCCGCCGTCTGCAGGGCGGCCACATCCGCCGCCGCGTCCGGGGCAAAGGGGCGATCCCACGCGCCGCCGCAGCGAAGAATATGGGTGCCCACGGTAACACCCACCCGGTCAAGGGCCGACAGCAGTATCGCCCCGGCGGCCACCAGCGGCGCGGTAACACGGCCGGAAAAGTGTCCGCCGCCCCGCCAGTCCTCATAGCCGTGGTATTTGCAGTAGGCGGCGTAGTCCGCGTGGGAGGGCCGCGCCAGGCCGTAGGTATAGTCCTCGCTGCGGGTGTTTTCGTTGGGGATGACGATGGTCAGCGGCGAACCGGTGGTGCGGCCCTGGTACACGCCGCTGAGTATCTGATAGCAGTCCTGCTCCTGCCGTGCCGTATCCAGCGTCGTGGAGGGACGGCGGCGGGCCAGCTGGCGGCGGATATAGTCCTCATCCACCGGCAGGCCGGGCGCTAAGCCGTCCAGCACCGCGCCCACCGCCGGGCCGTGGCTCTCGCCGAAAATGGTCAGCGCGACCGCCTGTCCAAAGGTATTTTTCATACTTCTGTCTCCTCCCAGCGCTGGAGTATTTCCTCCGGTGCCTGTTTTTCCATGCGGAACGAGCCCGGCTCGTCCACCATCACAACACTGATCCCGTCTGAGAATGCCTTCTTATCGTGGAGCAGGTACGGCAGAAGCTGCCGGGGCGTAAAGCCGCACCCCGTGGGCAGTCCGCATTTCCTGAGTATGTTCGTCAGCCGGGGACGCAGCGCCGGCCCGCACATGGGCAGCATACCCATTGCCACGCATTCGCCGTGCAGCAGCTTGCCCCCGGCGCAGCTCTCCACGGCGTGGCCGATGGTGTGGCCGAAATTCAGCACACGGCGCAGCCCCTGCTCCGTGGGGTCTTGCTCCACCACCCGCGCCTTGATGCTCAGGGAGCGGGCGATGATCTCCGGCAGGTCCGCCGTCAGGTCCGAGCTGCTCTCTATCAGCTCCAGCAGTACCGCGTCGCAGGTCATAGCCATTTTCACGCTCTCGGCCAGCCCTGCGGCCATCTGCCGCCGGGACAGCGAGCGGAGGGTATCCGTGTCGATCAGCACCGCGCGGGGCTGGTGGAACGCACCCACGATGTTCTTCACGCCGTTCATGTCGATGGCCGTCTTGCCGCCCACGGAGGAGTCCACCTGCGCCAGCAGCGTGGTGGGCACGTTGTAAAAGTCCACGCCCCGCATATAGGTGGCGGCGGCGAAGCCCGCCAGGTCTCCCACCATACCGCCGCCCACAGCCACCACACAGTCGCCGCGACCCATGCCCAGGGCCAGCATCTCCCCCAGGAGCTGCTGATAGCTGCCCATATTTTTGCTGCTCTCCCCCGCGGGGACGGTGCAGATGCGGGCCTGTCGGCACGCACCCGCCACCGTCTCAGCGTACTCCTCCGGCACGCCGCTGTCCGTCACTACCAGCACACGGCGGGCCAAAGCCAGATGCTCACCTGCGTGAGCCAGGACTCCGGAGTCCAGTATGATGGGATAGCTCTGCGCTCCCAGTGAAACGGAAATGACCATCATGCGATCTCTCCTCAGATGTTATTCGCGTAGTAAGAACCCACCAGCCGGAGCTTGGCGCAGGTGGCGGACAGCTCCTGCAGCATTTCACGCCCGTTGGTGTTGTTGATGCAGCCCTCGGCCTCCACATAGAAGAAATACTTCCAGGACAACCCCTTCATAGGGCGGCTGCGCAGGGTGCGCATGTTGTAGCCGTGTGCGCCGATGATGTTCAGCGTCTGGGCCAGTGAACCGGCATCGTTCTGCACGGTGAACACCAGTACGAAATTCTCATCCTCCCGCTTCTTGGTGGTCTCCGGCTGGTTCCGGGTGCGGGAAAGGGCGGCAAAGCGGGTGGTGTTGGTCTTTGCCGTGTTGATGCCCCGCTCCAACACCTGCAGGCCGAACACCTCCGCCGCATCCTCGGAGGCAATGGCCGCCAGCGCGGGGTCATTGGTTCGTCGCACATATTCCGCCGCCATAGCCGTGTTGGAATAGGTCTCCGTGGCGTAGCCGCGGCGCTTGATGTAGTCGTCGCACTGGCGCAGCGCCTGCGGATGGCTGACCACGGCTCTGACCGTGTCCACCGTGGCGTTCTCCACACCCAGCAGGCTATGGTCGATCTCCATGTCCAGCACCTGGTTGATATACAGCTCGCCTGAGAACAGCAGATCCATCACCGCACCCACCTCGCCGGCGTAGCTGTTCTCCAGCGGCAGCACCACGCTGTCCGCCTCTCCCACCTCCACAGCTCTGTGGGCGGCGGCAAAATCGGGATAGGCGACAAGCCGGGCCTCCGGAAACATACGCCGTGCCGCCAGATAGCCGTAAGCACCCTCCACGCCGCTGTACGCTACCTTCATGCCGCTGAGCAGCCTGCTCTGATAGGCGCAGGACAGATCAAGAACGCCCCGCAGGAACTGCACGTAGTACGACGCCACCGCTGGATCGGTGATGTGCCTGCGGTTGCGGTCGATCAGCTCCCGCTCCCGCTCAGCGTCCCGGATGGACAGTCCTCTCGCCTTCTTAAAGGCCGCCACCTGTTCGCTCATTTCCATACGCTTTTCAAACAGCTGCGCCATTTGTTCGTCAATGCTGTTGATATTTTCTCTGATCTTATCCAGTTCGCTCATAGCGGTCCTGCCCTTTCTCAACACAAAAAAATCGGCCCTCCTGCATGGAAGACCGTTCAAAACGCGAATATGTCGGTTTTACCGCGCGTTCAAACACAGACTCCCATGGGCATTTTCTTGCCGGCAAAAGCAAAAAAGCCAAAAAAAGGCAGCGCGCCAAACAGCACGCTGCACGCAAAGTCAGAAATAGCGCGGTCGGAGGCAGAGTGGGCGCACTTCACCACAATACCGTTGGAATACACAGCACAATGGATCATGGCAGCACACCTCCTCCTGAAATATACATGAATTGTATGCTATTTTTTCGCTCCCGTCAAGAGGGCCGCCGCACTTTTCGCTTATGCACAAAAATCCGGAGCATCGCGGCGGCAGGTTTGTGACATACGGGGCGGCATTACGCCCGCCGCCGGTTGACGAGCCGGAACACCGTGGACACCAGCAGGATGCCCACCGCCAGCGAACCGGCAATACCCACCGTCTCCAGTCCCTTGGCCACCGCCTCCATCATGTCACCCTCCAGCCCCAGGCTCATGGTGTAGTACACGCCCGCCCCCGGCAGCATGGGCAGTGTCGCCACCACCAGGTACGGCATGGCGGGGCACTTGCGCACCCGCGCCATGATCTCGGCATACAGCGCCGCAAACACGGCCGCGAACAGGTTGGCGGCGTACACGTCGCAGCCCAGCGCGCGGCACGACAGGTAGACCATCCACGCGGCTGAACCACCCAGTATGCACAGCACCAGCCCCCGGCCATGCACGTTGAACAGGATGCAGAAGCCGAAGCAGCCCACAAACACCGCCAGCGCCTGTGCCCATGCCGGCCAGGTCGTGGTAGCAGAGCCGGTCTGGCCGTACAATCCCGCGGTCAGATGCCAGGCAGCCGCCGTTCCCAGCGCGATGGCCAGCGCGGAGAGCACCACCTGCACGATGCGGAAAATGCCGGAGTTGGTGTCGCCGTAGATAATATCCCGCATGGAATTGGTGATAAGCAGCCCCGGCACAAGGATCATCAGCGCGCCGATAATGGCCGCGTCCGGACATTTCAGCCACCCCAGTCCCGCCGCCGCGTAGGCCGGCAGCGCCATCAGGCATGAGGCCAGTATGGTGCTGAAAAACGGATTGGCCTCCTGCCGGTCCATAAAGCGCATCACCAGGCCGATGATCAGTCCGATCAGCCCCGCCCACAGGCAGTCCAGCAGCGTGCCGCCAAACACCAGGCAGAATCCCAGCCCTACCAGCACATTGCCCAGATAAAATACGCCGGTACGGTAAGCCCGGCAGGCCGCCAGCGTCTCCCGCAGCCATGACATGGCCTGATCCACCGCTGGTTTTTCCGCGCAGATGCGCCGGCTCAGCGCGTTCAGCTTCTCCAGCTTCTCCAGATCGTTGCCGTGGAAGCCGATACGCCGCATGATCATCAGCGGCTTCCCGTTGGCCGCCTCCAGGCTGACGGACACGCAGTTGGGGATGGCGAATACCTCGCACTCCACGCCATACGCCCGCAGAATACGGCGGATGGTGTCCTCCACCCGAAACGTCTCCGCACCGGACATAGCCAGATGATACCCCATTGTGGCCGCCAGATCGGTCAGCAGATAGTAGTCCATACGCATCTCCTGCATATCGTCGAAATCGGCGGCCTCGCCGCCACGACTGACAGTATAGGCAGGGAAACGGTGATTGTCAACGGGCGAGAATATACAAATCTCGCCCGACATTCGGTCGGTTTTGCGGCTGTTTGTTGCGTTCCGCCGGGGACGGTGTTATAATGAGCCAACAAAATACCGTCTCAGGAGGTCGATGCTATGAAGAACATGCTGAAAGAAAAGCTGGCGCAGGGCGTCAAGCCTCTGGGCACATTTGTGGGTACCGGCAGCGCCGCCGTCGTGGAGTGTCTGGGCTGCGCGGGTCTGGATTTTGTCATTCTGGATAATGAACACAGCCCCATTGAGGCGGAGACCACCGCCGAGCTGGTACGGGCAGCGGAGCGGCGGAGCATAACGCCGCTGGCACGGGTGCGTGAGATCAGCCGCCCGGCCATTCTGAAGCTGCTGGACGTCGGCGTGCAGGGGCTTATTATCCCCGATGTGCACAGTGCGGAAGACGTCCGGCGTATCGTGTCCTACGCCAAATACGCGCCTGTGGGGCAGCGGGGCTTCTGCCCCTCCCGGAAAGACGGCTGGGGCACAGATATGCCGGGGTCTGTGGCGGACGTTATGGCGCACTTCAACCGTGAAACGCTGGTGATCCCACAGTGTGAGACAGCGGAGGCACTGGCAGACATTGAGCATATCGCGGCCATGGACGGCGTGGACGGCATCTTTATCGGCCCGTTCGACCTGTCTATTTCCCTGGGGATGCCGGGAGCGTTTGAGAACGAGCGCTTTAAGGCGGCGCTGGCGCGCATATCGGCAGCCTGCCGGGCTGCGGGCAAGCCCTGCCTGATCTTTGCAGGGAACGGCGCGGACGCTGCCGTGCGGCTGGCGCAGGGCTACGATGGCGTGGCCATAGGGCTGGACGCCACGCTGCTCATCGGCGGTGTGCAGGCGCAGATCCGGGCCTGCCGGGGATAACGCCCCCGATGCACAGGTACATGAACATATCAAGCAAGCTCCACGGCGCTGCCGTGGAGCTTGCTCGTTTGCGGAAGGCCGGCCGCAGCTCAGCAGAGATGCCGCGCCGTACTGAACCACCCGGTCTGCGCATAGGATGACAGCAGAATTTGGAAAGGGGCGTGCCCATTGTGAAAAAAGTAAAGATCCTGTTTCTGCGGCGGTGGTATATCATGGGCAGCGCGGCACTGCTTGCCGCTGCTGCCATCTTTTACGCGGCAAATTAC
>ENA-UOIW01001034-UOIW01001034.1-human-gut-metagenome-genome-assembly--contig:-P58-NODE-1034-length-17916-cov-12.077151_pt1 | contig 17916 bp, 19 predicted proteins | sample MGYA00242334_ERZ723881 | MGnify/ENA metagenome assembly ERZ723881 | reverse complement strand
CCGAAAATACTGTGCTGGCGACGGCATGGAAAGATAGGTAGCTGCCGGATCCAAAAGAAACAACATGGACAATGGCCATGTTGTTTCTTTTCAATTTAGCACCTGCCGATCATTCCATGCCGGTAAGCCAGCACAGGGTGCTGGCGACACAGGGTCGCCGCCCGCTGCCAGTGGCGGGCCCTACGCGGGCAGCGGGCTGGCCCGGGCGGGAGGGCTGCGGAACGCGGTAGGGTGGGGGCTCCAACAGAACCATGGCATTTTTCCTGCGTCTGGGCGAGGCGGAGCTGCTGAAAACAGGGAGGCCGTAGCGAGAGGACTTCTGGCCCGACGGGAATGACCATGCCGCACAGTCATGGAAAGATAGCTAGCTTCGTCGCCGCGGACTCCATCCGCTCGGCCCCGGCAATAAATTGCCGGGGCCTTGCTCATTCCGTCGCGGCTCCTCTCCGAAAAAAGGCTCGCTCGGCTCGCCTGCTCGGTTGCAAGCGCCCTCGCGACGGCTCGCGGCCGCTACCACCTTTTTTCGGGTGGAGGCCGGCGCGGGGCTAGATAGCTCGAAGGGCCCTACGCGGGCAGCGGGCTGGCCCGGGCGGGAGGCTAAAGGATACTGTTGAACCATACGGTGCAAATTTAAGCCAATGTATGGTATAATGGCTTATCGTAATGGGATGGAGTGTGGAAATATATATGAAGAAATTTGTATCCTGGAATGTGAATGGGTTCCGTGCCTGCCTGCAAAAAGGCTTTGAACAGGCCTTTGCAGAGCTGGATGCGGATTTCTTTTGCCTGCAAGAGACCAAAATGCAGCCGGAACAAGCGGACTTTTCCCCGGAAGGCTATCAAGTGTTTTATCATAGCGCCCAAAAGAAAGGCTATGCTGGTACCGCCATCTTTGCGCGGGAAGCCCCGTTATCCGTTACCTATGGCCTTTCGGACGCGCATCTGGACGAAGGCCGGGTGATTACCTTGGCTTATCCTGATTTTTATCTGGTGACCTGCTATTCCCCCAATGCCCAGGAGGAGCTCAAGCGGATCGACTACCGGATGGAGTTTGAAGACGCCATGCGGGGTTATCTATCCAGCTTGGCCAAACAGAAATCCGTGATCCTGTGCGGCGACCTGAACGTGGCCCACCAGGAGATCGATTTAAAAAACCCCGGCCCAAACCGGGGAAAAGCTGGGTTTTCCGATCAGGAGCGGGAAAAGTTCGGCAGGCTCTTGGAAGCTGGGTTCATAGATACCTTCCGCTACCTTTACCCCGATGCCACAGGGGCGTATTCCTGGTGGAGCTACCGGTTCAACGCCCGGAAGAATAACGCAGGATGGCGGATCGACTACTTCCTGGTCTCCCAGGACCTGGCCCCGCGGATCGCTGGGGCGGGGATCCGTTCGGATATATTCGGCAGCGACCATTGCCCGGTATATTTGGAGCTGGATCTATAAGTATGGGTTCCTAAGGCCCGTTCAGTCGCGACTGAACGGGCCTTTATTTATCCCTCCAATGCCCTGGTTAGATCCGCCAGAAAGCGGGCTTGTTGCCGTTTTAAATAGAGCTTGGCAAAGGGGGCGAACAGTTTGCTTTTTACGGTCACCGCTTCGGTAAACTCCACCTGGGTGGCGCTGCCAGCTTCTTGAAACGTACCGGTCCAGCGGCCTGTTATACGGGTGCTTTCCATGTGGAATTCCCACCGGCTATACGGCTCCCATACGTCGACCGTAAAGGTGGTGGGGAAACCGTCTAGGGTATATTCGATAAATTGCCGTTGGTTTAGGATCTCCGTTCTGGAAAGATCACTCCGCCAGGAATAATCCTTTACATTGGTAACCAGATCCCACACCCTTTGCAAGTCTCCTGGTAACGTAGCCTTGATCTTACAAACTACCATGCGCCCACCTTTCCCTTTGGAAGCAATTTTCATATAAAAGATTAACACAGGGGTAATATGTTGCGCAACGGATTTTTAGGGGGCCATCAGGAACGGTTATCCCTATGCATGCATACTATGCATCATAGAACCGGCGCCTGATACAGGATAGCCGAATATCCAAGGAGGAACCCATATGATGCGCAATACCAATGGCAGGTGTGTTTCGTGCAACCTGCAGCCGCCTTGTGCCACCGCAGGCGTTATGGTACCGGCGGGCGAGGCTGCCAACCAACCCTGCGATAGCTTCGGGACCGCGGCCCAGCCTGTGTTGGCCCAAATTCAATTTCCCATCCAGCAGTATGCAAGCGGCTTTTGCCCCTGCGAAGCCCTGCAAAGCGGCACCCTTTTCCCGGAATTGGTGGGCTGAGGAGGTAGAACATGAACGGATTGAGCCAGAGTGAACTGATCCGCAAGATCAGCGAATATCAATTTGTAGCGGTGGAGCTGAACCTATATTTGGATACCCACCCGGAGGACCAAGCAGCCCGGGCAGATTATCTGTATTACGGCAGCATGCTCATGGACATGATCAAGAGCTATGAAGCTCAGTTTGGCCCCCTGATGAACTTCGGCCATTCTCCCACGGACGTGGGGTGCTATGTATCCAGCCAATGGCCTTGGGAGTAAGAAAGAGGAGAAAAGAATATGTGGATCTATCAGAAAAAACTGGAATACCCCGTAAACATCACCACCCCGAATCCCCGCATGGCCAAGGCGTTGATGGCCCAATACGGCGGTCCGGATAGCGAGCTGGGGGCTGGCATGCGATATTTGACCCAGCGGTTTTCCATGCCGGATAACCGGGTCAAAGCCACCTGTAACGACATCGGCACGGAAGAGCTGGCCCATTGGGAAATGATCGGCACCATGATCTACCAATGCATCCGGGACGCCTCCCTGGCGGATATGGAAGCCGCTGGCTTGCTGGGATATTATACCATGCACAGCAAGGGCGTTTTCCCGGCCAACCCAGACGGCGTACCCTTTACCGCCAGCTATATCCAATGCACAGGCGATCCCATTGCGGACATCGTAGAGGACATGGCGGCGGAGCAAAAAGCCCGGGCCACCTATGAACACCTGATGACCTTAACGGATGATGCCGCTATCCTTTGCCCCTTGCGGTTTTTGCGGGAGCGGGAGATCGTACATTTTCAGCGGTTTGGGGAGTGCCTGGAGATCCTTCAGAGTATGTGATCTGGCTCGCGCAGTTGGATAGATCCCCCTTGGCAAAACGCGGGGGATATCCTATAATGAATGTATGCATACTTCAGACTGTAGGGCCAAAAAGGCCCAGGAAACGCCCCAACCTATGGGACGGGATGATGTTCGTTATCTAACATATATCCGTATTTTGCAGCGGGAATTGGTGCCGGCGATGGGATGTACCGAACCCATCGCCATCGCCTATTGCGCTGCGGTGGCGCGATCCCTATTGGGGGCGTTGCCGGACCGGGTCATTGTGGAGGCTAGCGGGAATATCATCAAAAATGTAAAGAGCGTGATCGTGCCAAACACAGACGGCCACCGGGGCATAGAAGCCGCGGCGGCCATCGGCATTCTAGCGGGGGACCCGGGGAAAAAGCTGGAGGTTCTGTCTCAAGTGAAGGATGAGCAGAAAAAAGCCCTGCCCGCATATCTTGCCAATACGGCGTTTGAGGTGCGACCAGCGAAAAATGGATTGGTGCTGGATCTAAAGGTGCAGGTGTTTTCCGGCGCGTCCCAGGCAGCGGTTCGGATCGCCAATGCGCATACCAACATCGTTTCCATTGAAAAGGACGGACAACCCGTACCCTTGGGGCAGCTGGCACAGGGGGACGCCCCTCGGGAGGAGGCAGACAAGCCGGATTACGATCTGCTGAGCGTGGAAGGGATCTATTCCTTTGCCATGGGCGCAGATATCGCGGACGTGAAGGACGTGTTGGATCGGCAGATCGCCTTTAACACAGCCATCTCCCAGGAAGGGCTTCGGGGAGATTATGGGGCGAACATCGGTTCGGTGCTGCTGGAAAGCTATGGAGACGAGGTGCGTAACCGGGCCAAGGCCCGGGCTGCTGCCGGCTCCGACGCCCGCATGAACGGGTGCGAACTGCCGGTGGTGATCAATTCCGGCAGCGGCAACCAGGGATTGACCGCTTCTTTGCCGGTGATCGAATATGCCCAGACCTTGCACGTTACCCAGGAGCAGCTATACCGGGCCCTGTTGATCTCCAACCTGTGCGCCATCCACCAAAAAAGCGGCATTGGCGCCCTGTCCGCTTATTGTGGCGCGGTCAGCGCCGGGGCAGGCGCTGGAGCGGGCATCGCTTATTTGCGGGGGGGCGGCTATTCTGGGGTGGCCCATACCATTGTAAACACCCTGGCCATTACCTCCGGCATTGTGTGCGACGGCGCCAAGGCTTCATGCGCGGCGAAGATCGCCACCGCAGTGGATGCAGGCATTTTAGGCTACGATATGTACCTACATGGCCAGCAATTTTATAACGGGGACGGTTTGGTGGCGGCAGGCGTGGAAAACACCATCCGCAACATCGCCCGCTTAGGCCGGGATGGCATGCGGGAAACGGACCGGGAGATCATCCAGATGATGACCTGCGATATGTAGCCCCTCGTCGTCCCTGGGGCGGCAATGGCTTATCCTGTGCAAGGCTGTTTTTACAGTGCAATTTTGACTTGCGGCGGTAGCCCCAGCGGCTTACCGCCGCATTTTTGAAAACCCTTGGGAGTCCAGGGGCTAGCTCCGGCGGGCTTTAATGGGTTTTGACGACATAGGGTGAATTGTCCCAAAGGGCAAGGGAATGTCCCCTTGGGGTGTATTTTTGAAATAGTGGCCCAGCCATTTTTTCGACAGACTGTGGCGGTAGCCCTAGCGGCCTACCGCCTTTTGAATGCGCTTTTCGGCGCAGGCCCTTATATCGTCCCCAGGGAAGGCCCCCGCTTTTTTATGGGGACGAGAAAACATGCATGAAGGCGTTTTTTCTGCTTTTTAGCCGCCGATACCGGTGAATATTCACAGTGCGTTAAAAAAAGACCGCTGGGAATGTGGTATAATATAAGGCAATTGATCCTGACGCATTCGTTAGGAAAACAAACAGCATTGGCTGTATGGAGGTTGATCGCCATGAAAAAATGGATTGCAGGCGCTCTGGCGTTTTTATTCTTGCTGGGGTTGGCGGCGCCGGCACTTGCTTTGGATGCGGGGTTGTCCCGGGTGGCCATTGGCGCCAATCTTGACGATGCGCAGATCGCCCAGGTATATGCAGATTTCGGCTTGGAGCGGGGGAGCGTACAGGAGATCACCGTAACCAATCAGGATGAGCGGGCTTATTTGGAAGGATTGGTTTCCGAGAATAAGATCGGCAGCGTGGCCCTTTCCTGCGTATACATTACGACGCTGGAGCCGGGGTCCGGCCTTTCTATTTCCACCAAGCATATCAATTGGTGTACGGAACAGATGTATGCCAACGCCCTGACCACCGCCGGCATCACGGACGCCCGCGTAATGGTAACGGCTCCCTTTGACGTATCCGGCACTGCCGCCCTTACCGGCATTTATCGCGCCTATGAAAGCATCACCGGCACCACCCTATCGGATCTTGCCAAGACCATTGGCGCAGAAGAGCTGGTGCTCACTGGGGAATTGGCGGAATACATCGGCAGCGAGGAAGCTACGCAGCTGATCAACGAGCTTAAAAAGATCCTGGATCAGACCCAAAACATGTCGGACGACGATGTGCGCACAGAGATCCGGAAGATCGCGGAACAATACAATGTGGTAATTTCCGATAGCCAGGTAGAGCAGCTGCTTACCCTTTGCCGCCGGCTGGAAAAGCTGGATGTGAACGCCCTACAAAGCAAACTGGTCACCCTGGCGGAGACGGTGCAAAAAGCGAATGCGGCCAAGGAGACCGTATCCGCCATCGGGGAGAAGATCAGCAATTTCTTCTCATCCGTAGGCAATTTCTTCTCCAACCTGTTCGGCAAAAAATAACCCCGTTGGCTATTACCCCTATGGGCGGGCAAAAGGGCGCGTTTTCGCGAGGCAGTTTGTCGGCCGCCCCTATACGGGCTGGCATATCCGTTGGGTGTGGCCGGCCCCATAGCCTTTGATAATAAAAGCACTTTATCCTCCCCAGGGTGGACACGGTGCTTTTACATTTTTGGAGGGATCGCATTTGCCAAAGCCATACAAATACTGGATCGCAAGATAAAACGCCCTGTCAACCTTACAAAGACAGGGCGTTTTGCAACATGAAGCCAGCTGGTTATAAGCAATCGCAAAGTTTGGCCTTCAGGGCTTGGTAAGAGCAGGTGACCTGCTCAATGGACATATGATGGTAAAACACACAGGTGTTGGCATTGTCTAGAAATTCTTTTCCCGTCTCCGACCAAAGCATGATCCGCTTATTGGCCCGGGTTGCTAGGGCAATCCCCAGCTCCGTATGGGTGCCTTGCCCGCCTGGGAGCAGCACAAGGACAAACTCCGCATCCCGTACGGCGCTGGTTTCGCTGGTAGCTACCATCTGTAGCCGGTCCAGGCCCTGGCCTCGCACATCTCCATGTTCTGTCCAGTCATAGGTGGGGGTATGACCCCGGCTGGATAGGAAGCGGATCATGTCCATCGCCTGTTCCCGGTTGGCCAAGCCGCTTGCCACATAAAATCGCATAGTTATTTATTCTCCCTTCCGATGGCCTGGACCTGGATCTCCCAGCTTCCAGTGCCGCCTACAAAGACCTACATATTTGTCGCCGGCGCCCAGCACCACCTGTTCGCCCACCTTTGTAATGCCGCCGCAGCCGTCCAACCTGGCGTTAAAGGTAGCTTTGCGGCCGCACCAGCAAATGGTTTTCACTTCTTCAATGGTATCCGCCCAAGCCAGCAACCACTTGCTGCCCTCAAACAAGTTTCCCTGGAAATCCGCTCGCAACCCGTAACAGATCACAGGCACGTTGTATTCGTCCACCAGCTCCGTCAACAAGTACACTTCATCCCGGGTCAGGAATTGGGCTTCATCCACGATGATACAATCGTAGGCATGGGCCTTAATGGCGTCCAGATCCATTTCGTGGAAAAGGACGCAGGCATCCGATAGGCCGGAGCGGGAGCGGATGGTACGCACGCCGTCCCGCATGTCTACAGCGGGCTTGACCAGCAGGGCGCGTTGGCCCTGCTCGCCATAGTTATATTTCACCATGATGGCATTGGCGGTTTTGGAGGAGCTCATGGCGCCATACCGGAAATATAGCTTGGCCATACTCAGCGCTGTCCTTTGTCGTAGGGGATGCCTTCCGCTTTGGGCGCCCTGGATTTCTTGGAAGTCAGGATCAGCACGATCATGGTGACGATGTAGGGCAGCATCAGGTAGATATACTCGCTGGACTTCACGTTCTCAAAGCTGGGAAGGAAGGGGATGCTGGCGCTGTAGGAGCCGATGATCTTGAACAGGGCAAAGAACAGGGAGGCTCCCAGGATGTTTAGGGGCTTCCAGTTGCCGAAGATCATCACCGCTAGGGCCAGGAAGCCATAGCCTGCTACTGCGGACTGGAAGCCGGAGCCGGCGGCTACGGTATAGGCCAGGCCGCCGATGCCGCCCAGCAGGCCGGAGATGAACACCCCTGCGTAGCGCATCCGGTACACATTGATGCCCACGGAATCCGCTGCCTGGGGATGCTCGCCGCAGCTGCGCAGCCTTAGGCCGAACCGGGTCTTATACAGCACCACGGCAGAAACCACCAGCAGCAGCAAAGCCAAGGGGGTAGTCAGATAAAAGCTCTTGAACACCAGGTTTTGCAGGAAGGTATCCTGCACCTCCAGGCCGAAGTTGGCCTGGGTGATCCGCACCCAGGTGGGGATCAGGATGGTGGTTTGGCCCTGGCCTTGAATGGCCCAGGTGACGGTAATGGCCAGGGCGGGGGCCAGCATATTGAGGGCCGTGCCGCCGATGGTCTGGTCTGCTTTTAAGTGGACAGAGGCAAAGGCCAGCAGCAGGGAAAACAGGGCGCCGGTGAGGGCGGCCACCAGAATGGCGATCAGCATGCCAAGCTGGGGATGGGCGGGACCAAAACCGGAGGCGTCCAGGCTGCGAAGGGCTAGGCAGCTGAATAGGGCGCCCACCACCATGATGCCTTCTAGGGCGATGTTGACGATGCCGCTGCGTTCGGAGAACATACCGCCCAGGGCCACCAACAGCAACGGGACGGCAAAGACGATGGTGGCGCTAAGAATATCGGATAGGATCTTCATGCTTCGGCCTCCTTTTTTACGGCAGGGCTGGACGAATCTTCATCGCTTGCATGGGATACTGCCTTAGGCTTGAACAGCCGGGCGATCAAGGTGCGCATCAACAGGGCGAAGGCTGCCAAATAGATGATAGCCGCGATAATGATGTCGATGATCTCCTTGACAAATTCAGGCTGCATGGCATCGCCGCCCACCTGTATGTAGGAGATGAAAATGGCGCTGAATATGGTTCCCAGGGGATGGGATGAAGCTAACAGGGCGGTAGGGATGCCGTTAAAGCCCATGGGCAATAGGGTTTTGACCAGGGTATACTGGGCGGTACCGCTTAGGTAATAGATGCCGCCGCCAATGCCGGAAAGGCCGCCTGCGATAACGGTGGATAGGATGATGTTTCGCTTGGCATTGATACCGGCATAGATGCTGGCGTTGCGGTTATAGCCGCAGGCCTTGAGCTCATAGCCAAAGGTGGTTTTAGACAGGATGATCCAAATGATAATCGCCATGAGGATGGCAATGAAAATACCCACGTTGATATAACGGGAATCCATCAGTTCATCCAGGCCTAGCTTTGGCAGCGCACCGGCAGGATTGGCAGAGGCCAGGGAAGCGGTCCGGTCTTTGTTGGACGCGCCCCAATAATTGGCCAGCATCATGGGCATGTTGTTGATGGCCAGGTTAACGGTAAATAGGCCGATCCAGTTGAACATGATGGAGGTAATGACCTCGTTTACGTTGAACAGGGCTTTGAATAGGCCGGGGAACAGGCCCCAGATGGCGCCGCCGATCATACCGGCCACCATGGCGATGTACCAGGGCTGCTGGAACTGGATGGCCGCGGTGAGGGCGAAAAAGGCGCCAATGGTGTATTGTCCGGGGGCGCCGATGTTGAACAAGCCGGTTTTAAAGGCGAAGCCAACGCTCAAGCCGGTCATGATCAAAGGCGCAGCCTGATAAAGCACCTTGGCCAGCTTATCCAGGGCGGAGAACCCGGCCGTTAGGATCTGCTTGAAGCCATAGAGGGCAAAGGGTGCGTTAAAGGCATAGAGCAGCACCAGACCAACCAATAACCCCATTAGGATGGAGGCGATGGAGGCAAGGCAGCTGGTAAAGCCTGCGCTGTGGATGAAGTGCTCAAGCTTGGTTTTCACGCGATCTCCTCCTTCCCGGGGACAGGCTGCCGCTTGGCGCCCGCCATATACAGGCCCAGCTCGTTTACGCTGGTGGTCTTGGGATCAAACTCGCCTACGATCTCCCCTTCATACATCACCAAGATCCGGTCGCTAACGTTCATCACCTCATCCAACTCCAGGGATACCAGCAGAATGGCCTTTCCGGCGTCACGCTGGGCGATCAATTGCTTGTGGATGTATTCAATGGCCCCCACGTCCAGGCCGCGGGTGGGCTGGACCGCCACCAGCAGCTCCGGTCCCTTGTCCACCTCCCGGGCGATGATGGCCTTTTGCTGGTTGCCGCCGGACATGCTGCGGGCTATGGTCACCGGGCCTTGGCCGGAACGGATATCGTATTGGCGGATCAGCTTTTCGGCATATTGGCGGATCATGCCCTTGCGCAAAAAGCCATGCTTTTGAAATTCCGGCTGCCAATACCGCTGCAATACCAGGTTTTCTTCTAAAGAATAGTCCAGGATCAAGCCATATTTATGCCGGTCCTCGGGAATATGGCTCATACCCAGCTTGCTCCGCTCCCGAATGGGGGCGGCGGTGATCTCGTGGCCGCAAAGGGAAATATGGCCGGCGCTGAATTTTTCCAGCCCCGTTAGGGCGGAGACAAATTCCGTTTGGCCATTTCCCTCAATGCCTGCCAGGCATACGATCTCCCCTTGCCGGACCTGTAAGGATACGTTTTTAACGGCGTTGTTCTTATGGAGACGGCTGGGGACGGTGACGCCTTTCACATCCAACACAACCTGGCCGGGGGCTGCCTGCTGCTTTTCCACGGCAAAGCTCACGGGCCGGCCTACCATCATTTGGGAAAGCTCTTCTTTGGTGGTATCCTGAATGTTCACGGTGCCGATGCATTTTCCCTTGCGCAACACGGTACAGCGATCCGCCACCGCCATGATCTCATTGAGCTTGTGGGTAATGAATAGGATGGACTTGCCTTCCTTGGTAAAGGAACGCATGATCTCCATCAGCTCGTCGATCTCCTGGGGGGTCAGCACGGCGGTGGGCTCGTCGAAGATCAGGATCTCGTTGTCCCGGTAGAGCATTTTTAGGATCTCCACCCGCTGCTGCATACCCACGGAAATGTCCTCGATCAGGGCGTCCGGGTCCACCTTGAGGCCATAGCGCTCGGAAAGGGCCATGACCTTTTCCCGGGCTTCCTTTTTTTGCAGGAACCCGGCCTTATTGGGCTCCACGCCCAGGATAATATTATCCAGCACGGTAAATACCTCCACCAGCTTAAAGTGCTGATGGACCATGCCAATGTTCAAATCGTTGGCATCGTTGGGGTCTTTGATATGGACCACCTGGCCATTTTTTTTGATGGTGCCGGCTTCAGGCTGATACAAGCCAAACAGGACGCTCATCAGGGTGGATTTCCCCGCGCCGTTTTCCCCCAGCAGGGCGTGTACCTCCCCCTGCTTGAGTTGCAGGGTAACATCGTCGTTTGCCTTGATGCCGGGGAATTCCTTGGTGATGTTTAGCATCTCGATGACGTATTCGCTCATGTGTGATCCCCTTTTGTCAAGAAATGAGGGCTAAGATAGCATTACAAAATGATTCCGCAGTTTATAAAAAAGGGGGCCGGGCTAAGGCCCAGCCCCGCAAATTCGCCTAAAGTAAGGCAGATCTAGGGTAATTAGTCGTTCTGATACTCCACGGCGATCTCCACGGCAGGCGCGTTCTCGGTGTCGCTGGAGATGGTGATCTCGCCGCTCTTTACCTTGGCGAAGAGCTCGTTGTACTGCTCCACGGTATAGGTGGTCAAGCGCCAAGAACCCTCGGCAGTGGGCAGGCCCACGCAATCCTGGGCAGCGCCCAGCTTCTGCTCGGTGCCGGCATACTCGGCAGGCCAGGTACCGCCATTGTCATACAAAGCGGTCAGGGCCATGACCACGGAGTTCTTCAGCTCCTTCATAGCGGAGGTGATGATCAGCTCGGATTCGGCGCTCTGGTCAACGTCCACGCCGATGACCTTGGCATTGGCCTCTTGGGCAGCGCCCACAGCAGACAGGTAGATGCCGCCGCCGCAGGAGAATACCACTTCCGTACCCTCGGTGTACCAGCCGCTCATCTTGGTCTTGATCTCATCGGTGGGGGTGAAGCTGCCGGAATACCAGTACTTCACGGACACTTCGTCCACAACGCCCAGCTCAACAGCCGCGGCATTGGCGCCCTGGAGGAAGCCATAGCCATAGCGGATAACAGCGGGTACGTCGATACCGCCCAGGAAGCCCAGCTTACGATAACCGTCCTGCACGGCGGCATAACCGGCCAGGTAACCAGCCTGCTCCTCCTGATAGGTGATCAGGGAAACATTGGCGGTGGGTTCGGGCACATCGCCCAGGCCCATGTCGATGCCCAGGAACATTACATCCGGATACTCAGCCTGCACGGTCTGTACAGCGGGCCCAAACAGGTAACCAGGCATGACCACGACCTTGGCACCCTTGTCGATAGCGGTCTCGATGGACTCGATACGGGCCTCATCGCTGTCCTCGGAGGGGCGATAGTAGTTGTAGGTCTTACCATTGGCCTCGGCATACTCTACGACGCCTTCCCAGGAACCCTGGTTGAAGGACTTGTCGTCGATGTTACCGATATCGGTGACCAGGGCGATCTCGTAGGTGCCATCCGCAGGCGCCTCCTCGGCAGGGGCCTCTTCAGCCTCCTCAGCAGGGGTTTCTTCAGCGGGCGCTTCTTCAGCGGGCGCTTCTTCCGCAGGCGCCTCCTCGGCAGGGGTCTGTTGGGCGCAGGCCACCATGGAGAGCGCGAAAATCAGCGCCAGGAAGATCGCAAGAAATTTCTTCATATTCTTTCCTCCTTATTTTGCCGCGCATAACGCGGCATGATATATTACAAATTATAGCAGATATACGGGCGCATTTCAAACCGCTTTTCAATTTCGTAGCACAAATAACACATGACTGCCAAAAAATCATTGTACAATGCTAGAAAAATGGTACAATAATCCTGAAAGAATGAGAAACAGGGCTGGAGAACATGTTTGGATATATCGCTCCCTGCCGGCCGGAATTGCGGATCCGGGAGGAAAAGGAATATAAGGCGTGGTATTGCGGCCTATGTAGGGAGCTGGGGCATCGTTATGGCCAAACAGCCCGATTGGGCTTGAGCTATGATTGCGCGTTTATCGCCTTGCTGCTTTCTGGCGCCAGCGGCTTAGGAGGGTGGGACATGGCCCGGTGCCCTTACAAGCCTGCCCCGAAGCGCCCTATGGCCTCTCCCTGTTGGCCGGTGGCCTATGGGGCGGATCTGAACGTGTTGCTTGCCTGGTATAAGATGCAGGACGATTGGCAGGACGAAAGAAAGCCCCTTGCAGGTCTGGGCCGTATGGCGTGGCGGGGATATGCGCGACGGGCAGAGCAGCGCGCCCCGGAGCTGGCCCAGGCGGTGGAGGCAGGGATTCGGGAATTGACGGCGCTGGAAAAGGAAAATTGCAAGGAGCTGGATGCCCCGGCAGATGCCTTTGCCCGTATGATGCGGGCAGTGGGGCGGGCCGCCCCCCTTACTGGTAGCAGCGGACGGGTGATGCCCCATGTGCTATATCATCTTGGCCGGTGGGTGTATTTGATAGACGCCTGGGATGACCGGCATAAGGACCGGGAGAAGGGCGCGTACAATCCCTTTCTGGCGGCAGGCGCAAGCCGGGAGCAGGCGGCGTTCTTGCTGCATTTGTCCCTAAACGAGGCCACGGATGCCTATGAATTGCTGGGCATAGACTTGCACAAGGGGCTGTTGGATAATATTATATATGTAGGATGCCCGGGGAATACCCGGCGCATTTTGGAGGATAAGGATGAACAATCCCTATAAAGTTCTGGGCGTAAACGAAAATGCCACCCAAGAGGAGATCCGGGCAGCCTACTTGCAGTTGGTGAAAAAATACCATCCGGACCGGTATACAGATCCGGATCTAAAAGCCGTGGCCAATGAAAAGCTGGTGGAGATCAACGAGGCGTACGAATTCCTCACCAAAAAATCCAGCGGCAGCGCAAACCGGGGCCCGGGCAGCGGCCAAGGGTATGGGGGAGGCTATAGCGGCGCCGGCAGCGCTTATGCCGGGCCCAATGCCACGGAATTTGCAAGAGCCCGGGCGTTCCTGGGGCAGAACAACCTTCAGGCTGCCAAGGCTGTGCTGGATAATATCTCTATCCGTAATGCGGAATGGTATTATCTTTATGGCATTATCTATTTAAGGCAAGGCTGGTTCGACAAGGCGCGGGAATACTTGACCATCGCCTATCAGCAGGAGCCTGGCAACGCAGAATACGCCAGCGCCTATAATACCATCCGCCATACGGGTAATCCCTATGCTAGACAGGCCGGCGCATATCAGTCCAATTGTAGCCCTTGCGATATTTGCGCAGGCGCCATGTGCTTTAGCAGCTTCGGCGTGCCTTGCTGCTGTTGGTGCTGACAAATTCTAAGCATAATCGTCGTTTGAGGAATTGCTTCGTTGCAATTTCTCTTTTTTTATGATACGATTTCATTGCCAGACGAATTTTTTATATTATTTATACTCAAATAGAACACAATTTCCATATCTGAGAAAAATTATAGAACACAGATTCCAATAAATTATTTTAATATGAAAAAGGGGCGATTTTTTTGCGTAAGGGTGTTTCCATTACCGTAGGATTGTGCGTATGCTGGCTTATCGTATTGGCCGGGAGCAACGCCAGGGCCATAAACGGAAAAGCCGTCCGGTTACAGCAGGGTATGGGGCCCCAGGCCCAGGAAACCTATTATGCAACGTTGCAGGAAGCCTTGGACCAGGTGGCCAATAATTTTGCCCAGATCACCTTGCAGGAATCCCTTCAGGAGTCTGTGGAATACAGGGGGATGTATTCGATCACTTTGGATCTAAACGGGCACATGTTAACTGGGACAGAGGATACGGCATTGACCCACACGGGATATGGCGCCATGACTCTAAAGAGCGGGGTAGCTGGGGGCGGCATCCAGGGAACAAAGCAGGGCATTTTGGTCAATTCCCAACGGGGCTTAACCATACAAAGCGGGATATACCAGGCGTTAGGGCCTGGAGGAGTCGCCATTGTAAATGAAACGGGCAAAGTGTCCATTCAGGAATATGGCGGAAAGATACAGGTGGAAGGCGCCGTTGCCTTACGGGATCATTCAGACCAGGTGCTAGAATTAGACGGCGGCCAATTAATTGGAAGGGACGCGGGATTTGCGGTGGAGAAACTGGCCGGCAGTCTGGCAATGGATGGGGATATCCAGATCCAAGGGAAGCTGGGCGGCCTGCTTTTGCACACAGGGCCTACTGGGCAGGAGGTTGCCCCAGGGGAAAAAAGCGTGCTGTATTTGGAGGATGCCGCTGTTCAAGCAATGGAGCCTGCGGGCGTGGCGATAGAAATATACGCCGCGCCCGGATGGGAGGTGGAACTGTGCGGGGATGGGACCCTTACAGGAGACACAGCGCTCAAGTTGGATGGCGGGACATTGACCATTTTGGAGGGGGCGCAGGTCCGGATGGATGGCAAAGTGGTAGGCGGCGACGGGCTGCTGTTGCAGGGCGGACGATACCGGGAGGCGCCGAAGGAGGAATGGCTTTCCCCTGGCTTATATGCGACGAGGGATACGGATGGCTGGTATGTTTTGGGGACCACGCCTCCTGTCTACCAGGGGGACCAGGATGTGATCAGACCCAATGGGCTGGAGGACGGCCAACAGCCTGGCAACTCCATGGCAATAGATGCAGGCCAGGCGGTACCTTCCATACCCATACCCCAGGGAGAAGGGGAGCCAGTAGATAGGCAGCTTTTTTTGCCAAAGACTGGCCAAGGAGGCTCCTGGGCCCTTCCCGCGTTGCTGGCAGCGGGAAGCCTGTCTGGCCTTATGGCCGGGGGCGGGGTCCGGCCTAAGCGGCAGGAATACAGGAAATCCGGCAGGGACCATTGAAAAGCGCCTTGGCATGTGTTAAGCTAGGTCTATCAGATGAACGCCCCATATTGGCAGGAGGCTGTCCTAGCAGCAGGCGGGCTAATGCCCGGTATGCGAGCAGGGACGTTCCCAATTCTACCCGAAAGCCATCGTCTCTATAGCGTCCATGCCCATGTAAGCCGGCGGTCAGGAAGAGAGGTTTTTTAATTTTATGCAATTGCATCCCCAGGTGCAAGCCCTATTACAGGATTGCATCCAGCTTCGTCAGGCGCTCCATAGGATCCCGGAAACGGGATTTGATCTGTTTAAGACCCATGCCTTTGTTATGGAACAGCTGGAGTCCTGCGGGCCGGACCGGCTGGAAACCTTGGCGACGACCGGCATCAAGGCGGTTTTTCTGTCGCCGGGGGCCCAGGAGACCATAGCACTGCGGGCGGATATGGATGGGATCCCCACCAGCGAGCTAACGGAGGCGCCCTATGCTTCCACCCATCCGGGCAGCATGCATGGTTGCGGCCATGACGGGCATATGACCATGCTGCTGTTGGCGGCAAGGTTGATACGAGCCAACCGGGAGAAGCTGACCAAGAATGTAGTATTGCTATTTCAGCCGGCTGAGGAAGGAAAAGGCGGCGCCCGCATCATGATCCAGGAGGGCGCGCTGGAACATCCCCACGTGGATCGGATCTATGGGATGCATGTATGGCCAACGGTTACAGCCGGCAAGGTGGGGGTGCGTTGGGGCCCCATGATGGCCCAGACCTGCGAGTTTGATATGCTGGTCCACGGGAAAAGCGCCCATGGCGCCAGCCCGCAAATGGGAGTGGATGCCATCGTATGCGCAGCGGAACTGATCACGGTTTTGCAGACCGCCATCACCCGCAATGTGGACCCCCATCAGGACGTGCTGCTGACCATCGGAAAGATCCAAGGCGGGGTGGCCCATAACGTCATTGCCGACGAAGTGAAGCTTAGCGGAACCTTGCGGGTATTTAGCCCAGCGGTATACGACCAGCTGCGGCAGCGGGTGGGTTCCATGGTACAGGGGCTGTCCATGGCCACTGGCGCAAAGTTTGAGTTCAAAGAGTTGATGCACTATCCCTGCGTCAATAATCCCAGACCCCTGGTGGAGGATTTTTATACCTACCTGGATAGCATGGAAGATGTTGAACTGGTGGAGCCTGTGATGGCGGCGGAGGATTTCGCTTATTACCAGCAAAGCATCCCAGGGTTGTTTGTATTCCTGGGGATACAGGGCGGGAAAAACCAGCAGCCCCTTCATAATTGTAAATTCGATTTTGATGAGGAAAATCTTTTACTAGGGGTGGAGCTGTATGCTCGGCTGATCGGTTTGTGGCGTAAAAAAGCTTGATCCACGCCTTTCCTTTTTGCCTGGCACAAGAGAAGCGGCCATGGGGCGAATCCGCCTACATGCCGCTTTTGTTATTGTTACGATCCTGCCAAACCAAGACCCTGCCTGGGAAAACAGGACGCTAAGGAGCACCGCAAAAAAATGCCCGCCCTAAGATAAACAAAGGACGGACAAAGGGGAAAATCATACATTTTGGGGTTAAACTACCTGCAAAAGCTCAAACCCAAGCAACATAAACAAGAATAGGGATAGTATATCGGCAGGGACACATTTTGTCAAGAATTGTTTATAGTATAACAATCAAGACAAACTGCCGAAACTGCGTGGAAAATTTTTCTTTGAAATATGGGCATGAACCAATGGCATACTAAAGCAGATAACACACCTGCCCGGCCCGCGGCATATCCTGCAAAAAAGGAGACTCGCCGGCAGAGCGGGCGGCTCGTAAGGAAGAAGGAGAAGCGTATGGCGCAATCGTGCTCAGCGGGCACACGGGAATATCAAGTGGACATCGGCAAGTTGGCCTTACGCCGGCTGATGGCGATAGATCCGGGGGATGCAGAAATTTTGCAACAGCTGGAAGCGGGGAAGGATCATATACAGTTTTCCATTGAACAAGCGGGAGATCTAGAACGGTGGTGTCGGGTTTTACAGGGGATGTTATTGTGGGATCTGGCGCATTTTGAATTGGCCCGCATGGTAAATGACCTGCCCTTAGGGCTGGAGGAAAAACGCAGGATCTTGCCCGAAGCGGTAAAGCTCTCCAGGGCGTGCCCCCAAAACGCTGGCGCAGACGCTATCCTACGGGAGTTAATGGGATTTTACGCGGAAGAAAAGCACCTGAATTTGGAAGGGTTTATGCGCTTTCGCATGCAGGATGTATTACGGGAGTGGGAGATCTGCGTCATGCGGGCGGCGGAGGAATTGCTGCTTCATGAGGAATATTGGGAGCTGATGCATGTGCTCTCCGCCTTTGTGCAGTTCCGTTCCCCCCAGGTGCGGGACGTGTACATCGTGCTCAATCCAGACGGCAGCTGTACCATGACGGACGACCAGGATAGCCGCATCGATTATGCCCGCTGCACAGGGGATGGGGTCATGAGCGTGTTGGTAGGGTTGGCGCCGGAGCGGATCACCGTTTATGACCTTTCCGGCGGGCTGGCCCAGGATCTAGCGGATACCCTGAAGCGGGTATTTGAGGACCGGGTGCGGATCTATACCTGAGGCGGCGGGGGGCGGCGGCGGTTTTGCCGGGCTAGCCCC
>ENA-UOIW01001027-UOIW01001027.1-human-gut-metagenome-genome-assembly--contig:-P58-NODE-1027-length-18059-cov-3.678238_pt1 | contig 18059 bp, 17 predicted proteins | sample MGYA00242334_ERZ723881 | MGnify/ENA metagenome assembly ERZ723881 | reverse complement strand
CTGCTCATGCGCGCCGGCGCGCAGGTCGTGCTGACCTCGATAACCGAGTCGCTTTCCGTACGCGGCTCTCACGGGATAAAGCTGACCTGCGACACGGACATAAACGGGTTTTCGATAAACGATGCGGCAATGATAGTGCTCCCCGGCGGCGGAGAGGGAACCGAAAACCTGCGCCGCTCGATGAGAGTGCAGGCAATAATAGACGCCGCCGTCGACCGCGGGCTGTATATCGCCGCCATCTGCGCCGCTCCGAGCATACTTGCCGAGAAGGGCCTTCTGGACGGAAGACGGGCTACGTGCTTCCCGTCGTTTGCGCACTATCTTGAAAACGCCGTAAAAGTTGATTCAAAAGTGGCGGCGGATGATATATTCATAACCGCCGAGGGCATGGGAGTCTCGTATGAATTCGGGCTCAAGCTCGTTGCGATGCTTTTCGGCGAGCAAAAGGCCGACGAGATAAAGAAAAGCACCTGCGCGGTCTGACGGGGACTGACGTCGCTTCGACCGCCGTGCCGGAGGACAGAGCTTTGGACGGAAGAAAAAAAGAACGTGTAAAAATAACATCCGCACCCATAACCGTCCCGCTGCTGACAGCGGCGGTGATAATAATGCTGGGCGTATCGCGCTTTGTACTGGAGCACCAATCCGAAAACGACAACAACATCTTTCTTGTCATCACCGTTCTCCAGCTTATCATCTTTGCGCTGCCGTGTATGCTGTATTATTTTCTAAAAGGGCGCAGGCTTTCCACACCGATGTACATATCTCCGGTAAAGCCGGGCCATCTTATTTTCATAGCCTCTGCGCTGGCCTCGCTTGTCACCGGCAATATGCTTATAAAATTTTTCTATTATCTCTTTACCGGCGAGGCTTCGTCCGGCGGCACGTATTTCGCATCGGTAGTAGAAACTTCCGCCGCCGATACAAGCACGGCGATGCTGCTTACCGCGCTCGTTTTCGTTCCGGCGGTATGCGAGGAATTCTTTTTCCGCGGCGTGGTACTGGCGGAATACAGGCAGTTCGGCTCGTTCAACGCGGTGATGTTTTCGTCGCTCTGCTTTGCGATGCTGCACTTTTCGATAGAGAACCTGCCGCTTTATCTGTTTTCCGGCATAATGCTCGGTCTGGTATGTTCGGTATGCCGGTCGATCTTCGCATCGATAGTGCTGCACATGGTATCGAACGCCATGAGCATTTATCTCAGCGATCTTTTTATACGCGTCACAATACAAAAAAGCGGGGCGTTCTTTGTCGGCTTCGTGCTTGCGGTGCTGTTTGCGCTTTCGCTGATAATCATGATAAGCAGGCTTGAGCGGATATACATTAACTATGCCAAAAAGCCGCCTACCGACAGGATACCTCCGAGAAGCATCGACAACCTTGTGTATGTTTATCTGTCACCGGCTTTTTTCCTGCTTATCGCCATATTCGTGCTTATGACCGTTTTTATGTAAAAGCAACACCGTCCCGCACGCCGGCAGACGCGGCGAAAAGGCGGCAGCCGACATACGGAGAAAGGGCAAAGGCAACACATGAGCGAAGAAAAGAAAACCCCTCACGACGAGGCGGACGAGATACTGTCCATAATAGAGGAATACAAAAAGAAATATTCCATTTCCGATGCCGACCGTTCCGAAGCAAGCGAAAACAACCGTGAGAACGGCTCGTCCGGTAAAAGCGGCGGGTCTGAGGACGAAAACAGCCCCCTGATGGCACATTTTCAGGACACGGCGGAGCTGAGAGAATCGTTTTCAAAATCCACCCTTAATATAGAGGCGCATCTTACCGGCATGGACGGACTTCAGACAGAGCAGGTCGACGGGGCGGCCGCGGATCCTGCAACGCCCGCAGACGGTGAGGAAGACGCAAACGACGGCGACGAACCCGAAAGCGAAAGCGGGGCTGACTCACGCAAAGAGCGCGGAAAGCGCAGAGCGGGCCGGAAGGTACTTTCGTTCCTGGGCGGCTGCTCGTTTTTGGTAAAAGCGGCCGTATATATAATTATCGTGCTTATAGCGTCGGCGTTTTTGTCGTATACCGTCATAACGGTGGGCAACGACGTTTTTGCCTTTATAAAAGGCGACCGTGAGGTCACCGTTTCGGTGCCCGAGGGCGCGACCCGCAAGCAGGTGGCGTATCTGCTTGCCAGCAACGACATAATCGAATACGAATGGGCGTTCAACCTTTATATGATATACCAGTCCGACGGCGAGACCGAATTCATACCGGGCGAGCACACGCTCAACAGCAACATGAATTACTCGCAGCTTATCACGGCGCTGACGGTGGAGCCGTATGTGCGCACCGAGATACGTGTGACGATACCGGAGGGCTACACCGTGGATCAGATAATCGATCTGCTGGTTTCAAAGGGTATCGGCGAGCGCGATAAATATGTAGAGGCCATAAACAACTATCCCTACAAGCACGAGTTTGTGAACGCGCTTGAGGAGCTGGGCTATCCCGAGACCCGCAAATACCGTCTTGAAGGCTATCTCTATCCCGACACCTACGATTTTTATCAGGACGAAGAGGAATACCTGGTCAGCAACAAATTCCTCAACAACTTCCAGCAGAAATTCTGGAACAGCTATCAGTCGGTATTTGCCGAGGATATCGAGGCTCTCGGGCTTACCTTCGACGACATAATAACGCTGGCGTCAATGGTTCAGGCGGAGGCGAAGCTGGCCGCGGATTTTGAGGGGATCTCATATGTGTTCCACAACCGGCTAAGCCATTCCGACCAGTTCCCCAAGCTTGAATCCGACGCGACGATACAGTATTTTCTTGAAGAGCGCCACGAGGACCTTACCGAGGAGGAACTCAACGACCCCAACCCCTACAACACACGCGTCCACGAGGGGCTGCCGCCCGGCGCCATCTCCAATCCCGGCATAGACGCCATCACGGCGGCCATATATCCCTCCGCGCCCACAAACGAGAACAACGTCAAGATAGACGCCTATTTCTTCGTTTCCAATAAAGCCGGAAAAACCTATTACGCGGTCACCCTCTCCGGCCATCTTGCGAACATCCAGCAGGTAGAGCGCGACAACGCCGCGCTTGAAAGCGACGAATCGGAAGCCGCGTCATGAAAAAGCTGCCCGAACTTCTTTCTCCTGCCGGAAACCCCGAAAAGCTGCGCTTTGCGGTCTGCTACGGCGCGGACGCCGTGTACTGCGCGCTTGACAGGTTCGGCCTGCGCGCGGCCGCGGACAATTTTACCGCCGAGCAGCTTGCCCAAAGCGCCGCCTATGCTCATGAACGCGGAGTAAAAGTGTATGTCACGCTGAACACCATGCCCGACGACGCGCAGCTGAGGCTGCTGCCCGGCTACGTTTCGGCCCTGAGGGAGGCCGGCGCCGACGCGCTTATCATTTCCGACATCGGGGTGGCGGAGACCGTAAGAAAGACCTGGCCGGATGCCGTGCTGCACCTTTCCACCCAGGCATCCGCAGTCAATTCCGCCGCCTGCCGCTTCTGGCACGAATACGGTTTTTCCCGAATAGTGCTCGCACGCGAGCTTACGCTTGAACAGATAAAAGAGATACGCAGCCTTACGCCGCCCTCTCTTGAGCTTGAAGCCTTCGTCCACGGAGCCATGTGCATCGCCTATTCCGGGCGCTGCCTGCTTTCGGCCTACTGCACGGGCAGAAGCGCCAACGACGGACGCTGTGCCCAGCCCTGCCGCTGGAAATTTTATGTTTCGGAGGAAAAGGGCGAGACGGGCGCGCTGCCCGCGGAGCAGGATAAGGCGGGCAGCTATCTGTTTTCCTCCAAGGACCTGTGCATGATAGAACACGTCGGAGAGCTTGCCGAAGCGGGGATAGACTCGTTCAAGATAGAGGGGCGCGTCAAAAGCGCATATTACACCGCCGCGGTGACGAACGCATACAGACTTGCGATTGCCGACCGGGCCGCGGGCAGACCGTTTGACCCGGCCTGCCTTGCCGAAGTCGAATCGGTCAGCCATCGCGAATACGGAACGGGGTTTTACTTTGCTCCGCCGTCGGAAATCGCGCAGACCGTATCGGCGAACGAATATATAAAGGACAAAGCGTTTTTATGCACCGTGTCCTCCTTTGACCCGGGCACGCATCTGGCAAGATGCATACAGCGCAACAAGGTGTGCGCGGGCACTAAAGCCAAGCTGCTTTCGCCGGGCAGAACCGGCCGCGACATAACGGTGGACGAGCTGTTTGACGCGGAAATGAACCCCATCGAATCCGCCCCGCATCCGAGGCAGGAATTCTATATAAGGATAGACGAGGCAAAGGAGAACGACATAATACGTGCGATATGATGGGTATGATATATGACACTTAAAGAACTTATCAAAAGCAAAATAACGGTCATCAGCGGTCATTTCGGCAGCGGAAAGACCAATGTCGCCGTAAACCTTGCGCTCGACGCGGCGGACGGCGGGCCGATCTGCATAGCCGATCTCGACATCGTGAACCCGTATTTCCGCACCGCCGACAATGCCCGGCTGCTTGCAGCGCACGGGATAAAAGCGCTTGTGCCGGAGTTCGCCAACACAAACGTGGAGATCCCCTCCCTGCCGGCCGACATGGGCAGCGTGTTTTACGGCGACGGACGGGCGATAATAGACGTCGGCGGCGACCCGGACGGCGCTGCCGCACTGGGCTGCGACCGCGAACGCTACGCGGCGGCCGGGTACGATATGTACTACGTATGCAACTTTTACCGTCCCGCCACGCTTGACGCCGAAGGCGCGCTCGCGATATTGCGCGAGACGGAGGCGGCGTCGGGGATGCGCTTTACGGGGATAATAAACAACTCCAACCTCGGCGCGCTCACTACCGCCGAGACCGTGAAAGCCACCTACGGGGAATGCGAGCGGCTATGCGCGCTGTCAGGGCTGCCGCTGGCGGCGGTGACGGCATTCATGCCGCTGGAGCATGAAAAAGCGGCAGTTATTTCGAATATAACCAAACGTCTGTTTTGATTATACACATTTTAATTGCAAGGAGAAATGAGAAGATGAACAAGGTCACGTTCAAGACCGACCTCTGCACGGGCTGCTGACTTTGTGTGGACGCATGTCCCAAAAAGATCATAGCGCTTGACAAAGAGGTACTTAACGCCAAGGGCTTCCATCCGGCGGCGATAACCGATCAGGAAAAATGCATTGCATGCGCGATGTGCGCCACGATGTGCCCGGACGTAATAATCACCGTATACAAGGAGGAAGTATAAAAAATGGGACGCAAGCTTCTTATGAAGGGAAACGAAGCGCTTGCCGAGGCCGCTATACAGGCCGGCTGCAAGCTTTTCTTCGGCTATCCGATAACCCCGCAGACAGAGCTGTCCGAATACATGGCAAAGAACATGCCCAAGAGAGGCGGCCTTTCGCTTCAGGCGGAAAGCGAGATAGCGGCCATAAATATGGTGCTGGGCGCGTCCGCAGCGGGCGCGAGGGTCATCACCTCGTCGTCGTCTCCCGGCATATCGCTTAAAAGCGAGGGCATTTCCTATATCGTCGGCTCCGACCTGCCCTGCGTTATCGTGAACGTACAGCGCGCCGGTCCCGGACTCGGCGGCATACAGCCGGCGCAGGCCGACTATTATCAGGCCACAAAGGCACTCGGTCACGGCGACATGCATTTCATTGTGCTTGCCCCCGCCTCCGTACAGGAGATGGCCACCCTTACCGGGGAAGCGTTTGACCTTGCGGATATTTACCGCATGCCCGTCATGATACTTGCCGACGGCGCGCTTGGCCAGATGATGGAGCCGGTGGATTTTGACGAAAAGAAGCACCGCGAAGTGCCCGCAAAGGATTGGGCATGCACCGGGACCGCCGGCGGACGGGCGCACAACATAGTAAATTCGCTTATAATAGAGCCGGATGCGCTTGAAGCCGTGCTTGAGGAGAGATTCAAGAGATACGCGGTAATAGAGGAAAAAGAGGTCATGTACGAAGAGTTCATGACGGACGATGCCGACATAATCGTGGTCGCCTTCGGCATCACGGCGCGCATCGCGCGCACCGCGGTCGTCGCCGCGCGTGAAAAGGGCATCAAAGCCGGTCTGTTCCGCCCGATAACCCTCTGGCCGTTCCCGAACAAGCGCCTTTACGAGCTGGCTGACAGCGCAAAGAGCTTCCTGACCGTTGAAATGAGCAAGGGGCAGATGGTAAACGACGTAAAGCTTGCCATCGAATGCAAAAAGCCGGTAGGGTTTTACGGCAGGACCGGCGGCATAATCCCCGAACCCGCGGAGATACTCGGCGAACTTGAAAAGCTTGCCTCTAAATGAAAGGACGAAACGAAAATGGTAGTTTTTGAAAAACCGCACGCACTTACCGACAAACCTTTCCATTACTGCCCCGGCTGCACGCACGGGATAATACACCGGCTTGTCGCCGAATGCATAGACGAGTTCGGCGTGGAGGGAAAGGCCGTGGGCGTTGCGCCCGTCGGATGTTCCGTGTTTGCATACAACTATTTCAACTGTGATATGATAGAAGCGCCGCACGGACGCGCGCCCGCGGTAGCAACCGGCGTAAAGCGCGCCAACCCCGATCTGTTCGTATTCACCTATCAGGGCGACGGCGACCTTGCCTCCATAGGCACCGCCGAGACGGTCCATATCGGCACCAGAGGCGAAAACGTGACGATAATCTTCGTCAACAACGCCATTTACGGCATGACGGGCGGCCAGATGGCGCCCACCTCGCTCCCCGGACAGGTGACGACCACCTCTCCCTACGGGCGCGACCGTAAAATACAGGGCAACCCCATACGCATATGCGAGATGATGGCCACGCTTGACGGCGTGGCATACGCCGAGCGCGTTTCGGTGGACTGCGTGAAGAACGTGCGCGCCGCAAAGAAAGCGATTGCAAAGGCGTTCAAGACACAGATAGAGGGCAAGGGACTTTCCATAGTGGAGGTGCTTTCCACCTGCCCGACAAACTGGGGGCTTTCTCCTCAGAAGGCGTTTGAATGGCTGCGCGAGGAAATGATACCCTACTATCCTCTCGGCGTGTTCAAGGACACGACAAACGAAAGCGAGGCGAAATAAGATGGCGGGCATACTTCTGGCAGGCTTCGGCGGACAGGGTATCCTGTTTGCCGGCAAGCAGCTTACAAAATCCGGCATGGAGGCCGGAAAATACGTTTCATGGCTGCCCTCCTACGGACCGGAGATGCGCGGCGGCACCTGCAACTGCTCGGTGAACATAGACGACAAGCCGATAGGCAGTCCGCTGGTAACTGTTCCGGATATACTTATAGCCATGAACCTTCCGTCGTTTGAAAAGTTCATCGGAAAGGTACGCCCGGGCGGATGTGCCTTTATAGATTCTTCGCTCATCTCCAAAAAGTGCGAACGCACCGACATAAACGCATATTACATTCCCGCCACGCGCCTTGCGGACGAGGCGGGTCTCAAGGGGCTTGCCAACGTAATCATGCTGGGCAAGGTGATAAAGGAGACCGGTATATTCGACTTTGATTTCTTCAGAAGCGAGCTGCTGTCCTCCGCGCCGAAATCCAAGCCGCAGCTCGGCGAGCTTAACGCACAGGCACTCAAGATAGGCTATGAGGGCTGAACGCCCCGGCTCGCATCACCCATACACAGCCGCCGTGATCGTTGCCGCGGGCAGCGGCACACGCATGGGCGGCACGGCGAAGCCGCTGATACCCCTGTATAAGGGCAAAACCGTTTTTGAATACGTGCTGGACGCGTTTGCGGACTGCCCGGTGATAGACGAGATCATCGTCGTCTGCAAGGACAAATCGCTGTTTGAGCCGCTGCTGGGCGGCAGGAAAGCCGTTTTTGCGCCGGGCGGCTCCACGCGTGCGCTGTCGGTTTTCAACGGAGTACAAAAGGCGGGCGCGCACGCCGAATTCGTGTGCATACACGACTGCGCGCGCCCGTTCATCACGAGCGGGGATATAAGCGCGGTGTGCAATAAGGCGTACGAGACGTCAGCGGCGTCCGGCTGCGTGAACACGCGTGACACGATAAAATATCTTGAACCGGAGCATAACGTGCTTTTTACCCCCAAACGCGAAAATCTCATCTCCGTCGTAACGCCGCAGGTATTCCGGCGCGACGTTTATCTTGCCGCGTATTCGGCGTCGCTCGGCGGCGCGGAGGCTACCGACGAGACGACCATATGCGAGCGCGCGGGCTTTGCCGTATCCTACGTCCCGCTTGATTCCAACACCATGAAGCTTACCACGGCATATGACGTAAAGCTGGCAAAAGCGGTCTGCTTTCTGGACCGCTCCGAAAACAAGCGCGGGGAGGCGGACGTATGACGACGCTGAGGATAGGCCACGGATACGACGTCCACCGGCTGGAGGACGGGCTGCGGCTCGTGCTCGGCGGAACGGAAATAGCATACGGGCGCGGGTGCGTTGCCCATTCCGACGGCGACGTGCTGCTGCACGCCGTCTGCGATGCGCTGCTCGGCGCCGCCGCACTGGGCGATATCGGACGCCACTTCCCGCCGGACGACCCGGAATTTGAAGGGATAAGCAGCATACTGCTGCTTGAACGCACAGCCGGCCTGCTTGCGGACGCGGGCTGGCAGCCGGTGAACATCGACTGCACGGTCATCGCGCAGGCTCCCCGGCTGGCACCGTACGTCGAGACGATGCGCGCGAATATCGCGAAAGCGGCCGGCATGGAAGTATGCCGCGTAAGCGTTAAGGCGACCACCGAGGAAAAGCTTGGGTTTACGGGCAGCGGAGAGGGCATTGCCGCACACGCCGTTGCGTTTATCGAAAAAATCTCATAAAAAAGAAGGCGACATATATGGCGGACAGGAAAAAAATCAAAGGCAGGCTGATAACGCCGCTGAGGATAATCGAAAACGGCGAGGTCTGCTTTGAAAACGGAAGGATAACCTATGCCGGCGCGGAACGCAGTGACGAAGGCGCATACGAAACGACCGACTACGGCGGGCTGTATATCTCGCCGGGATTTACCGACATCCACGTGCACGGCGGCGGCGGTCATGATTTTATGGACTGCACTGTAGATGCGTTTCTGGGCGCGGCGCGGCTCCACGCTTCGCACGGTACCGCGACGCTGCTGCCGACGGCTCTGACCTGTCCGGACGAAGAGCTTTTTGAGCTGTTTGACGTGTTTGAAAAGGCGCGCGCGGCAGAAAACGACGGCGCCGCGATGCCGGGGCTGCATCTTGAAGGCCCGTATTTTGCCGTTTCCCAGAAGGGCGCCCAGGACGAAAAATACATAGTGGCGCCGAAAAAAGAGCATTACATGAAGATACTCGAAAAATCCCGCGGCAGCATTCTGCGCTGGAGCATAGCGCCGGAGCTTGACGGCGCGTTTGAGCTGGGGCGGCTGCTTTTTCAAAACGGGATACTGCCGTCTATCGGTCATTCCGACGCCGTATTCGAGACCGCGCAGGAGGCGTTTGAAAACGGATTTACGCATCTGACCCACTTCTACTCGGGCATGAGCGGACTTGTGAGGAAGAATTCCTACCGCTTCCCCGGGCTTATAGAAAGCGGATACATGGAGCCGGGTTTTTCCGTGGAGGTCATAGCCGACGGCTGTCACCTGCCGTTTTCGATGCTGTCGCTGGTATACAAGGCAAAGGGTCCGGCGATGACTGCGCTTGTCACCGACGCCATGCGCGGCGCGGGGCAGACCGAAGGGCGGACCATACTCGGCTCGCTTAAAAACGGATATGAAGTATTTATCGAGGACGGGGTCGCAAAGCTGCCGGACAGGAGCGCGTTTGCGGGCAGCATAGCCACCGCCGACCGGCTTGTGCGCAATATGTACCGCAATGTCTGCCCGCTTTGCGATGCGGTGCGCATGATGACGCTTACGCCCGCGCGCATAGTCGGGCTCAAATCAAAGGGCGTGCTTGCGGAAGGGTTCGACGCGGATATCACCGTTTTTGACGAAGATATAAACGTGTACGCGACCTACTCGATGGGCAGAAAGGTATACGGCGACTGAATCACGGCGGGCACATCTGCCGGTGTTTATTACGCCTGAAAGACAAGATACGAAGGAGCATACCGATATGTCTGTATTAAAAATCCAAACCGTGGACAAACTGACCGTAAAGGTGTATTCCACCCGCGACGAGATGGGCAGGGCGGCCGCTGCCGAAGCGGCGGCGGCGATAAAGGCGGCTATTGCCGAAAAAGGCGAGATAAACATGATCTTTGCCGCCGCGCCCAGCCAGAACGAGTTTCTTTCATACCTCATCGCCGACAAGGGAATAGACTTTTCAAAAATAAATGCGTTTCACATGGACGAATATATAGGGCTCGCCTCCGACGCGCCGCAGGGATTTGCAAACTTTCTGCGCGAAAGACTTTTTGACCGCGTGCCGTTTGCAAGCGTGAACACCATAGATTCCTCGGCCGACCCGCAGGCCGAATGCGATAGGTACGGCGCGCTGCTCAAAGCGCATCCCTGCGACATCGTCTGCATGGGCATCGGCGAAAACGGCCACATAGCGTTCAACGACCCGCCGGTTGCGGATTTTAACGATCCGGCCGCCGTAAAGGTCGTGGCGCTGGATGAGATCTGCCGCCGCCAGCAGGTGAACGACGGATGCTTTGCGTCCATCGGCGACGTACCTACTCACGCGCTGACGCTGACGGTCCCCACGCTCGTTTCGGCAAAAAAGGTGTTCTGCATCGTTCCGGCGCCCACAAAGGCAAACGCCGTTAAAGCCGCGCTCACCGGCGACGTAAGCACCGCGTGCCCGGCCTCAATCCTGCGCCGCCATCCCGACGCGATACTGTACTGCGACGCGGACAGCGCGAAATATATACTCTGATATACTGATACGGCTGTTTTTAACTGCCGGGATTTTTGCATCTCACCGTAAAAAACTGGAAAGGATGCCGGATTTATGAAAAAAACAAGGATATCGCTTTACAGGGGCGTGGAGATGACCGCGCTCACGACAGACAAGTTCAAATTCAACACGCTGTCGCTTTCGTTCATAATGCCGCTGACAAGAGAAAACGCCTCGTACGCCGGACTTGCGGCAAGAGTGCTCAACCGCGGCTGCGCCGCTTACCCGACTCTGAGGGACATATCGCTGCAATGCGACAGGCTTTATTCGGCCTCCGTGTCGGCCGGCTGCAGAAAGTCGGGCGAGTCGCTTATGCTGAATTTCACGCTGTCCACGCTTGACAACTCCTACGCATACGACGGCACCGACGTGTTCGGAGAGGCGCTTGAGCTGATGGGCGAGATAATATACAATCCGCTTGTGTCGGACGGCGCTTTCAAAGAGGAGTACGTCGAAAGCGAAAAGAAAAACATGATCGACGACATCCGCGCGCAGATAAACAACAAATCGACCTACGCGCTCAACCGCTGCATCGAGCTGATGTGCGACGGCGAGGCCTTTGCCGTATACGGCGGCGGGGATGAGGCGACGGTCGCCGGGACAGACGCGAAGTCGCTTTATGAAAAATACGCCGAAATGATCTCCTCGCTTCCCGCCGTAGTCTGCTTTATAGGCAACGTTGCTCCCGAGCAGGTGGCGGAAAAGCTGAAAAAGGCGCTTAAGCTGACGGACCGTGACACGAAACTTCCCGAGACCCGGGTCATCCGCACGGCAGGTCCGGTGAAAGAGATAACCGAGGAGATGGAGATAAATCAGGGCAAGCTGTCGATAGGGTTCCGCACGGGCTGCTGCATGACCGATGAGGATTACCCCGCCTTCCCGCTGTTCGGCACGCTGTTCGGCACCAGCCCGACGTCAAAGCTTTTCCTCAACGTGCGCGAAAAGCTTTCGCTTTGCTATTACTGCTCGCCGGTGTCCGACGCGCTCAAGGGCACGATGGTGGTCGCTTCGGGCATAGACTGCGCAAACAAGGAAAAAGCGCAGGCTGCCATCCTCCACGAGCTTGAGGACATAAAAAAAGGCAATTTTACGGACGAGGAGTTTGAAAACGCCGTCCGCTCGATACGCAATTCCTACATGGAGGCGATGGACAGCCCGAACGCGCTTGCAAACTGGTTTTCCGTGCGGCTGCTTGCGGGGATCGACGACACGCCCGAGGAGTATATCGAAAAGCTTATGTCTTACGGGCGGGACGATATAATCCGGGCGGCAAACCGTGTCACGCTTGACACCGTATATTTTCTGAAAGGACGTGCGGGCGAATGAACGACATCAAGCTTACCGAAAACAAACAGCTTAACGAGAAATATTATTCCTGCATCCACAAAAGCGGCCTGAGGATATTCGTCATACCGAAAAAGCACTCAACGGCGTTTGCGGTGTTCGGCACCAAATACGGCTCCACCGACCGCACCTTCATGCTTGAGGGCGAGGACTCGCCGATAACCGTGCCGGACGGCGTTGCGCATTTTCTGGAGCACAAGATGTTCGAGAACGAAAACGGCGAGGACGCGTTCAAGCTTTACGCGCCTTTCGGCGGGAACGCAAACGCTTTCACCTCGTTTTCGTCCACCGTATACCTCTTCTCCTGCACCGAAAACTTTGACGACAACCTGCGCGAGCTCCTTTCTTATGTTACCGCGCCGTATTTCACCGAAAAAACCGTCGCCAAGGAACAGGGCATAATCGGCGAGGAGATAAAGATGTATATCGACAACCCCGGCTGGCGGGTGTATTTCAACCTGCTGCGCGCGCTGTACGTCAACCATCCTATCCGCGTGGATATCGCCGGCACGGTCGAATCCATCGCGCAGATAACGCCGGAGATACTGTATCGCTGCTACAACACGTTTTACAATCTGCGCAACATGGCGCTTTGCGTCTGCGGCGACGTCACGCCCGAGCAGGTGATCGCCGTTGCGGACGAGGTGCTTAAAACCGCACCGCAGCAGAAGATAATCCGCTGCCGGACAGACGAGCCCGAGCAGGTGTGCATGCCCAGGATCGAAGAGCGGCTCGAGGTCGCGCAGCCTATCTACAACATCGGCATAAAGGTGCGCCCCGAAAGCGATGCGGCCGCCCATTTCCGCCGCTGCGCCGCGATAGACATACTTCTTGACATGATGTTCGGTTCATCTTCGGAGTTTTATCTCAAAAACTATGAAAGCGGCGTGATCACCTCGCGGTTTTCAAAGGGATTCGACACCACGGACGATACCGCCGCGATAATCTTTTCGGGTTCGGCCGACGACCCCGACAAAGTGGACGCCGCGATAAGAGAGGAAATAGAACGCCGCAGGCGCGACGGGTTCGACGACGAGGAATTCGACCGCGCAAAGAAGGTGTTTTACACCTCTACCCTTTCGCATTTCGATTCCACCGAGGACGTGGCCAACTCGTTCCTCTCCTTCCTTTTCGAGGGCGGGAACATGTTTGAGTATCCCGAGGTAGTGGCCGGAATAACCCGCGAATTTGCCGAAAAATGCTTTGCGGAATGCTTTGACATGAACAAATCGGCGATATCCGTTGTCTACCCGATAAGCAGATGACCGAAAAGAGGTGTTTTGTACATGAGCAATATCGCTTTTCCGGGGCTGGGGCTTGAATTTACGATAAACCGCACGGCGTTCACGCTGTTCGGACTGAATATCCAGTGGTATGCGCTGATAATAGTGACGGGTATCATCGCAGCCCTGCTTTACTTCATACGCCGCGGCACAAAGACCGAGGGGCTGGACGAGGACAGCCTGCTGAATATATGCATTCTCACGATCCCCATAGCGATCATCGGCGCAAGGTTCGTATATGTCATCACCTCGCTTGACAAATACGACAGCATATGGGAAATGTTTGAGATATGGCGCGGCGGGCTGGCAATATACGGAGCGATAATATTCGGATTTCTTACCGTACTCATATACTGCCGAAAGCGCTCCATCAAAACTCTGAAGGTGCTTGACGCGCTTGCGCCCGCCGTAATGATAGGACAGGTGATAGGCCGTTGGGGCAACTTTGTAAACGCCGAAGCGTACGGTTATTCGGCCGGCGTTGAGAAGCTGCCGTGGCGCATGTCGGTGGGGACCGTGTATATAGACGGCGTTGCGCATCCCGAGATCGAATTCGTGCATCCGACGTTTTTATACGAATCGTTATGGAACCTTATAGGCTTTATACTCATAAATATCTTTTACAAGCACAAAAAGCGCGACGGGCAGATATTTTATGCGTATATAGGCTGGTACGGACTGGGGCGAGGACTGCTTGAGCTGCTGCGCACCGACAGCCTGAGGGTATTCGGCGTAAAGGCGTTTGTGGTGCTGGGACTCGGCTCGTTTGCAGCATCGATAATACTTATGTCCATATCGATGCGTAAAGCCGGAAAAGAAAGCGCAGAGATAAAAGAATACCGTGATGCCGTGAAATCCGCGCCTGTCTGTGAGGCAGACGGACAGTCTGCCGCTGCTGCGGACGAAGATGAAAAGGAATGTGAAAGAGCCGCCGCCGAACTTACCGACGGCTGCGGCGAAAAAGACGAAGAAACGGGAGAAGACGATGGCAACAATACTTGACGGAAAGCTGACAAGCGCAAAAGTAAAGGAAGAAGTAGCCGGGAAAATAGCCGCTCTCACTGCGGCAGGCGGCAGCGCGCCCTGCCTTGCGGTCGTGATAGTAGGCGACAACCCGGCCTCGAAGATATACGTGGCAAACAAAAAAAAGGCCTGCGAGGCCGTCGGCATCTCCTCGCTTTCATACGAGCTGGACGGAAGCACCACACAGGACGAGCTGCTTGAGCTTATCGACAGGCTCAACGCCGACCGCAACGTAAACGGTATACTCGTACAGCTTCCGCTCCCCTCTCATATCGACGAGCAGACAGTCATCGAGCGTATATCTCCGGACAAGGACGTGGACGCGTTCCATCCCTCCAGCGTCGGGCGCATAACGCTCGGGCTTGACGGGTTCGAGCCCTGCACGCCGTCCGGGATAATGCGGCTCCTTTCCGAATACGGGATCTCACCGGCCGGAAAGAACTGCGTGGTCGTCGGCCGCAGCAATATCGTCGGAAAGCCCATGGCGCTTTTGCTTCTGCGCGCAAACGGTACCGTTGATATCTGCCATTCCCGCACCGCCGATCTGGCTTCCCATACACGCCGCGCAGACATACTTGTGGTCGCCGTCGGACAGGCAAAATTCATCACCGCCGATATGAGAAAGTACGGCGCCGTCGTCGTCGACGTAGGCATGAACCTTGACAACGGCAAGCTGTGCGGCGACGTGGATTTTGAAGGATGCGAGAAAAAAGCTTCCTACATAACCCCGGTGCCGGGCGGAGTGGGACCGATGACCATCGCAATGCTGATGCAGAACACACTGCGCGCCGGCGAAAGACAGCAGGGCCGGACAAACTGACACATACGATCCCAGAAAAGACGACCCGGCTTATCCCGCCGGAAAAGACGTCAGAAACCAGCGTTTTCCAATCAAACAGCGCGGAGACACCTTAAAGGCGCTCCGCGCTTATTTTTTTGCTTTGTATATCCGGATTTTTACATATGAAAACCAATTCCGCACATTTTTTGGAAGCGGCTGACCGAAAAACCGATTAAATACCCATAAGCTTTTTATATGCCCGGTAATACTCGATCGAATCGGGATGCCCGCAATAAGCTATCGTGCCCGGCATATTCATAATCCCCATGTATTGGTAAACAAGCACCTCATCACAGTAAGGAGATACGGCCTCCAGCTGTTTTTCAAGCCTTTCGATATTGGAGGGGATAAGCGCGCTGCGGTATACATCTCCCTCAAAATCAAAAAGCTCCACATCCGCCCAAAGGGCGCCTCTTCCCGCCTTATCGTGCGCTTTACGAAGTGCCTCATAATATGCTCCTGTACAATCCGGCGTAGATTTACGGACGCCTACCTCGTCCTGATATGCTATATATTCATCGTCAAGAGATTCGAGCTGGGCGACGTATTTGTCGTCCGCCTTTAATATATTTGTACCGTAAGGAGCTATAAGAATGCGAAGCTTTTTATCGATTGTGCGGCCAAACGCCGAATACCTATTTACATAATCTACAAACTTTTCGTCAAAATAACCGTTGATGCAGGTCTCGTCCGGGTAATACCAGCCGTAAAAACTGTCGTAATGTCCGTAAGCGGCATAAAGCTGATCCATTGACTTAAACGCGCGCTTTGTAACCTCAGCCGACGTCATATTTTCAACCGTGTGCGTCCATACGCCGTAATATCCGACGGACATAAATACCTTCATGCCGCATTTTGAGGCTTCGTCCATCAGTACGTCTATCGGATCATCACATGCAAAACCGGCCGCAAACGGATAAATATCTGTTTTGAAATAAGCTTCCGCATACTCCTCATACACCATGCTGGTGCACAGCAGCACTATGTATTTCATATCAAGCGATTTCATTTCCCTTATCTTGGCGCGCCACTGGTCGGAAGAAAACGAACGGCATACGGGGTTCCAGTATTTACCTTCGGGAATATTATGGTGCTGGAACTCGAACCAGCTTCCGCTTACTTTTTTGATCATAAATAAAATTCCTTTCCGTTGTTGCTGTTTATGCATTTAATATAAAACAAAAAAAGGAAAAATGCAATAGAGAGTTGCCAATTTTAAATCGTTCAGCTATAATTATTTTGAATCGACACAATATGACATACCCTGCAAACGATGCAAATAATAAGGAGCGGTAGAAATGAAGATTTTAAAAGCCGTCGCGTGTATCGCCCTTTCCGCGGCGCTGCTTATGTATTTGATCCCGATAAACGCGTTTGCGCTCGGCAAGCCGGTAATAACCTCACATACCGACGGAATGTCCTTACCCGTTGATGACACGCTGATACGCTGGACCGAAGCCGAAGGAGCGGAAAAACATTATGTAAACATAAGGTATATCGAGAACGACGGCGACAACGGGCCGTTAGTCGTGGACCTGATTCCGGCAGACAGAGGAACATATACGCTTGAACGTGAGACCTTGGAGAAATTCGGCACGGGCGCTTACAGGATATGCATTTCGGCCGTGCAGGGGACGGCGACATCCTATTCCGAGACCGTGACGGTTTATTTTTCGGATAACCCCGGTGCTTTGGCTGGAAAGACGGTTGTATTTTTCGGCGACAGCCTCACCGCCGCCTTTTCATGGTGCAGGCTGCTTTCGGAACGGTTCGGATTCAGCGCCGTGAACGCGGGTGTGGGCGGCAACACGACGGACGACGCGATGGAGCGTTTTGAAAACGATGTTATAAAAAAAGATCCGGATATCGTTTTCATATGCTTCGGAATGAACGACCAGGTGCACGAGGACCATGTTAAGCCGCGCGTATCGCTTGAAAAATTTGAAAAAAACATGGATTATTTTGTGACACGGTCGCTTGCCGCAGGGGCAGAGGTCATACTGCTTACGCCGAACTGCGTGAACGAGGAAGGATATTACGGACATCCCGTGCATCCCGAAAGCGATTATATCCGATACGGCGGAGCGAACAATTTTCTTAACAGATACTGTGACGTGACGCGCGGACTTGCCTCAAAGTACGGACTGGGTCTTGTGGACCTGTTCGCAGAATTTTCCGAAAGCGACCTTTCGGTTTATATCGAAGCGGCGGGCGTTCATCCGGTCGATGCCGGATACCGTCTGTACGCGCAGTATGCGGGCGAATACCTCGAAAGCGCATACGGCAGCCAAAGCACGGTGACAACGACGGTGAATTACAAATCGTTTAACGGAAAAAGCTATTCGGGAAAATCGATTGAAACTGCGCCCGGCGCACGGATATATCTGCTTTGCCCGACCGACGAGGCTTTATACCAAAACGGTATCGGCAGGATATATACGGCCGCTTCCTCCGGAACACTGAACATTTATCTTACCGCCGCAAGCGGAGACGTCAACTCCGACGGATCGCTCGGCGCCATAGACTGCCTTCTGATAAAACGCAGCGTACTCTCCATGAGTTCCCTTTCCGGCGAATCGGCCGTGAACGCCGATATGAACGGTGACGGAGAAATATCTGCTGCGGACTGCCTGATTGCGAAGCAAATGCTTCTTTTGGGGTTCAGGATTGACTGATACAATGGATTTTTCCTTAAATATACAAAACTTGAAAGCAAGGACGGCCCGTACGGGCCGCCCTT
>ENA-UOIW01001024-UOIW01001024.1-human-gut-metagenome-genome-assembly--contig:-P58-NODE-1024-length-18142-cov-25.670371_pt1 | contig 18142 bp, 18 predicted proteins | sample MGYA00242334_ERZ723881 | MGnify/ENA metagenome assembly ERZ723881 | reverse complement strand
AATGGGAAGCACGTATAATATCCTGTATGGCTTCCTGTGGTCTAGTATTCCTGGAGAGAGATCACGGCAAGACCCCATATTGGTCGAATTTGAAAGTGGTGGACGAGCCCCTTGCAAATCCTGTTGTGCCGGATCTTTTCCTGTTGCATCAGATTTCCAGGAGGCTAATTTTTATTTCGGAGGAAAAACTTATGAAAAAACTTCTCGTTTGGCTGCTCTTGCTGGCTATGACCCTTAGCCTGTTTGCAGGTTGTTCCAGCCAGGAGGCGGTCACAGAACAGCCCGCCGCTACGGAGCCCGCAGAGGAGGCGCCTGTAGAAGAAGCGCCCGCACAAGAGACTGCTGCTCCCGAGGAAACCGAGGCCCCTGCTGCCGCTCTGCAAACCGTGATCCTCAAGGAGCAGGATGACAGCATGATCAACACCTACACCTTGATCGCGGTCAATCCGGAAGCGCCCTTCACCGATGCGGATGGCAATGCGGTTTCCGATGTGGCCATCAATACCGCCGGCGCCCAGGCGCTGATCCAGTGGTTCCTGTCCGAGGAGGGCATTTCCCTGGCCGGCTCCTATGGGCAAGAAGAGTATGGGGATAGCCTGTTCTACATTCTGGAAGGCGCGCCCACCTATGAAGGGGAAATTGCTCCCGCCACGGAAGAGACCAAGGTCATCCGTCTATCCACCACCACTTCCGTCAACGACTCCGGCCTGCTCGGCTACCTGCTGCCTGTATTCGAAGAGGAATACGGCTATACGGTAGAGGTCCAATCCGCCGGTACCGGCAAGGCCATCGCCGCCGCCCAATATGGCAATGCGGATCTGATCCTGGTGCATGCCAAGAGCCAGGAAGAGGATTTTGTTAACGCGGGCTACGCCTACTCCCTGGAGGGCTTTGACTCCCCGCGGCTTTCCTTCCTGTACAACTATTTTGTACTTTGCGGCCCTGAATCCGATCCTGCCGGCGTAAAGGATGCTGCCACCGTGTTGGATGCCTTTGCCGCCATTGCGGAAGGCAAATATCCCTTTATCTCCCGTGGCGATGGCTCCGGTACCCATACCAAAGAGCTGTCCCTCTGGCCGGAAGAGCTGGGCATCACCGCTGAGCCGGAAAGCTTTGTAAACTATACGGATTGGTATACCTCCGCCAATGCGGGCATGGGTTCCTGCCTGGTTATGGCTGAGGAAATGGGCGCCTATATCCTTACGGATAAGGCAACCTATCTCACCTTTGCTGCCAACGGCGGCGTAATGGATTGATTGGAAACGAGCCTAGGGCGGCCAACCTCTAGGGGGCGACCGCCCTAGCCCTTGGAAAGGCGCGAAACGATCGTGGATTTCCAGCCCAATATTTGGGCATGGCGAAAGGTCTTTTGTGGGACAAGGCCTTTGCGTTTTGTATTCCGCAGTCCCTGCTGGATGAGAAAGTCCCCTATCGCCGCCATGGAAGAAAAAGTATCCTTTGCTCTGCCTAGCTTGTCAGGCAGCGCCCTTGCGTTCTGCCAGACGCCGGCGGCCGTTTTCCCCAAGGAGGCTGAACTGGATGAAGACTGCATTAACCGAAGCCCTAAGCCTGATTTTAGAAGGCGACCTTGAGCTGTTAAACATCCTTTCCACCACAGCGAAAATGAGCCTTACGAGCTCCATTCTGGCCCTGCTCATCGGCGTACCCCTAGGGATCTGGCTGGGGGCAACCCGGTTTCGCTTTCGCCAGGTTTTGGTGGTCTATAACCGCACCATGATGGGTATGCCGCCCGTGGTTTGCGGTTTGCTTTTTTATATGCTCTTTTCCGGCGTGGGGCCTTTTGGTTCGTGGAAGCTGCTGTTTACGGTAAAGCTGATGATCATTGCCCAGGTCGTATTGATTGTCCCATTGGTGGTCAGCAACATGGAAACCCACGTTTCCAGCATCATTGGCCCCATCCAAGAAACTGCCCAAGGGTTGCAACTGAGCCATTTCAAAACCTTTTTGCTGCTGATGAACGAAAGCACCTACCAAATTTTTTCCACTTATTTACTGGCCTTTGCAAGAGCAGTAGCGGAAGTAGGGGCGGTCTCCATGGTGGGCGGCGCCATTGCCTGGAAGACCAATGTTATGACCACAGCCATTATGCTTTATACCAATCGAGGGGACTTTTCCCTGGGAATAGCCTTAGGTTTGATCCTGATGGTCATCTCTATGTGCATCAACGCATCGATTACCCTTGTGCAAAGGAGGCTAAGTAAGTGATAACCCCGCCGGCCAAAAAGTCATATAATCACCATCTGGTGCTGGATTTGCCCCCATTGACCTTGGAAGCCGGCCACATCACTGCGGTGATCGGCGCGAATGGCAGTGGGAAAACCACATTTGCACGGCTTTTAGCCGGCATTATCCCTTCGGATACCCAGGCGCGGCTTTTGCCCGGGGGGATCCGCGTGGGATATCTACCCCAGCATCCCTATGCTTTTCATATGCAGGTACGGAAAAATATACTGTTAAGCAAAGGGGATCGGGAACAATGCCAGCAGCTTATGGCAGCGTTGCAAATTCAGCATCTGGCTAAGCAACAAGCCCCGAAGCTCTCGGGGGGCGAAACCGCGCGCATGGCCCTGGCCAGGCTGTTGATGCAATCCTTTGATTTATTGATCTTGGACGAGCCTACTGCTTCCATGGATATCGCCTCCACCATCCTGGCAGAGACTTTGATCCGGGATTATTGCAAACGGCAAGGCTGTCCCGTAGTTATGATCTCCCACGGCCTGGGGCAAGTGCAGCGCATTGCAGATGACGTGCTGGTTCTTCATGAAGGCTGCCTGGCGGAAATGGGCCCGGCTTCCCAGGTGCTAAGCGCCCCTACAGACCCTCGGACCCAACAGTTTTTAGCCTTTTATCGGGGGTGAAACAACGGGGATTGCCTGCGCAAGTTCCTTCGATATATCTACCAAACAGTATGACCACTGAGAAAAAAGCGTGCTGACCTTTTTCGGTGCACGCTTTTTGGTAATATCAAGCTTTGGAAGGCCGGCCAAATGAGAGTCTTACGGCAGTCAAGTCTCCATCTGCTTCCCCATAAAATGGGCGGCTGTTTCGCATAGCTTGCGTTCCACTTCCCCCATGGTTTCCACTTCCCGGCTAATCATGAGTACCGCGCCAATGGCGTCTCCGCCTGCCAAAATTGGCACCACCACCCCAGACTGGTATACGCCATTGTCCCCGCTAAACAAGGGGATCATATTTCCCTGGGCCCGGCTGAAGGTGCCACGCTCCCGGGTTTTCATCAGCCGCTCCACCTCTTCGCTGATGGGTTTATCCATTAACTCCCGTTTGCTTCCTCCCGCCACTGCAATGACTGCGTCCTTGTCGCAGATCACCGCCGTATGGCCCAACGCTTGATACAAGGATTCCGCATATTCCTTTGCAAAATCCCCTAATTCGCCTATGGGGGAATACTTCTTTAGGATTACTTCTCCATCCCGATCGGTAAATATTTCCAGGGGATCGCCTTCGCGGATGCGAAGAGTCCTGCGAATTTCCTTGGGAATGACCACCCGGCCAAGTTCGTCGATGCGTCTTACGATGCCTGTTGCTTTCAATGCCCTATTCCTCCTGTATTGTGGTTCTGTTGGCTGTAGCACTAGTATTTGTAAGCCGGCCGGATGTATGCGGGGAATTCTGTGGTGTTTTTTGCCATGCTTTGGCACAGCTTACGCCTGTTTTTGCGCATATGGCAAGCCCCCAAGGCCGCTCTGCCCGGGGGCTTATCCATATCCCTTTTTTAAGGGTTTTATGCTACTCCAGTGTCACCGCTGGGATCCTTAGCAGATCCGCCACCTTATTCAGCAGGCTTGCATTATGGCCCACGCTCATGGCAAAATGATGGGTAGGCGCTTCAGCAAACCAGGCGTCCATGTAGCTGTCCGGGTCCCGTTTGAACCGGACCGGCGTCTGGGTATTGCCAATGGTCATAATGGGGCCGTCGGTGGACTCCGCCTCGGTGATGATAAACTTCAGCTTACCATCGATGGTCTGGGTGCAGTTCAGGTTGGTGATGGGGCCGGCCTTGACCTTGGCCTCCACGGATACGCCAGTGCCCTGCTTGCCATGGTATAGGCCCATGCCCCGCAAAAACGGCTTGCTACGGGCGATCTCCAAATGGAAGGGGCCATCATGGCCCAATAGGATCACCCCATCCTCGTAGTCCGTCACCACGATTTCACAGAAGCTGCCGCCCTTCCCCAGGATATCGCAAATCTTCATAGCCAGGGCTGTTTTCAGGTCTCCTTCCCCCGCGCAGGGGATACCGGCTGCCGTCAACAGGGAGTGCCCCACGATAAAGCCGCCCTGCACATCCTCATAATGGCCGCCAGGCGCCCCATGGTAATAGTAGGCCAGCGCGTCCAGATGGAATGCCTGCACCAGCTTCTCCTGGGCGCAAGCCACCCTGGCGGACCAGTCCAGCTGGGCTTGGGTGGGTTTGCTGGCCAAGGGGTCTGCCGCCTGGTCGTCGGTGATCAGGAAAAAGCCTTCGATCTCCTGTCGTTTTGCCGCCACCTCTTCATCGGTGACCTGCTGGAGCTGCTGCTCCAGGTCGCACATCTCCAGCACCTGCAAATGGGCGCCGGTTTGGGCGGAAAACATAGTAAAATCCGAATACAGGTCCAACATACCCCCATAGGTATTCCCTAGGAAGCCAAACCGGGCGCCCTTTAGGTTCCGCTTTACTTTGGCGGCCTGCACCCATTCTTCAATTTGCTTCCAGGCCCGCTTTGCCTCCGGCCGGTCCGCGGTGTTTTCTTCCGTCAGGGAGATCTCTGGGGTGTAGTCCAACCCCAATAGCCCGTTCACCACCCGATATGGGATACCGGCACGGTTAAATGCATTGGCCACTTCCGGCGCCGGGCATGCGCCGCAATGGGCCAACCATTCTCCGGTGGTGGTGCGGGCATAATCGATCCGAGGGGCAGGCTGTAAATTCAATACTACAACCGGCGCCGGGCAAAGCTGATGTACCGGAAGGATGCTGGCGCTGGTACAATAGGTGGCGGAATGGCTGAAGATCAGATCCACGTCCGCCTTGGAAAAATAATCCCCTGCTGCGCTGCCCGCCTGCTCGCAATCCACCAGGCCATAGTTGAATACCTGTGCGCCGCAGGCTTCCAGGCGCTTTGCGATGAACTCCCCATATTCCGCCAGTCGCTCCCGAAGGCCGGGGAACTGGGTCCAATACGCCTTGAGTCCCATGCTGTACAGGCCGATCCGCGGCTTTTTATATTCGATATGACGCATTTCGCTCATCCTCTCATTCATCCGATTGTTTTGCGCCTTTGGCGCGGCAAGTGATTTGATCGTTTACTATATCAATCCAAATGGAATACTGGCTCCAGGTCTATGCATACCGGGCTATTATCCGGGTTGGTTTCCATAATATCCGCCATAAAATCCCACCATTTCCGGTTGATGGGGGTGTCTGCCGACTTGGCCCATAGGGCCGAGTCCTCGATCTCGATATAGCCAAAGAGTAGGTTGGTATCCTTATCCCAAAAAATGCTGTAATTCTTGCCACCATATTGATGGATCATTTCTTTCATCTCTGGCCACAGCTGATTATGCCGCTTTTCATATTCCGCTGCCTGGCCTTCATAAAGCTTCATTTTGAACCCTTTGATCATGGTTTTTCTCCTTATTCCCGCCCGTTTTTCCGGGTTTTTGCAAAAGGAGGGGCAAGGGCAGATGCCCTTGCCCCATATGGTCGCGAATGTATCTATTTACAGGTTTCGCAATGGCGCATCAATACACTTCTGCCCACTCGGCAATGTTGTCCGCCGTGAACTCGAAGGGAGGTCCAACGATGACTTGGGGGGTGTACACGCCAACGCTCTCGTCCTTTTCAATGACCTCATAGGTGCTGCCATTGCCAGCGGTATAGGTCTCGCCCACCGCGCCGGTGGTGGCGCCGTCGATGAAGGCCTGGATGGCATAAGCCGCGCAAGCGCCCACATCAATGGGATTCCACAGATACATATACGGGCAGGGCAGGCCTTCGCCAACATAGCCGTTCATCTCGGAGGGCAGGCCGAGACCCGCAACTTTGATGGCGCTGCCGCTGTTCTGTACCGCCTGGGCGCAAGCCAGGATACCCACGGTGGTGGGGCAGCAGATGACCTTCAGGTCGGGATAGTTGGTCATGAGGGATTCGGTCTCGTCATAGGACTTCTGGGACTCGTCGTCGCCATATACGGTGACCACCCACTCCAGGTTCTCATACTTGGCGTCGCCCGCAATGATCTGCTCCATGGCCGCGATCCAGGAATTCTGGTTGGTGGCGGTGGAGGTGGCGGACAGTACGGCAAACTGGCCTTCGCCGCCGGTCATGTCATAGATGGAATCCACCAGTACCTGGCCCACTTCCGTGACGCCCGCCTGGTTGACGAACAGCTGGCTGCCCTTGGCATCGGAATCCAGGGTCACCACCACGATGCCGCTATCGCGGGCGGCCTGCAAGGTGCTCTCCAGGGCTTCCGCATCGTTGGCCGCAACCGCGATGCCGTCAACGCCCTGGGCTACCAGATTGTTGATCACGGTGATCTGGGCTTCAGCGGAGGTATCTTCCGGATACTGAACGATGCTGGTTACGCCCAGGGCCGCGCAGGCCTCTTCAAAGCCGGAGGCTTCCCGCTCATTGTAGGGGTTGCCTGCGGACTTGGGGACGATGGCAAAGGTCAAATCGGACGCAGCGGCTTCCTCGGCAGGCGCCTCTTCGGCAGGGGCTTCCTCGGCGGGAGCTTCCTCAGCAGGGGCTTCCGCAGCGGGGGCTTCTTCCGTAGCGGCAGGTGTGGAACTACAGGCCACCATGGAGAGCATCAGGGCCGCAACCAGCAGCAAACTCAACAGTTTCTTCATAGTTTTCCTTTTTCCTTTCGCTTTTTTTATTATGGACGCATAGGCGTTCACATCGATGGTTCTACAGGTGTAGCGGCGCGCGCTCGCTGGCAAACCGCGCGCGTTCCGTGTCAAATATAACGCCTGCATAACATTCTGCATAAAAAGCGAAGGGCGGCCGCGTTTTGCGGTCGCCCTTCTTGTCGCCTTATTCCACGATCAGTTCCCCAGCGATCAGCTGCTGCGTCGTGTGCATCTGATTGATCAGGTCCTCGGCAGCGCCCTGGATCATGGCGTTAATGTCCAGCTTCGCCGCCTCCAGCAGCTGCACGGTAGGCTCCGCCAGCTTCTCTCTGGTCATGCGCAAAAGATCGGCTTTCAGTGTCCTGATCTGGTCCTCGGTCAGCTTGCCGTCAGCTGCCGCCGCCTTCATCGCTTCGACGGTGGTCTGCTGTAATTCGCCGACCGTTGTCTGCGCCGCCTGCGTCACCTGGCCGATGGCAGCCTTGATGTTGGCCAGCTTGTTGTTCTGGCCGATCTTGGCGGTCGCCCACGCGCCTGCCAGGCCGATGGCCGCGATGGCAGCCTTCGCCAGAATGTCCAGGCCGACGTTCACCAGCTCCAGAACGATAGGGTCGGTGGTGCCCGTTTCGGTGGTCTGTGCGCACGCTGCAAGCGACATGCAGAGCGTCACCAGCATTGCCAAAATGAGCATTGCTTTCAGGGCCTTTTTGTTGGTGTTTTTCATGGTGTTTTTCCTCCTTATTTTACCGCCTGAATGGCGGGATTTTATGATCACTTTTCGGGGGTGTTTGCGTCGTGGTAAAGCGACGCAATAATCACAGCTTTCAGCGTCTCATGGCGCAGATTCAGATCAGTGGGGTTGACGTCCGCAGGGGTGCCGCCGTTGACGGCTCCGGCGTCCAGCAGTGCCTTCGCCTGCTCCTGCCAGTAGGCGGGCACGTCTTTCAGGTCCGCATAGGTGGGGTTGTCTTCTGCGATCACTTCGCGGATCAGCTGTTTCAGTTCGGCCTTGGTCATGCTGTCGATGTTCTCCTTTCCGTAGTCAGGGGCCGCATAGCCCACAATGTAGGTGTCGTTCAGATCGTACTGGCGACGCTTCACGGCGTTGCTGGTATTGCCTTCGATGGTGTGCAGAACACCGTCTTTCGCATACTCCACCAGGCCCGTGTGGGTGCTTTCTGCGGTGGATTTCTTATCCTTGAAGAAGACGATGTCAGCAGGCAGCGGGGTGTATGTGCCGCCGCAGGCCGCCGAAGGATGGAAGACGCCCTGCGCCTTAAAGAAGGCCATGCCGGTGCTGCATCCGCAGTAGGGCTTCACAATGTCGCGGGCGATGCCTGCCAGATAGTTGGTGACGTAACTTACCCACATAGCGCACCACGCCGCATCAAGCGGCAGGCTCCATGTTTTCAGGACCTCCGTGTTGTACCACCGGATATACTTGTCGTCGCCGGTCGGCTCGCACACGCCCAGCTCGCCGATGGCCTTCTGGACGATCTTCTTGCGGGTGTCGTTCACATCAGGCGCTTCCGTGGGCTGTGTGGGCTTCTCCGGCTCCTGTGCGGGTTGTGCGGTCTCCTTGTACCCATTCAGCCCTGTACGCTTGATAATGGCCGCATAGTCCTTGTAGGCGACGTCCAGATCGACGCGCCCATTGATGCCCGCCACGCTGCCAGAGCTGCTGCGCTGCCACATGCCGAAGCTGTAGGCCGTCGTCGGCTGGCTGGTCCACTGTGCCAGCCACAGATCGAAGCCTTTCAGGTCGTCCATGTTCAGCATGTTCTTGCACCAGTTGGTGTTGCAGTAGAACGACGCATAATAGCCTGCGGCTTCAATGGTCGTGCAGAAGGCCGTCACCATAGCGGTCAGCACATCGCGCCCCAGCCCAGCCTGTTTGTTGTCCTCCAGATCGTAGGCGATGGGGTACAGGATGCGGCCCTTATACGGGGCGATCTGCTTCACTACCCACGCCGCCTCCTTGGCGGCCGCCTGGGCGCTTTTTGCGTAGCTGTAGAAGTAGATGCCTGCCTCCACACCCGCAGCCAGTGCGCCCTCCACATTGGTCTTGAAATAGGTGTCCATTTTGCAGTTGTCGCCCTGGCTGCTGCCATAGCCGACGCGGATCATGGCGAACACAATACCGTTCGCCTTGACCTTCTTCCAGTCGATCTTGCCCTGCCATACGGACACGTCAATGCCTTTGATGTTCATGTTTTCCTCCTTACTCCGCCAACTGGTAGAAGTCCCCGATCAGAGCGGGTGGGCGGTAGCTGTCCGCTTTGAAGAATTGCCGAAGCACTTCGTAGGTCTTGCCGTCGTCGCTGAATCTGTCGCCGACATTGAAGGTGTGGCCGTCCTCCAGATCAGCCCAGCGCGGCACGGTGTCGTCGCCGCCGTCTCCGCCGCTGCTGTCCTCGACCAGCTTGTATTCGGACGGCACCAGATGCGGATAATGCGGCTCGTAGAGCGTGACGCCCTGCTCGTGGATCGGTGTGTAGACCTTGCCGTCCTGCGGGTCCCTGCGCTTCGCGCCATAGGGGACTAACTCGCCCCACACGAAGTCCAGCACGGTGCTGTCCTCCGGCTCTGTGCGAAGCAGGCGGAACAGCGTCCTGGCCGCCGTACTGCCGGGCAGAAGGTCGCTGCGCTTGTAGTGTTGCTGCGTGGTGATGTAAAGGTCGCCGTTGCTGCCGACTACGGCTTCGTTGCGGAAGATCGGGTCGCCGTCGTCGATCTCAGACCAGACGCGTGCGCCGCTTGTGACAGTGATCGCGCGCAGTTCCGTGTCTGTGTAGTCGCCCGCGTCCTTATCTCCGGCGCGAAGCAGCGCCGCCTTTGCGCGTTCGACATGGACCGCAGGAAGGCCGGTCAGGCCGCCTGCGATCAGCGCGTCGTGGGCGGCTAAAATTGCCGCCCACAGATGCAGCTGCTGCTGCGCTTCTTCCTGCTTGTTCAGTTCTCTGGCTGCTGTCAAATTCATGCTTTTCCCTCCTTACAGGTAAGAGCCGCTTACGCCGTATAGGGCGATGGTGTCGCTGGTGTTCGTCTTCGTCAGCTTCACGCGGACGCCCACGGCCCACTTCGTTGCCGTCTTTGTCTTATTCGCGAACAGGTGCTTGCGGCCGGGGGTGACGGTTTCCCACGTCGGCGTGGCGTCCTTTGCGTTGTTGCACGCCTCCACGGTCAAATTGTTCTCCGCGCCCAGGAAGCGCACGGAAATAAGAATCTTTTCGGCCATGGCGTCCGTCTCGATGGCGTCGCGCTGCACGCTGATCATCGTGATGCTGCGGGAGAAGGTCACGACGCGCGTCGCGCTGTTTCCTGCGCTGTCGGTGACGGTGATCGTCATGCTGTGTTCGCCAGCGGCCAGCGCCGCGAACTGTGCGGCCGTCAGGCCGAAGGTGTAGCTTTTCCCGCGCTCCGCGTCCTCAATGGTGCGCACCTCGCTGCCGTCCAGCGCCTCCACGATGGTCAGGGTGTCGCCGTCGTCCACATCGCCCACGGTGTAGGTCCTGGATGGGGGCGACGTTACCGCGCCCAGGTTGGTGTCGGCTCCGGAGACGGTCGGGTCGGCGTTGTGCGTTACGGTCTTTACCTGGCTCGTCGTGTAGGTGCTGTATGCGTCCTTGCTATCCTTCGCGCGGACGCGCCACTGCACGCTGTCCATCGCCGTGGTGATGCCGGTGTCGGTAAAGCTGGTGTTGCTGCCGGTGTAGATCGTGGTCCATGCGTTCGTGTTGTTGCTCCAGCGGTCCAGCTGGTAGGTGATGGCGTCGCTCTCCGGATCGGTGGACGCCGCCCAGCTGATTGCTGCGTCTTTCCCGCTCTTTACGCTATCCGGCACGGTGATGCCAGGAGGCGTGGTCGGGGCCTGATTCCACTGAATGGTGTAGTAGCCTTCGGAGTCAGGCTCGTCAGATACCAAGGTATCAGAGGACAGATTACAAAGCGGCAGGACGCCGACGCTGCCGCGGTACGCGTGGTAGTAGTTCTCGCTGCCGTCCGTGTCGACGTAGCGAACGTAGTTCGCGTGGCCAGAGTACGGGGACCGCAGCCGCCAGAGCCAGTTGGCCGCGCTGCTGGGGTTGCTGCTATAGTTGCTGTTTGCGATGGCCTGCGGCGTGCAGGTGCGCAGGCGGGAGCTGTTGTTGCTGTTGAACAGCGCCAGAAGCGATCCCTCGGCGATGCCGTTCTCAGAGCCGAGGCCCACTTCCTGCTTGGACGGCAGGAAGAAGTCGTCGGTCACGGTCTCGCTGCCGCCGCCGTCTGTCGTGGGCTTCGCCACGGTCAGCGTGGTCGGCAGGATCGCGGCCAGGAACTGCGGAGAAAAGGCGGTCTTGAAGCCCGCCTCGGTGTCATAGGGGTTGACGTTGTTCCAGACGTAGCTGGAGCCAGGCGCGCGGTCGTAGCTGTGCTGCGCCTGGTACCAGTTGGTGCCGGATTTGTTCAGCCACTGACGGAGATTCGCCAGGCTGTAGCGGTTGTTGCCGTAGCTCTGCCTGTTACTGTTGCCGCCGCTCTCCATTGCGTCGAACGGCTTCAAACACAGAATCTTTTCCGCAGCCAGCGTTGTGCTGTTCGCGGGATAGCCCGCGTGATTTTTGTCCGCGATCTGGAAGCCCACGGGGACGCCGTAATACTTCGACAGCGGGTCGCGTACCTTAGCGCCCACGGCCAGAGTGTTGATCTTCTTGGACATGTTCGGGTCTCCTTTCAAATATTGATAGGAATTGCTGATCGTATTTCGCCACCAGCTGCCTGCAATCCCCGTGCAGGGCATGGGCGCGCCAGCTGGTGTAGCTCTCCGCGATCTTCTCGCGGTCGATCTCGCCGCGCTGGTAAAGCGCGGCATACTTGCGCAGTTTCCGCTTCATGCGGTCCCTGCTGGATTTGCGCACCTTGCGGATCACGCGCCCGGCGTCGTCGATGTAGGTGTGGAAGCCCAGGAAGTCCAGGCCGTTGCGCAGCGGGAAGATGTTTGTCTTTTGATTCAGCTCCAGCCCGCGCTCGGTCAGGTGCTGCCGGATCACCGCCAGGGCCTCCTGCAGCCGTTCCTTGCTCTCGCAGATGATGTAGAAGTCGTCCATATATCGGCCGTAATACCGGAAGCGCATCTGCTCTTTGCAGAGGTGATCCAGCTGATTCAGATATAGCAGCGCGAAGATTTGGGACGATTGATTCCCGATGGGGATGCCCAGCGGGTCCGGCGCGCTGTCAATGATCTGGTAGGCAAGCGCCAGACAGTCAGGATCGTGCAGATACTTCGCAACGTCCTTTTTCAGCACGTCAGGCCGGATGGATTGGAAGTAGTGGCGGACGTCTGCTTTCAGCACCCAGCCGTCAGCAGAAAAGCCGTTTTTGCGGTAATATTCACGCATGAAGTCGCGCAGCCGATTCAGCCCGAAGTGCGTGCCTTTCCCCACCTGGCTGCCGTAGTTGTCCAGGATGAAGGGCTTGGTCAGCGCGTCATACAGGACCTGATCGCAGAAGGCGTGCTGGACGATTTTGTCCTTGAAGCTGTTCGTCTGGATCAGGCGGCGCTTCGGCTCGTAGACATAGAACGCGCGATAGCCGCCCGGCCGGTAGGTCTTGGTCTGCAATTCTCGCTGGATCAGCGCGACGGCTTCCAGCGCCGACGCTTCCACCTTGGCGACGCTGTTCTTCCACCGCTTGCCGCGGCGCGCTTTCAGATACGCGTCGTACAGGTTTCCCCATTCACATATTTTTTCGTAGTCTTTGCCCATAGTGGTGAAGCACCGCTGGCAGCCCAGCGCCGCGCAGCTGCGTGGTGCCAGGCGTCGGTGCTATGTGTTTATCCTCCTTCCGTTGGATAGGATAGGCTTTCCTTTGATGATGGGCCTCTACTTTCGCCGCACGGGCTACTCGGTCTCGGTAAATCCATCGAAGCGGCAGGACGCCGACGTTGCCGTTGTACGCGTTGTTGTTGTTCTCGCTGCCGTCCGTGTTGACGTTGCGAACGTTGTTCGCGTTGCCAGAGTTCGGGGACCGCAGCCGCCAGTTCCAGTGCATATAAAGCCTACCCTTTCGGTTTTGCGGGTCTCTATCTGAATCGCGCGGCGTCTTTCTTCCTCCAGGCCGCCGTCATGTACTTCACGTCCAGCACCCGCTTCGTCCAGAACTCGCAGGCGCGGTTGTCGATCTGCCCGTGGGTCTTTGCGATGTCCAGGAAGATCAGCAGCATCTTGCAGCCTGTCAGTGCAGACGTTTGCAGGTCGAAGCGCGCCATGCACAGGTTGGCGCGCCGTCGCGGGTCGGTTTCGATGGTGGGGTTGATCTCGTTTGCTTCCACGATGGCCTCCAGAACGTCCAGCGCCTTCTCGTCAATCCGGTTGGATAGCGTGAAGCGAAGCCGTTTGTCGAACTTCTTCGTCCGGCTCATGGTCTCGTCCACCAGGTCTCTGGCCTTCGTGATGATCGTCAGCTCCTGGTCTTTGCGCTCGCTCAATACAGGCACCTTCTTTCGCGGATAATAGCAACGGTTTCAGCCGTTGGCCCTTCGATTTCATACACGCCGCCGCCCAGGATGCGCACCTCCGCAGGTGCGCCGTCCGGCCCGGTCCCGCAGATGCGAAGCGGGCCGCCCTCGCAGGGGCAGGGCATAGCGATTTCAGTAATAAGGGATGCGATCAGGCAGCTGGCCTCGCTGTCGCTGCAGGCGATCCTGATCATGCGGAAATGTACTGGCCCGATTTGTTCCAGACGCCGTCCGCCACGGAGACGTTGGACAGCGCAGCGAAGTCCAGGGCGAAGTTGATGCCGCCCGGCATGTCGCCGCTGATCAGGTCCGTCAGCAGGTCGATGCTGTTCTGGTAACTGTTCAGCAGCTCCTGCAGACCCTGAATGTCCGCGATCACATGACTGTGCGTCACCAGGGCGTACTTCTCCAGCTCCTTGCGGCGGACCAGCCCTTCCGGGCTGATCACGGCCGTAACGTTAGCGACATTGCTGACGATCATGCTGATCTCCATCGTCAGCAGCTTGCCGACCACATCTCCGGCCGCACGCATCTGCACGGGATCGTCCTGCATGGGGACGTAGCAATAGACCACATCGCCCTCGTCGGGGTCAGACGCCAGCAGCGCAACTTCCTTGGCAAGAAACGCCGTTTCCACATCGTTGGACAGCACCTGCAGCACGACCTTGACTTCGCCCGCCGCGGGGGTGCTGATGGCGACGATGGTCGCGTCCATAACGTAGGACGCCAGCGCCGTCATGCTGGCGGGCGGGGTCCCCGCGGGCAGGTCGCCGCTGCCGATCTGTGCGCCCGTGATGTTCAGGGTGCTGTTCGTTGCCAGGATTTTTCCCAGCAGCGCACGGCCCTTTTCGGTGATAACAGATCCTTCTGCCATGTTTTAGTCCTCCTTTGTTTTGATCTGCATTGTGATTTCCTCAAACAGCGCCACGCCGATGCCGAAGCGGCCTGCGGTGGTGAAGCTGTTCGTGTATGGCGGGATGGTCAGCGTGATGTCCTCCAGAAGCGTGGCCCCCGCGTAGACTGTGCCGCCCGTCTTCACCGGCGTGCGGAAGTAAATCTCTTTTCCGACGCCCGCGGCCATGATCCGCTTGATGATCGGCGCGGTGTTTGCCGCATACGCGATGTACTCCGGCGCGATGTCGGCCTCATCCATGATCACGCGGCACTTCGCGGGGAACAGCTCGACGACCTCTACCTGCTCCGGATCAATGTCAAACAGCACGCTGGTGGCCGTGATGATGGTGTCCACATCGCCGCCAGACAGCAGCGCCGTGACTTTTACCTTGATCATCAGGCGATAGAAGCGGTCGTCGGCTCCGTCTCTCCGGACGCCGAAGTTCCGGCCCATGCGGTCCAGGGTCGTGCCCTTGGCGTTGTCGATCCCACGCCAGACGGCGATCACCTGCAGCGTGTCTTCCACACCCCACAGAGCGGACGCGAACAGCTGGAACAGCTTGCCGATCAGGCTGTTGGGGTCCTTCGTGTAGGCTCCGGTCAGCTTCTCCAGCATTTTAAGCACCAGAACGATCACGTCACGATCACCACCTTGTCCGTGCCGGTGATCGCCTTCTTCCTGGCGTCGATGGTGATGTTGTTCTTGCTCCAGGTCTTGCCGTCCGTGCTGACTTTCAGCGTATAGTCCACCACACCCGGCGTGTTATTCACAGGGCACATCAGCCGGTTATAATAGACCGTCTCACCGATGGCGAGACCGCTTTCCGCGATGTCCCCAGCTGCGCTGCCGATGTACTCGACGATGGCAGCCTTCAACGCTGCATCGCCTGCGTAGGCGTCGGATGTCACCAGGTCGCTGATCTGCACATAGATCAGCACCGGCGTCGGGCGGGAGAACTTGATCATCCGCAGCTTGCCGCTGGCGTCCAGTACCTGCGCTGATTGCCCGCCGTAGGTCTGGATGCCCGCAGCCTTCCGCGCGTGGATGGCCGCCGCTATATTGGCGTCGGTGCCGCCGTAGACGATGGCCTCGATGCTATGCGGCGGCAGGCCGTCGCTGTCCGTCTCGTCCGTCTCGTTCTCCCACACGACAGCGGTGACGATGCCTGGCGCCTCCAGCAGTTGTGCGCGGATGGCGTCGGTGTTGCTGCCGCCCGGCTTGTCCACGCTCGACAGGTATCGCTCGCGGAACTCCTGATCCGTCTCGCGGTTTCTGCCGCCCACGGTTGCCGCAGCGTTGGTGACGCTGATTGCAGCTGCCAGAGGTGTGACAACGGTGTCAATCGTCCCCGCGGCCACATTTCCGTCCGGTCCTGCCTCAAACGCCTGGATCGGCACAGTGGCCGTGCCGCTGCTGCCGATGGTCACGTCCTCCAGAGTGACGAAGCGCTGATTGTTGCGTGCCTGCACGATGAAGCCCGCGTAGATCGTCGCACCGGCGTCGCCGGTGATTGTGATGCTGCCGGTCGCTTTCTGCGCTGCCAGCACGCGGATGCCGATAAACGCGCCCAGACGGGCCAGGCTGACGCCCGCAGCTGTGTCGATGAAGCCGCTGTTGTAGACGTCCTCGGCCAGCTGCCAGGTCAGACCGGCAAACCACGCGAAGATGCGCAGGAAGATGCCCAGCGGGCTGCGAACGGACAGGTTGACGGTGCTGCCGAACAGCTCCTTCGCCTTTACCTCGAAGGCGTCCAGCAGGTCCGCATAACTCGGCCGAAGGAATCCGCGTTCAGTTAATCCCCAGTTGTCGTTCACGCTTTCACCTCCAGACTGATGGGGGTCCCATCTTTCAGCCGTCCGGTGAAGGCTGCGGCGATGCTGCGGCCGCTGCGCGTCACAGTCAGGCTGTCGATGTATTGCACGTTGGTCTCCTGGAAGATCGCCGTGCGGAGGACGGTTTCAGCGTCGCCGTCGCCGTCCCCGATGATTTGGTCATAGTCGGTGCCGTGGTCTGTGTCCAGGAACCACTCACCCTTGAAGGTCTCCAGCGTCAGCCGGACGCATTGGGCGACGGTTTCGGCGTCGCCGATCAGCTCCAGGCTTCCGCTGTCGTCCAGTACCAGGTCTTGCGTCTCTTGGTCAATTTTCAGTGTGATGTTCTCCATTTGGCCTCCTTACTGCGGGCCGCCCGTCGTGCCGCCGCTATCGCCTGGATGCGTGTGCGTCGTCATTTCAATGCCGCCAGCTGATAGCGTGCCGGTCACGGTGACGTTGCCGTTGATCTTCACACCATCGGCAGAAACGGCGATATAGGTGCCGCCAGCCGCCACCACGACGGCGTTGCCAGGCAGGCCGGTCGGGGCCTTTCCGTCCGGGCAGACGCCGCCGATAAACAGCCCGTCCTCCGGCGCGTGATTGCGGGCCGTGTTCGGCTCCGCCTCCGCGCCGGTTTGAAGAACTGCATCGGCGTCGAAGTCCGACACGATCACCCAGCCGACGTCGCCGCGCTTGTACCACGGGCGGATCGTGAACTCGCCCGCACACAGGCAGGCGACGCGCAGCCCCATCAACGGGGCCGCACTGGCGTACTGGCCGTCGATGCTCTCTTTCACCAGTGGCTGCACGTCCACGGTCATTTTGTCAGGATAAAAAGCCAGGACCTTGACAGGCATGGAGACGCGGACGCCCGCCCTGTTCTTCTCGCTCTCAGCGGCGCGCAGGTCCGATTGTTTACTTCCGTAACTCATGCCGGTTTTACCTCCACAGTAGTTTTCCAGTTGCCGGACCGCGTTCCCTCATGGACGCCAGAGACCACCATAAAGGTGCCGTTGGTCTGGCTGTCGCGGATCACGATCTTGTCAGCGACGCCGATGTGATAATTCAGCAGGCAGTCGCGGGACAGGTTGCCCTCGTCTTCTGCCTGCTGGCTGCGCGTCTTTTCCGTCGCCGTGGTCTTCGTGTTGATGTTCTGGCTTTCTGATGTCGATGCCGATTTCAGCAGGCCCGTCTGCGGTGTCAACAGATAGCCGGTCGTGATCCCTTCCTCTGGCGGGTTTATGATGATCTGCCCGCAGCGGATCACCAGCCTGGATTTGCAGTCGCTGCAGGCGATCTCTGTCAGCACGTCTTTCAGCTTCCCGCGGCAGACGCGGCAGCCTGGGTAGTGCTTGTTCTCTGCCAGCTTCACCATCGCCACCTCCACGCCGAAGATGTTCAGCAGGTCGTCGATGATGTCCTTGGCGTACATTCCCGCCTTGTATGTCTTGTTGACATAGGTGCCCAGCCATTCCTCCAGGCAGTCGGCCGCCGTGATCTTGGTGATGATGTCCAGGTTTTCGTGCTGGTGGGAATAGTCCGCGATAGCGCCGACGAAGATGCAGCCGACGTCGTCCTTGTAGCCCGCGGTGATAATGACGGCGTCGCCTTTTTTCAGCGACGCCCTTGTAGACGGGGACAGGTTGTAGACCTCCAGCTGGGCAGTCGATACCTTTGCGCGGTCCTCGAACTGCACCTTGAAGGAAAAGTTCAGCCCGTCCAGCGTGTATTGATTGCCGCCCAGCGTCAGGGTGGCCTGTCTTAGCCACATGCGCATCAGCTCTCACCCCCTGGCCGGTCGAACAGATACAGGCGCACCTTCGTGCCGAAGTTGTCGTAGGTGATCGTGTCGATCTCGTCGCCGGTAAGGCACAACGGGCAGATCACCGGCAGCGGGTAGCGTTCGTCGTTGAAGGCTTCAAACAGTGGCTTGCCGTAGCGAAGCACTTCGCCGTAGACCAGCGGCGTGTTGCCGCCGCTGTTGCTGATCTCCAGGCTGACGGTGAAGAAGTCCGCCGCTTCGTTGTAGGCGAACGTCATGCGGTAGGTGCGGTC
>ENA-UOIW01001014-UOIW01001014.1-human-gut-metagenome-genome-assembly--contig:-P58-NODE-1014-length-18222-cov-6.684153_pt1 | contig 18222 bp, 22 predicted proteins | sample MGYA00242334_ERZ723881 | MGnify/ENA metagenome assembly ERZ723881 | reverse complement strand
GATAGAACAACGGAGGTGAAAGTTATGCTTTATGACTATCTAATTGAAACTTTCGGGTTTAATGAGCCGATTTTTATTACTGATATTGACTTTAATAACTATTCAAAAATTTGGATTTCAAAGGAACTTGCACGTCTTTGTGAATCAAATCAAATTGTCCGTTACGAAAAAGGAATTTATTATATTCCACAAGATACGATTTTCGGGAAAAGTTCTCTTAATCCAAACAAAGTTATCAAGCGAAAATATTTATCTGATAATGGCAACAGCATTGGTTTTTTTACAGGTACAACTGCACTTCAGCAAATCGGTCTTTCTACACAAATGCCGAATATTCCCGAAATTCAAACAAATAACGAAAGCTCTAAATTACGCAGAGTCAAAGTCGGAAATCAAGAGGTTATTTTGCGTAAAGCAAGGGTACGGATTAACAATGAGAATATTGCCGTTCTGAGATTTCTGGATATTATGAGCATTGCTTCTGCAAACTTCTTGGATACAGTAAAAAAAGGAATACTCAAAAAATGGATTGACGAAAATGGAATTACAAGAGAACAAGTTATGCAGTTTGCACCTGTTTTTCCCGACAAGTCAATGCGTAATCTTGTAGAAAGCGGAGTGATATATTATGTTGCATAATGACAAAGCAGTTTTTGAAGAAACAATTTTGAAAACCTCTGAATATCTGGGAGTAAAAGTCGAAATCGTTGAAAAAGATTATTATGTAACTCTTTTTCTGAAAGAACTTGTTACGGCAATGCCCGATATTATTTTCAAGGGCGGCACTTCACTTTCAAAATGCTATCACGTTATAAAACGTTTTTCGGAGGATATAGATTTGAATATCCAATCGGAAAACAAGCCGTCTGAAAGCAAAAGAAAGAAGATGAAATCTTCTATTTTAGATGTAATAAGTAATCTTGAGTTTACGCTTACAAATCCTGAAAGTATTCGCAGCAGACGTGACTATAACCGCTATGTAATAGATTATCCGTCTGTAATGTCAGCAGATTATCTGAAAGAGCAGCTGATAGTTGAAACAGCTGTTTATCAAAGAGCCTATCCAACAAAAATAATGAAAGCGGACAGCCTTATTTATCAATTTCTTTCTGATAATGGATACGACGATTTTATCTTACAAAACGATTTACAGCCCTTTGAACTTAATGTTCAGACCGCTGAAAGAACTATGATAGATAAAATTTTTGCACTTGCAGATTACTATATGCTTGGAAGTATAAGTGAACATTCAAGGCATATTTATGATATTTATAAATTATCGGGAATCGTACTGATTGATGATACTTTAAGGGATTTGGCTCTTTCCGTTGCACAGGAGAGGAAACCTCATAAAATGTGCCTTTCTGTTCAAGACGGCATAAACGTAACAGAAATTCTTAAAGAGATTATTTTAAAAGATGTTTACAAAGATGATTATAACGCTATAACAATACCACTTTTATTTGAGGACGTGACTTATGAGCAAGCTATAAAGGCTTTAACCGATATTTTTGAAAAGGAATTATTCAATTAAAATTCTATTAAAGCACAGCCGTAAAAAGCTGTGCTTATTTTATTCTCTCTGCACCTCGGAGTTGTTCCGATGAGGAGCAATACACTCGTCATCTTCCTCATCATAGTCACAGCCGTAGAAATCATACTCGTCGTTTTCTTGATTGCGTTTCTTTTCATTTTCTCTGCCGTTATACTCACCGAATTTGTAAGCAAGTATGGCAATTCCCGAAACAGAGCCAATACCGATAATACTCTTAATTATTTTTAAAATTTTCATGATAAACCTCTGTTTTAGTTTAATGTTATTTTCTTTTTTTCGATTAGACATGAAACAATGCAAATCACACTGATAACTCCCAGAACTATAAGCATAATCGGGTAATGTTCAAGTAAACTTCGTATATCAATCATGATATTTTCCCCCTTTATCCAATGCATTCATCATTTTCACAAACTCCCGATATTTTCGGGTATATTCATAAGATTTCCCGAAAATATTGACAGCTGCCGTGTACAGTTTCGGCTCATATTTTTCGATGATTGAAAGTTCTTCGTTGATATGAGGGTTGAACGGACAACCGACACAGCCGGTACGTTTTAAGCCATATTCCGCATAGCAGCGAGAATGCGTTACTCCGTAAAAATCCTCGTAATCACGCTTGTCACTGTCCGTATACCAAAATATCGGGCGGTATGTAACACAGCCTTTGGACTTGCTTTCAGAAAAACAGGTCTTGTAATTTGCTGAACGGATTCCTCCTTCAGATTTTCTGATACCTGTAATCTCCAAATCCGCGCCCGTTTCCTTGACGAACTGCCTTGCAGGCTTCTTTTTTGCATACTCACAGCATTTGTTAGATATGGGGAAGTCAGGCGGATTCTGCGTGATAAACTCTTTCAGCCATTTGTTGCGGTTTATGGAAAATCGGCTCATCTGCTGAACACCGTTTTCTGCCGTATAATAGGCATTACACCACCATTGCAAAGCGACTTTACAGTTAGGATATTTCTTCAAAAGTACCTCTAACGGCTCATCTTCCCACTGAAAATTGTGCGACTGTAAACGCATCATCTGCTCCGAAACGTACTTTGACAAAAACGGTACACCATACTCACGGACACAGGTCGGGATAGGCTTTATCGGCTTGATACGCTGAATTTCGATACCGTATTTATCTTCCAAAAAAGAAAGATGTTCTTTTGCTGCCTGATATTCAAGTCCCGTATCAATCCAGTAATAAACGACTTTTTCCGAATCATCAACGTTGTGGATAATGTCAAGTACAATATCGCTGTCACTTCCGCCGCTGATACTGAAAGCGCTGTAGAACTGCCATTTATGTGCCTTAGAGCCTTTGCATAGCTGTCAACAATTGTGTAATTTTCAGTATCAAAGGACTTATGATAGGCTTCAATATTCATTCGACAAACCTCCTAAAATATGAGCAATTACATCAACCGTCCAACCATTGCCGATACATTTATAACGCTGAGTGTTTGAAATCCCTGCCGTATAATTGTCGGGCAAAGTCTGCAATCTTTCAGCTTCAACAGGTGTCAGCTTGCGGATTATGTAATCCCCATTGGGCAAGTCAATTTTATACAGACCTGTTTTCGCACCCTGACCGCCGCCATTTGCCGACAGCGTTACCGACTTGCCGTAAACCGAGTAGATACGCTGTCCCTGACCGCCTTTGCCATAGTGACCGATACGAACAGGCTCGGCTATCATAGTACGCTGTTTTCGTTTAAGGGTATTGGAGAAAATCGCACCGTCATAGCTTGCCGTCATACAGTAGCTTTTATCCTGCCAAGCAACGCCGCTTTCAAGAATATCCGCAAGCAAAATTCCCTTATCTTGCGGTTGTGAAACATTCGGAATATTCGTCCAGTAACAGCGTTTTCGATTCTGTGCCGATAGCAAAGCCGAGTTAATCATAATCGGCTGTACACCGAGCTTTTCGGAGATTTCATCCTTGATATTCTGATGTATGGAAAAGTTATTCTCGTAAAGGAAGTATCGGCACTCCGACGCCTCCAACGCTCTCACATATTCCATAAACAAACGGAATCCCTCGCCGTCAGCAGTAGTTTCACGTTCTTTTTTCGCCACGCTCCAGTAGGTACACGGAGAACCTCCGAGCAATAAATCATAACCTTTGAACTGTTTAAAATGCCATTAAATACATCACCGTGCTGAACAATATCGGGGTAATTGTTCTGTGACACGGCAATAGCGTACCTGTCGATTTCAAAGGCATCATATTTTTCTACCGGAAGATTAGCACGTTCAAGCGCCAATCTTCCGCAGGAAATGCCGTCAAAGAGGCTTAAAACCTTCATTAAACATCATGTTGTCAGCATCTATGTATCCTTTCAAAAATCCCTTTTTCCTGCCAAAAATAAAGCAAATAAAACAAATCATAGCCCCGATAATTGTGACACCGACAAATTCTCTTTTTCTCATTGTCCGTTATCCTTTCAGTTAATCTTACTCGTTATAATCATCAAGCAGATTACAGTAATCTTCTGCAAGTCGGTTATACTCGTCCACAAGATTGTTGTATCGGCTGATAATTTTGTCAACCTCCGCATTTACAACATTGATAAAGCGGTCAGCTGCATCGAGCTGAATCTCAACAGCAGTGTTGAAACCGTCCCTGTGAGCCTTGCGTTTGATGTGCTTAACTGCCAAAGCCGCCGAGCCGATAGTTCCTGCAACCGCACCTGAAATAATACTGATTTTTGCAACCCTGTTCATAAAAATTACCTCCGTTATTCTTCATCTTCATTGATTTCATCATCGTCATAAAAATTGATTTCTTCTTCCTCATCAGTCTCCGGCACAACATTTTTCTTTGGCTTTTTGAGGAATTTGAATCCTACAAATCCGACCGCAGCGAGAGCAATCACAACGATTACAAGATAAATGGAAGTCATGTTCATGGAACTGCTTTTTGCAGGAGTTTCCTCGGCAGATTGCTCCTCGCTGTCAGTAAATTCTGCCGCTTCATTTGCCTTTTCAGAATCATTCTGCGGCTTTATTCTGCTGTTGGCATTTTCCGCAGCCTGCGCCGCCTGTTCAGGAGTAATCGCAGTGTTTCCGTCCTCATCTTCTTCACCTGCATAGAGCAGCGCATACAAGTCGTAATCGTCAACTTTGTTGAGAAAATACACATTATTCTCGCCGTTTTCAGCAGAATAATTTATCAGCACGTAAAAGACATGACCGTCCTTTGTGGTGACAGCAATAAACTGCATTTCCTCCGAATTATAGATAATATTTTCCTCCTGAATCAAAGTAGCATTACCGTTCGTATCGTAGTAATCATCGGCAAAGAAGTCGATTGTAGTTTCTTCTGTAGACTCTGATGAAGCCTGTTCTTCCAGTGTATCATTCACCAGTTCAGCAGCGCTTTCCGAAGCAGGAATTTCAGTTACAACTTCCTGCACCTGCACACTTTTATCTGTCATAACTTCTTCCGCAGAAGCGGTAATTCCAACGCTTGCAATTGCAAACACGGCAGCTGAAAGCACAGCGCTAAAAAATTTTCTTTTCATCGTCAGTTCCCTCCGTATTTTCGATTATGCCGTCAAGCATTTTTTCGATGTCTTGGGCAGTAAGATTCATGTCATTCATCTTCTTTTTCATCTTAATAAACTGCACATAATCGTCCGTTGTCATATCGTTCTTGGCGAGTTCCGTCTTGAGATTTGCGTAACTCAGACGGTCAATCTCCGCTAAAATTGCTTGCGTTCCGCAGTATCTTCCCTGATACGCTTGTCAAGTGATTCCGCACGTTCAAGCAGCTTTGCAATTTTCTTATCGTTTACAGCCATAATTTTCCCTCATTAATAAAGCACAAGTCTTGGGTCAATGAAGTCCCAACCCATACCGTCAGTATCAATTTCAATTTTGATGTGAATATATGTTGATGAAGCCGCTGCAAAAACTTCTCCCTCGCTTATGGTATCGCCCTTTTCACAGCCTTTCAGCGTGACATTTTTGATTGTGACTTCGGTATCACGCTTTGTTCCGCCTGTGCCGTCGTACCAATACTGCACATCGTTTTTCCACAGAATAACGGTCTTTGTATCGCTGTCATAAGAATCAATTTTACAGTCGAAAGGAGCAAAAATATTACCTCCGCTTGTAACCGCAATATCTACCGCTTCATGCAAATCGTCAATGCTGCAATGCCGAATATTCCACTCCTGCATATCCCAACCGAAGCCGTTTGTAACGATACTTTCGTGAATACTTGTTCCCGTCAGGCTCTGCAAAGTCTGATGATTGCCGTACATCGTTCCACTGTCCGTACCGACAAGAAGATTGTAATATTGTACACGCTCATCGGAATATGACATAGAACTCAGCTTTTCGGTTATTACTTCATCAAATGTCTTTTTCTGCTTGACGTTGTAATAAAGTCGGCAGTCGTTTTTCCACTTATATTTCTGATAATATCCGTACATACAAGCGTCGGTAATGTTGTAATTCCAAATTGCCGTATCAGTTGGAGAAACCAAAAACCATGCATCTATGCCGTTCCAGCCCCAAAAACTTCTGTCATAACGTTCGCCGCTGTGCATGAAAAAGAAGGTGTTTGAGGATTCGTCGATGTAGTAAAACGGCTCTTTTGTTCCCGAAAAATAGCGATGGTCCATGACCATGTATCCCGTCAGCTCGTAGTTATCATTCGGATTCAGAACCCTGTAATCTGAGTCAATACAAACATATCCTTCGCTGTCGAAATACTGCGATAATTCAGCAGTATATGCCGTTGGTTTGAATCGGTATCTGTAAGGCTGCCCGTCATAGATGTAAGCCGCCGTTTCACAGCGGTAATATGTACCTGTTTCGGCACTTCCGCCTCCGAAATAAACGTAGTCCGGCAATTCCTCCCACCTTGACGTATTGTCATAGAAATGCTCAAATTGGTACTCTGCATTAAAAATCTCGTCAAGCAAATCTTCTGTACCGCTTTTGAATTGCCAGTATTTTATATCGCCGTTTTCCGCACTGAAATCGTAGTAATAAGCACAAAGAAACGCCCATAATTTATACACATCAAAATCGTAAACCGCATCATAATTGAAATGCACTGAATTTCCCCAAATGTATTCGTCGGGCTTGTCCTTGTAACCCGATGTGTTTACACCCAAGTCTTTCAGAGCCTTTTTCCAATCGTCACCGCCACATCGGATAACTTTTTCGTTTAAGTCCCAAGCGAGTTTTGTGTAGTATTTTTCGGCTTCACTCAGGTCATAATCCTGTGCAGCGTAAGTTCCGAGCGTGAATCCGCCGCCCGATAATATGGAACTGAAAATCATGACAATAAATACAAACACAAGAAGAATAATTATGATAGGGAAAGCAATACAGGCGAAAAATTTCTTAACTTCTTTCTCATAAACATTGTTGATAAACTTCCCGACAGTCTTTGCAAAATCTTTGAATTTCTTCGAAAAAGATTTCTGATGTTTCGGTTTTTTACGCTTTTTCGGAGGTTTGCTGCTTTTTTCTTTCAGCCGATTTTCCTGACGATTCAGCTTCTGATTAGACCTTTTCTGTCTGTCGGAAAGGCTTTCACGCTTTTTCTGCTGCCTTTGTAAACGTTCGTTTTTGGAGATTTTCTGCACCGCAGGCTCGACAATTCTGCGTTTCGCAGAATCCACAACGTGCATCATATCGTTGTCCGCATCTTCATTGACCGCCTTTTGCCAAGCAGACGCTTTCATGCGGTTTTCCGTGTATTTCACAGGTTTCAGAACAAGAAATCCGGTTTTGGAATCATGTTTGATTTTCCGCTGATTTTTCAGTTCTTTGCTTTTGAAATTCTTTTCTACAGTCAGTTTTTTACATTCAAATTTATTTTCACGCTTTGTCTGCTTAAATTTCTGAGTACGCAGTATCCTGAAAGCCTTTTGAATATTAGATTTACTGCCTTGCCTGTAATTCTGCTTATGATGTTTAATGTCAGCTTTAGCGGATTTCAAATCAGCGTTATTTTTCTGAATTTTCGGCTTAAAGGTATCTTCTTTGAAAACTGCATATTCCGCTTTTTTCAGCTTAAATTTAGCTTTTTCGAGCTTGTACTGCTTTTTCTGCTTGAAATGATTCCTTGTACCTTTAACCGCATCAGCACCGATGCGAAGTGTTTCAAGCGTACCTCTGTGATAATCGTCAACAGCTTCACGGGAATATTTTTGTCTGAGATTATTTACAACTTCACGCCTTGCCGCATCTGCCGATTTCAAGCCGATTGTTTCACTTGCAAGAGTTACATCAATGGCAGTCTGTGTAACATCATGAATTGCAAAATTTACCGCCTGTGCAGACTTTTTGAAAGTCTTGCCTTTGAAAGTTTTCGGCTGAAAACTGTTTATCGTTTTTGTTACCGATGGAACATCACCCTTGATACGAAACCGTGAATTGACAGCCTTATGAAATAATCCACGATTATTGCCGTGATACTCTTTTTCGCCGTGCTTGATACTTACGTGAGTTCTGAACTTGCCGTTTTCATTCTGCCGTCTTTCAAAACTCAGCTGAAACTGCTTACTGCGACGGCTCACTTTTTCAAATCGTGCCTGCGCTTTTCGGAGGTTGTTTTGCCTTTTTATAAATTTGCTCATAACTCCTCCTTTTCGCCCGTTTTACGCACTTTCCGTAGGCCTCGTCGTCATCAATTTATACATCTCCGTGTTTGTGGGGAATATATCGGTAAACGGCAGCAGCACCTTATCATAACGGATAAGTCCCTCGCCCGGACCGCTGTTTGTGACGTACTCCATTTGTTCTTTTGAGATGTGCAGTTTTTCAGCAAGAATATCTCTGTCACCGCTTGCCTGATTCAGCATATAGATAAAGTCCGAATTATCGAAGATATTTTCTACTTCCTGCGACTGCAATAAATCCTTGACATTCTGCGTGATACCTGTAGGAACTCCGCCCCATTTTCTGAAACGTTTCCAGATTTCAGCGGAATATTTTGCAGTCTGTTCCTCTTTCAGAAGCAGGTGAAATTCGTCAATGTAGTAACGAGTGATTTTTTTCTGTTCACGGTTAGCGGACACACGATTCCACACCGTATCCTGAACGATAAGCATACCGACTTTTTTCAGCTGATTGCCGAGTTCCTTAATATCGAAGCAAATCAAGCGGTTTGTCAGGTCAATATTTGTGTGATGATTGAACAGATTCTGCGAGCCGTTTACAAACATTTCAAGAGAATTGGAAACTCTCAGAGCAACATCGCCCTCTTTTTTCAGTTCATTCTGCAAATTCGAAAGCAAAGGCATTTTGTCTGCTGTCGGGGAATTTTCAATAAATTCCTTGTAAATACGCTGTACGCATTTATCAATTACAGAACGTTCTTCGGAACTCAGACCGTAACGACCGCCCACAACGATTTCACAAAGGGAAATCAGAAAGTCGGATTTATCAGCGATAACCTCCATAGGATTTTTCAACAGATACTCGTCAATAGCAATATCCATAGGGTTGATGTGCTGCTCAGAGTTGCTTGCGATACGGATAAGCTGTCCTTTGAGAGTCTGCACAAGCGTAAAATATTCTCCCTCCGGGTCACAGATAATAATATCGTCCGTTGTAGTCAGAAAGCAGTCCAAAATCTCACGCTTAACGCTGAAACTTTTACCACTTCCCGGAGTTCCTAAAATCAAGCCATTTGGATTTTTAAGCCTTGACCTGTTCGCACGAATCATATTGCCCGAAAGCGTGTTTACTCCGTAATATGCAGCCTGTCCGTCCTGAAAAAGCTCCTTTGTAGTGAACGGCACGAAAATTGCAATACCGCTTGTGTGCATTTCTCTTGATACGGGAATTTCGTTGTAACACAGCGTCAAAGTCGATACTAAAGTCTGTTCCTGACGGTAGTCGTAAGGGAACATGGTGCAGTTGTTTTTCTGGCAAATTCTTTTCAGTGCTTCTGCTTGAAGTTTCAAGTCTTTTTTCGATTTTGCGTAGCTTCTGATTGAAATCGAAATGTGAAAAAGCCGCTCATTCTTGCTGTTCAAGTCACCGAGCAATTTCTCAATATCGTCAATATACATCTTGATTTGCGGAGGAAGAATATCGGGGTCATAGCCTGCCTGTGAAGCCTTTTTCTGCTCATCGACTTTCATTTGATTTACGTTTGTCAGCTTTTTCTTGACGAATTTCAAAGCATCAATCTGGTCCAAAGGTTCGACGTGAATATTCACACAGAACAGATTCTGCATTTCAAGAAAATCTCTTAATATCTCATCGGGCAGCTCACCTGCAAGGATATTTAATCCATAGACCGCACCATAAGCATTGCCGATTTCAAAATTCTGTTTATTAAATTTGAATGACTTCGGACAGATAAAGTCCTTTGTATCCATTCCGGCACGGAGCATACTGTCCCAATCAAAGACGAAATTCTGATTGCCATAGGGATTCAAAGCATAGTATAAAGCCTCCAATCTTGCCGTACCGTCAAGGACTTCCGCTTCAACGCCGAAAGCCTTAAATCCCTTGATTACGTCGTTTTTGATTGACATTAGTTTCGCTCGTGCCGCTTTGTAAGACGCTGCTTCAATGCCGAACGTGAGAAATTTTCGTGCCGATTGACCGTTAGAGCCTTTCAGCAGTTTGTCCGTCAGCATTTTGGAATATTCCGAGCGAATATCGTTGAAATCGTCATCCTGCTGCGGAATCTGAACCGTTTTTATCAGCTTATCTTTAGAACGATTTTGATTTTCAAAGGTAAGCTGAAATTTAATTGTGTTATCGAAAAGATTGATAACATCGCAGTATTTCGAGAAAATATTGTTCTGCTCGTCAAACTCCGCAATGCTGTAATTCGCATCAAAAAACTGCACCGTCAGAGAAAAGAAATTCCCGGACACCTGACAAACTCCGTCACGATACATCACCTGATAAGGAATCGTATTCTGTACCGTAGATTTACCGCTGTTTTCTCTCTTTATCTCTGCCATACGAGCAGATAAAATTTTCTTTTCATCTTTTGTAAGCTGTTTTGCAGGCTTGCCCATGATAATTTTCGCATTTGATTTTTTACCACTTGACTTGGCATTTCTCTTTCTAAAGCCCACTCTAATAACCTCCAATCTTTATGTTGGAGAGCCGAGAGCCTGTTACTTCTCGGCATCTCTCAGCTTTTTCTTGATTTTACCCAATTCGATGTGCCTTTCAATGCACTCGAAAATATTGGTTGTTTTGTAATACCGTTTTCTCGGTCTTGTGAAATATTCTTTCATGAATTTTGCCTGTTTTTCGAGGAATACGCCATTTTTACGGTACAGTCCGCAGAGTATCGCAGGAGCAGCACAAGCACCCATAGCGAAAATTGCTCCTGTCATGCCAATAAAACTGCGTGTTACGAAAAATACAGGCACACCGATGGCAAGACCGATTCCGAAACAGATTACCTGTCTTTTTGTGAATCCCATAATGAACTTTTCTTTGATGTCGTTTAAGTCTTTCGGGATAGATACATAATGCGCCATAGCTCCCTCCTTAGTGCGCCGAGAAAACCGATTTGCTTATCGCACTCGTTCTCAGAACTGTGAAAATAAGCGCCGCCGTATAACCTAAAAGCATCGCCATTTGCATGATAACGCCATCGCCGCCTGAGTTCAGAGTTGCAATCATATTCGCAAAAAGCGTTTTGAAAATTCCCAGCGCGACAATGATAAAAAATCCCTGAAATGAAAGTGCAAGTAATTGCTTAATCCAGTTCTTGCCGATACCCGACCATTCGCCGCCATCCATCATGGTTGCCATAGGAATCGGAGCAATGCTCAAATACATAAATATTTCAATTATTCGTGAAGCCAAAGTAATTACAATAGCCACAATCATAATCATAATTCCGAGATGAACGATAAGTGAAATAAACCACACTGTCATTAGTTCTCCAAGGCTTAAACCGCTCAGCGCCGATTTGTTTAAGGCAAGCGCCGCTGATAAATAGTCGCCTGTACCAAACAGCGTAGATAAGCCGTTTGAACATACATTTGTGCCGAATGAAAACAGTCCGCTTGCGATGTAAAACACATTCGACACAAGAATTACACCGCATACCGCTTTGATTATCCATTTTATGAAAATCGAATCGTCAAAGTCCTTAAAATTGTTGCCCCGAATGACCGTCTGAATCAGGTCATTCAGCAGAATTATCGTCAGAATAAAGCCGCCTATGGGGACAACCACGTTATTGCACAGCGTTTCAATTGTGTTCCAGATGTGCGTGCCTGTTCCTGCCGTGTTGCCGGTAAAATTTGCAGGATGCGCAGTTAGATATGTACCGACAAGTCCATCATTTCCAGTTGTCTGTGCAAACGTATCCGTCAGTAAGTCCGAAATACCATCAAACTGGGACTTGATTCCGTCCTTGAATAAGTTACAGCACCAATTCTCCAAAGCGTCAATTGCATCGCTGATTACTCCCATTTGTACTCACTCCCTTGCTATTAAAGTGCAGATTACTTCCCACAAACCTCCCACCCAAAGCAATCCGCCTGATATGTCAGGTTATGCGATTAGACCGCACCTGTCATCATATTCTGGAGTACGGGAACAAGGACGATAGCAAGGAGAATCAGTCCAAGACCAGACATAAGCTGTTTCATACCCTGCGATTTCGCACCGGGGTTATCGTTACCGTAACCCTCAAGCAGATTGACAACGCCCCAAACTCCGACACCTGCACCGATAAGGCAGATAACGGATTTCAACACTGTGCAAGCCGTTGTGATAAACGAGCTTGTGTCCACATCTCCTGTAGCGGCGAACGCCTGCGTTGCACACATGGAAGCCATACAGCCGAAAATTGTAAGGGACATAATTGCCTTTTTTGCGAGTTTGCTGCCCTTTGTGAGCCAGCCGTGCTTTGTTGTCTTTGCTGCGGAAACAGCAGAAATCTTTGTGTTTTCCATTTTAAAAACTCCTTAAATCAAATAAAATCAGTGTTTCAGCTTCACCCGATTATTTCTTTTTTTTCGGATTCTTCACTGTCGGCGTTATTCAGCCGAATTTTCTGTCACATCTGCTTCATATTCTGTGAAAGTATCCCGTTTTGACGGTTTGAAACGCATCCTCTTTTTCTCACTAACATATTTTTCGATGTCAAACTCGTTTTTGGGATTATCGTCCAGCAGAAGATGATAGTTTTTGTGACGTGTAATATCAAACTTATCCGAGAAGAACGGGCGCACTCCCCGAAGCTGTAAGATACATTTTCCGCCATCCATGACCGCCAGTTCGTCCTGTGATTTGAGTTCCTTGCCGAGTTTCTGATAGTTCATACCGTAGCTTTCACTTTGTCCACGATTGGTTGAAGTGTTAAAGCTGTCGATAGTTTCCTTACCCAAACTTTCAGAAATTTCTTTCAGCGTGGTCTTTTCCTTTCCACCGAGAAACAGCATAGTATCGCAGTTTCCTTCGATGGTGTCGGCATTGTCCTTGTAAATCGCTTTTAGCTGCGACTTTGCTTGCAGGATAATGCTTGCTGAAATTTCACGGGAACGGATTGTCGCTATCAGTTTGTCAAACTGCGGAATTTCGCCGATATTGGCGAACTCATCGAGCAGACAGCGGACGTGATATTTCAGTCTGCCGCCCTTGCTGTTGTCAGCTTTGGTGCAGAGCAGATTGAACATCTGGGAATACATAATCGCCACCAAAAAATTAAAAGTGGCATCGGTATCGGAGATGATTACGAACAGCGCCGATAACTCGTCACCGAGTTTGTCAAGGTGCAGCTCATCATAACTTGTAATCTCCAAAACCTCATCTATTGCAAAAGGCGCTAAGCGTGTGGAACAGGAAATCAGAATAGATTTTGCCGTCTTGCCTGCTGCCAACTTATATGCCTTGAATTGTTTTATGGCAAAAGCGCCGATACGCCTTTGCTCGTCGGATGGAGGAAACTCGTTCATAAAGAGATAATCCTCGTAATCTTCGTCATCTGTGGGGATTTCGACCTTGTTCAGCCAGTTATCCAAACACTCAAACTGAATGTCAACAGCATTTTTAAACTCCTCATCTTCCTCACGGCATTCAGAGCAGTTTATCATATCAATAAGCGTTTCAAAATTTCGTTCTTCCGCAGGGGAAAGAGTGAAAATCATAGCGATATATGCGGTATACAGCAGTTTTTCAGCCTTTACCCAAAAGTCATCACCGCTTGGCTGTTGACTTGACGAAGTATTTTTTATCAGTACTTCTACGAATTTCAGAATATCTTTCTCTCTGTTTTTCTCACTTATGTATGCAAACGGGTTGTAATGCATGGATTTTGCAAAATCAATAGTGTTGAAAACCTTAATTTTGTAGGGTTCATAGACGGGAACAATCTCTCCTTTTTCGCCCCTTTTGACAATTGCTTTCCCGTTTTCATCTTTCAGCGGTCTGCCTCTTGCAAGCATTTTTCCGCATTCTACAAGCACCGTTCCTTTCGGGTCAGTGACAACGTAGGAACTATGCATCTGCATTAAATTCGGCTTTACAAAAAATCTTGTCTTACCCGAACCTGAACCGCCGATAATCAAGATATTTTTGTTTCTTGCAAATTTCGGACTTGACGGTTTACCCATTGTCAGACTTTCGGTCTGTGTGAGAATGACGTTATTGGAAAAGTCGGAATTGTCCATATACGGCTCAATATCCTTTTCAGCTCCCCACACCGCAGAGCCGTATTCCTCGCCTTGACGAAATTTTTTCTTGTTTTTGGACTTGATGTACAGAATCAACTTCATCACCGCTGCTATCGCAATTCCCACAAAAATATCAATCGGGTTGAAACTGGGGAGAACCTGTGCAAATGATGTGCCGATTTCGTTCAGAAAGGGCAGGAGTTTCTCATGAAATCCCTCACCCTCTGCAATTCTGTAGGCAAACGCAAGTTTATTTCCTGCATAAGCGAAAATGGCGTAAGGCAGATTGGAAAGAATCATTTTCTTGATTTTTTTGCTGTTAATCTGCATTTTTTCACCTCTCAAAAGTGTAATCGGAACGTGCTTTTGGCTCGATTTTTAAGTATTTCATCGCATATTCTCCTTTGACTTTTCACGCTGTTTCTGCTGTCTGTGCGGTTTGCTCTTGATTTTGCGAGCCTGCTTTTTCAGCTGTTCACGGCTTATTTCACCACGACTCATAATTTTGCCCTGTACCTTATCGGCATACTCCGAAAAAGCCTTTTTGAAGTCGTCAGTTTTGCCTGCTGAAAAGAAAACGTGGTATGTAGGCGGATTTGTAGACTTGTCCTTTTTAAGAGCGAAATCAATGTGATACTTCCTTGCGGTACTGAGAAAATCACCGATATTTTTATCGCTCACTTCAATGCTGTCAAGTTTGCCGCCTGACTTATTTTCAAGCTGTGAAAATGACATTCTGCCTTTTTTCTCAGTCCTGCCATTCAAAAACTCCTGCATAGCCGATTTGAGAACATCCGATGTGATTTTCTCTGCTTTTACGGAAATGTCAATGGTCTTTTTCGTACCACGCTCAAAATCAGACGGCATTGTTAATCATCTCCCTCGGTATCAAAGTCATAAACCCCAAAAGTCTCGCATTCAAGCCATTTTTTCAGCTTGTTTTCGGCTTCGGCAGCCCTTGCTCTGCTGCCAAACACACCGAGAACGTGCATCGAATTTGCAACATCAAATGCAATCAGCCCGTAAGCATCATTTTCCTCGCCGTTATCGTCCGAATATGTGCCATACTCAACCGAAATGGAGACGATATTATCGTAGTTGACCAGCTTTCTGTCAAGTGTTACAATTGTTTTTGCCATGAAATCACCTCCCTTCGCCGTTTAATAGCCAAAATCACGCTTGACCGCATATTCTGCCCAGCGGCTTTCATTGTTGCTTCTGAAATTATGATTGTTGACCTCATTGAACAGCGTGCTTATGAAATATTTTTCGACATTGCGAATATCATCTGTTTTCTTCATCGTGTCAAGAGTGTTCTCAATGCAATCCCTGTCAGCCCTCAGCAATGCTGATTTTATGACTTCGTGAGGAAATTCCTGTCCGCAGATAATATCTTTCTTTTTGCGTGAGCAGACAGCACGAACGATAATTGCGACAATCTCATCAAGTTCCTGAATTGACATAGAGCCGTCCGTGACAAATTCGTTTATCCATTCTGCATAGTTCTCGTAGTCGATGTTTTCTTTCACGATTTGGGTATAGACTTTCTGCTCTTGCAGGTAATCGTCAATCAATCCATCAATCTCTTTTGGACTTTCAACAGGCTCAACAGCGGTTTCAGCGGAAGATTGATTGATAGATATTTGATTCATCAGTATTTGATTTTTTAGTATTTTATTATTGTTATTTAATTGCCCTTGATTTTCTGTCGGTTGAATTTCTACAGGTAGAATTTCAAGAGGTAGATTTTCTATGCCTTGTTTTTCTACTGCTTGAAAATCAATTTTTTTGGAGCTTTCAACATTGGTTGTTGAATCTCCATTTTTATCACCATTGCCGTCATCGTATTCGGGAGAGTTCGGGTCATCTTTTGCCGAATATTCATAAAAATCATAAACATACTCGATACGACCGCTTTTCGTTTGATTTGGTTTGAGTTTGGTGACAGTCAGATAACCACGGGCTTTAAGTTCAGCGAGAGCAGATTTTATCGCAGATTCGCCCTCTTTGCATATCGAGGCAAGTCCTGCAACGGAATAGTCCCATTCGTCTGTAAGAGAAAGCACTTTGCTCAGCAGACCGACAGCTTTCAAACTCAGCGTTTTTGAACGCAGGTGAAAATTGCTCATCACAGTATAATTGGAATTTTTATTTACCCTGCAAACGCTTGACGGCTGTGTTTTTTCGATTTTCTTTGCCATTTTCTTCACCTCAGACAAATTTCATAGACGGGATTCTCAGCTTGTTGACAGCGTATTTGCCGTCAACACAGATGATATATTTACTGTCTTTGAGTTCAGCAAGAGCAGCCTTGATAGTTTTCAGCGAATCGCACTCCGAGAACGTGCAGAGTTCTTCTGCTGTGTGATAGTCGCTTTCGGGTATGTTCAGCATCGTGGACAGAAGTCCGTTAGCTTCAAGCGACAGTTGATTGTCGTTCGGATAAATAGTTTTATTTTCGGGCATGGTATGACCTCCTCTTTGATTTTAGGCAACAAAAAAGCGTTTCTGATTGAAAAATCAGAAACGCTAAATAATTGTAAAACCTTTTTGTTAGCAGCAGGATTTACCACAATATTTAATTTTTTTTGTTTATAGAGAACTACAAAAATCAATACAAAACAGGTTGAAACAGTAAGTTCTCAGTATTATGTTTTCAGTGTTATTTTTTCGCTTGATTCAAGTTTTGTTTTCCTTGATTTTACGGTACTTTTCAAGAAATTTTTATTCCACATTATATTATATATTGTATAAATTGTTACCGAAAATTCTACCAAAGTTCTACCAAAAAGAAAAAATCAAGCATTTTTTAAGACCTCGTATTTTAGGCACTCTTTGATTTTTGACCTCCGAAAACCTCGATTCTATGGGATAAATCAGATTATTGTTGGATATTTCAGTATGGAATAGAATGTGGGGGTTATTATATCACAATTTGAAGTTGAATTCAAGATAAGCATAGCTCATAAAATCAAGCTGTGCTTGATTGCTTGCTTAAAAACAAGCGGCGATTGCGATTTGCTTGGAAAAATCCAATTAAATGAAAATAACCTGCTGCACTGTTCTTGATAAACAGACTGCAACAGGTTATTTTAGTGTAGCTGTATAAAATGCCATAAAAACACAAAATCATAAATCTATTGCTTGGTTTCTGCACAATGGGACTTAATCATAGCCCTCGTGGCTACACTCCAGATTTTTCAGAAAAAATCGGAGTTGTCACAAACGCACGTTTTACGAATTAGGAATCTATCCTAATTCGCAAACTTTGCTTGCGGGGATATTTCCAGACCCTTTGAAAATCGGCAATACTGCTGAAAATGAAAAACGCCCAATAAGCAAAACTGCCGTCGTGTTATTAAAAACACAGCGGCAGTTTTATACTATACGAAATGGAGCGCGAACAAAAAATCACTTGTTTCCTGCTGATAGCTTTTGCTTCCAATCGCCCATTTCGCCAAGCTTATCTCCGATTGAGAAATAATTATATGGCGCATAAACGGCAGGACGGATTTTTGTTAAATCAATCTTTTTCATATCCATGTTTTCGTATTCTTTGTCTATCTGTATGTTCTTGATTTCTGCTAAAAATAAGTGTGCTCCGGAAAGTTCAATTATTCTTGTAACTTTACACTCATACGCCCAATGGCACTCGTCAATTATTGGAACATCAATAAGCTTACCTTGTTGATACCTATACTGAACAGAATTTTTCAATCCGTCTTCGCCGTTAGTATTTCCAAAATAATCGGCAAGCCAAAGATTATCTTCTGTAATCAGATTTGCTGAAAATTTCTTTTCCCGAATTATGTTTGTCTTTGTTAATTTAGATCCGCCAACTGTCATCATAAGGTGAGGACAGTTGTCAAATGAAAAGCCGAGCCAAGTAATAATGCAAAAATTCGGAGTACCATCTTCGTTCTTTGTTCCGATTATGTACATAGGCTGAGGGCTGAAAACCCATTCAGGTGAGATGCTAATCTTGTCCATTTGTTCTTTCTCCAATGCAATCAGATGTAATTTAATTTCATTATATTA